>JAEEGL016226232.1_pt1 | contig 12743 bp, 11 predicted proteins | sample 9134231 | NCBI WGS metagenome assembly JAEEGL01 (sample SAMN16246548, study PRJNA631951) | gut metagenome | biome: gut microbiome; feature: rumen; material: fiber-attached | host: Bos | place: Iran: Karaj | collected 2018-10 | reverse complement strand
TTTCCCATTCCTCGCATAGGAAAGATGCGACCGCCGCAATATCCGTCATCTGGCGGTAGGGCGAGTCGTTTCTCACATAGTTTTTCGGATATCCGCCAGAGCCGCTGTAATAAGCGTGATGCCCAAGAGCGATATCCGCAAACGCGGCGGTGGAAGCGCGGCGGGAAAGATCATCCCAGCCGGATACAGTATGCAGGCAGGACATTTGATATTCGTTTTCGAACAGACTGCGCGACTGCATCGTGCGCTCGAAGTTCATCTTGAGCAGACCGAAATTACAGAACAGACCGCAGTCAAAGGCGTATTGAAGCAGCGCCTCCCGCTTCATTTCAAAGTTTTCAATCGTGCCGATCTGCGGAATTTCATCGAAAAAGCGCGGATTCGCGTCAAAAACCGCCGCGCTGATCACGCACATCGCCTCCCCCGTTTTGTGCGAGCGTACGTAGAGCTCTCCCGCGTAGCGCTGCATGAGAAGCTCCATCACCTCACGGTAGGAAAGCCCGCCTTCCATTTCGTAATAACCTGAGACAACGGCGGCGATCGTATAGACAAAGTAATTATTGAAGAGCTCCGGAGGACAGGTCATCATCGTCTCCAGCATCTTCCGGTAGGAGAATTCCAGGAAGCGGACGCGTTTTTCTTCCTCACGCAGCGCAGGATTGTCGCGCATGAAGCGCCCGTAATAGATCGCGAGCTGAACGTTTCCGTATAATCCCGACATATCGTACTGATCATATTTTGTGGCGGTGATCAGTTCTTCCATGCGGTCGAGCGTCGTTTTCAGATTCACATAGCCGCAGTTGTATTCCATCTCGTAATACGGCCAAAGCCAGCGGATACTCGGATTCTCCGCCTGCTCCTCGGGCTTGAAGACTTCGTAGCAGGAATCAAGCACCTCCGAGAGTTCCCCGGTCGTAAGATTTCCGCGTGAAAGCCCGGTGCGGTTCGTGCTCATCTGCTGGTGTGTGGCACGCAGAAACGCCTGCCATGGAAGCCCCGGCGCGAGTTCACGGTAATGCGCATCGCGCAGGATTCTGAGCGTCCTGGAGGAAGCGTTGATCCGGCTCTTGTAGTCTTTCGAGCACAACGCGATATTCGCGAAGGCGCGGATGATGTAGCCTCTGGTGGCTTCATCGTCGATCTCTTCAAAGTAACGCAGGTACGAAGCGGCCTCGGTGAAGAACATCCCGTTGCGGATACGCAGCGCGTCCGATTCCTCATCATCCACACCGGTCAGGAAGGTGCGCAGATAATACAAACCCATTCCGAGCTTGTATAGCTCGCGGATGATGTCGTTGCGGCTTTTTCTGATCCGGTAGAAACTGAGCAGCGCGTCATGGATCGCGACGTAGACGCCGACGTCGAGATTTGTTTTCCAGTCCATCAATGCGTCGGAGAATTCCTCCAGATCGGCGATCACGGCGCCGTCTGCCTCGAAAAGCCAGTCGAGCGAGGGAAAAAGCTCCCGCCCGAGCAGCTCGTTGTTTTCCCGGGAAAGCGCGCGGATTCTGTCGTCGCATGCTTTGCGGTTCTGATACCAGCGTTCGAAATCCGGTTCTTCGTCGCGGTAAAAACGCCGCAGATCCGCGATTTCCTTCAAATTGCGGATATACTCCTCCTGATACGGCTGCATGCGGAATCCTCCTTTCCCTGAAAGTAGAATGATACTCGGATTATGTTTCGATCATGCGAAGCGTCTGCATCAGCAGGTTCATATCGATCGGCTTGCCGATATGGCCGTTCATCCCTGCGGTTTTCGCCTTCGCGATGTCCTCGGCAAAAGTGTTCGCGGTCATCGCGAAGATCGGAATCGTCGCAGCGTCGCGACGCCCGCTTCCGCGGATTTTCGCCGCGGCCTCATAGCCGTCCATCACGGGCATCTGGATATCCATCAGGATCAGGCTCAGCGAGCCCTCCTCCTCACAGAGATAGCGCTCCACGGCTTCCTGTCCGTTCTCCGCCGTGAGAACCTTCGCGTTTGTCACCGAAAGCAGCTCCCCGGCGATTTCGCGGTTGATCATGTTATCCTCAACAAGAAGGATCTTTTTGCCCGCAAGATGCGGATACGGAGAACGGTCCTCATCGGATTCGCCGAGAACCGCGTGGTTGATCGAGTTGAGCAGCGATTTACGGAAAAACGGCAGCGGGATGAATGTATGGATCCCGTTGCGGTTCGCCTGATATTCGATTTCCTCCCAGTTGTCGTCACTCGCGAGTATGATCGGGAGTTCCGGATTGGCGGAATGGAAATACGAAGCAATCTGGAAGACGTTCCCCTCACCCTCATGGGATTTTCCGAGGATCAGCGCGCGGAATTTCTCCTCCCCTTTGAAGGAGGCCTGCGTAATCGCGTCGATCGCCCGGGAAGCATCGGGAACAATTTCAGCCGAAACGAGCGCTTCGCCCAGATACTCCTCAAACAGCGCTTTCTGCTCCTCGTCCGTTTCGATGATAAGCAGACGGTGGTCGCGCAGCGCGTCAACCACAAGCGGTTCCACCTCATATTTCAGCGGAATCGCGATACGTACTCTGGTGAATTTTTCGAGCTCGCTTTCGATCTCGATCGTGCCTTCCATGGCGTCTACCATCTTTTTGACGATACTCATCCCGAGGCCGGTGCCCTCGATCTTTGAAATCGTGGAGCTGTTGACACGTTCGAACGGATCGAAAACACGTTTTAAAAACTCGTCGCTCATGCCGATGCCGTTATCCTCGCAGATAAATACCAGAAGGCAGCGGTCTCCCTGAAGCTCTTCGGATACCGAGATTGTGATATTTCCGCCGGTATTCGTGTATTTTACGGAATTGTTGATGATGTTGACATAGATCTGCCGAAGCTTCAGAACGTCTCCGATGAGGCGTTCACGGCTGATATTCTGCGTAAGAAGCCGGTAGGAATGGTGCTTCGCCGCGATCTGCGGCCGCAGGATCGTCATCGTATCGTGGAGCAGATCGGAAAGCAGAAAGCTTTCGTTCGCGATCTGCATTCTGCCGGAATTGATGCGCGACATATCGAGCACGTCGTTGATCAGCGAGAGCAGGTGGCCGCTCGCGGTCTCGATTTTGCTGAGCGCGTCGATCACACGGTTCTTTTCATCGATATGGTTTTTAGCAAGCGCAGCCATTCCGATGATGGCGTTCATCGGGGTACGGATATCGTGAGACATATTGGAAAGGAAGGTTTCTTTTGCAATATTGGCAGCCTTTGCCTCTTCGAGCTGCGTGAGGAGAGCACGGTTTTCAGCGGCGAGCGAATCCTCTCCGCAGATCAGAAGCTCGTTTCCGTCGGAAAGCAATACCGTATCCGTCACGGCCGAAGCGTCAAACCCCGCACTCGAGCACAGGATCGTTCCGTCTCTGCGCCGCAGGGCGTATTCTTTTCCCATTTTTCTCACGCTCCTTCTGAATTGTTTGCATTTTATTATATCATTTATGCCGCTAAAAAACAATAGATTCCGAAAACGTTCCGGCGCTTCTCCCGTTGCCCCGCAAAGAACACACCATTGACGCCTTAATGCATCATGGCCGAAATATTCCATCCTTTCGAAAACAGGGTTTACCGTTTACGTCTATATGAAATTCGGGCCTGCCGAGGCTTCCGACAGGCCCGAAGTAATTTTATGCGTATGTATTTTTTGCCATGCGGGGATTTTTTCCGCTTACCCGCGAAGCGCGAGCAGCTCGTCGCGTTTTTTGAGAATTTCCTCGAGATACGCCGTGCCATCCGCCGGCTTTCCGGAACGCAGAAGCTCCGTCAGCGCGGACACCGGCTCGTAGATCTGGCTCAGTTCCAGATTGCCCAGAACGCCCTTGAGGGCATGTGCAGCCTCAAATCCGGCTTTTACGTCGCCGCCGCGCACGGCTTGTTCCAGCTTTCCGAAGCTCGCGTCGTCAAGCGCCATATTTACAAGACGCAGATAAAACGCCTCGTTGTTCATGCATCGTTCCATGCCCTTGGCGGTATTCGCCCCGGCTTGTTTCAGTATTTCGATGGTCAGCATAATTTACACATTCTCCTCTCGTTATGATCCCTTAAGCACCGGCCTTAAAGACGCGCCTGATGATTTCAGTAGATTTCACAGCCGCCAGGACGCACACTCTTCGTGCGGTACAAGGCAGTATCGGCGTCTTTGAAAATATCCTCGGTCGGATTCCCGCGGTCTCCGAAAGCCACGCCCACGCTCAGGGAGAGGGGCGGCAGACCGTCCTGCGGGATTTTGAGTGTTTCGTTGATTCCGCGGATTTTCTCCTTTACAAGATTCCCCAGCGAAGAATCCGCATGAACCATAATCACGGCGAACTCATCGCCGCCGATCCGGCAGATGTAGTCCTCCGCGCGGAAGCGTTCCTGCAGAAGCGATGCTACGCGGCAGAGCGCGCGGTCGCCGATGTCGTGACCGTACTGATCGTTGATCGTTTTGAATTTATCCAGATCGATGATGAGCAGGGCATTGTCGCGTTCGCTTAACCGCGCGCGCAGTTTTTCGAACACACTGCGGTTGAAAACGCCGGTGAGCGCGTCGTGCGTGGCATCGTAGTTGAGCTGTTCGCGGTGCTGCTGGTTCTGCTCGTGCGTTCTGTTATACGTGCGCGCAAGAAACCGCAGTTCGCTCGCGCCTTTTTCTGGAAGCTTTTCATCGGCGCGGATCCGGCTGATGAAACTGCGCAGCGGATGGGAAACGAAGAGGATATTGAAAGCGATCAGAATCAGCGCGGCGAGCAGCATCACCACGATCAGGAATTCCTCGCGGCGGATTCGCCGCTGGAGTTCCCGGAGGCTCTCCTCCTGCCCTTGCCGCATTTCTCCGATCAGCACCTCCACGCTCTGTGAAACACAGCGTCTGATCTCGTCCTTATAATTCTGGTAGGTATCATCGAAAAGCATCAGAAGCGCCTTGTCGCGCTGCTGTTCCGCAGACAGCGCAAGATCCGCTTCTTCGAGCACCTCCTGCGCCAACTCTTTCGGCAGATCGGATAGATCATACCCGTAGCTTTCACCCGCGAGACGCATCGCGTAGCATTCGATTTCCTGCAGATCGTTGGAGTTTTTGAGCGCGTCGCTCAGATAGCTGAGCGTCGACGTTCCGCTCATATAATTTCGGATCGTATCGAGCGCGAAATCTCTTCTGCGCGTTACGTTGACCTCTTCAAAAAAGTTTTCGGCATGGCTCACCTCACCTGTCGCGGCGAAGGCGCGGGACTGCGCGGTCAGATAGTCGGAAGCCGCCTGTATGTTCGAAGCCGCCTGCTGCGCCGTGATATACCCTTCGGTAGCCTTCTCCGTCTGAGAAAACCCCTCGCTCGTGCGGTAAGTGGAACGAAGGAGAAAGAACGCGAGAACTGCAAATACCAGAGCAGCCGCGATATAGAAACTGCTCAGCCGGATTCCGTCCCGTTTCTTTTCGGTTTCGGTTGATTTCTGACTCATGTTCGCCTCCTTTGATTCGTACGCTTCCGGGTTTCGTTCACGCGCCGAGACGTTTGGACATCGTTTCGTAGTTGACACAGGAGAGCATTGCCGTATCTTTGTTGATTCTGCCCTCTCTGTAGAGTTTCAGCAGGCTGCTGTCCATCGTAGACATTCCGTCCGCAGCACCTGCCTGCATAGCGGATTCGAGCTGATGAAGTTTGTCCTCGCGGATCATGTTCTGGATCGCGACCGTCGTCTTCATGATCTCAAAAGCCGGGATCTGGCTGCCGTCCACCGAAGGCACAAGCTGCTGGCAGACTACGCCTTTGAGGATCTGGGCGAGCTGGATTTTGACCTGCTTCTGCTGGTTCGCGGGAAAGACGTCGAGAATCCGGTTGATCGTGTTGGCCGCGGAGCTCGTATGAAGGGTGCTCAGCAGCAGCACTCCGGTTTCCGCCGCCGTGATCGCCGCGGAGATGGTATCGTAATCGCGCATCTCCCCGAGCAGAATCACGTCCGGGCTTTCGCGCAGCGCGGAGCGCAGCGATTCGAGATAGCCGGGGGTGTCGATGGAGATTTCGCGCTGGGAAACGATCGATTTGTCGTGGCGATGAATATATTCGATCGGATCCTCCATGGTTATGATATGCGCATCGCGCGTTTTGTTGATCCGGTCGATCATACACGCGAGCGTGGTGGATTTTCCCGTTCCGGCGGAGCCGGTAATCAGCACGAGACCCTTTTTGTTATCGGCGAGCGAGAGAACGCTCTCCGGGATTCCGAGCTGCTTCGGGTCGGGCAGACCGAACCGGATCACACGGATCACCGCGGCAAGCGAGCCGCGCTGACGGAAAACGTTTACACGGAAACGCCCGAGCTTCGGCACTGCGAAGGAAAAGTCGTCGTCCGCGCCGCGCTCCAGGTTCCCCCTGCTGCGCTTGACAAAATCGTAGATCTCATGAACCAGCACTTCGATCTGGGCGGGCATAAGCATCTCGCTTTCGAGACGCTGCTGATGACCACCGCATTTGAAGGTGACCGGAAGGCCGGCAACCAGGAACACGTCCGCCGCCTGGGCTGCAATCGCTTTTTCCAGGATTTCCAGAATATTCATGTCATTCTCCTTTTCCGAAACTGCCGTTCCAGAGATTGTCGATCGTATCGTTCTGCTCCCAGATTTTTTCGGATTTCCAGGAAGCGATTTCATAGCCGCCGTCGGGAGCGGGGCGAAGCGCGATATGAAGAAGATATCCCTCATGCTCAAGCTCCACGCGGCAGAGGCCGTCTTCGTCCGTTTCCGGAGGCGTTTCCTGCCCCTGATTGAGCCGGCTTATATATTCCTGACCCTGCGCCTCGAGCGCATAGCGGGCCTTTGTGGTCTGGGCGTATTCTTCCGAGAGACGCAGATCCGCCCGGGCGGTGGTAAAAGTCAGAATCGCCAGAATCGTAAGGCAGATGCTGATCACCGTCAGCAGCAGCGCAAGCGGTCCCAGGCGGAACGGAGGCTTCTTCATGCTGCCGCCTCCTTCCGGTAACGCGCCGTCTCAAGCGTGTAGATCTCTGCCCCGTCTTTCTGGGAGAAAACGGTCAGTCTGCTATTCACAAGCGACGGGTCCGATTTGGAGACCTCCCAGCTCAGGGAAAGCCGCAGCGCGCCGTCTCCCTCAAGGCAGGGAGCGCCGTCCGCGCGGTAGAGCGCTTCGATCGCGCCGTCTCTGATCTGTACGTTGCCGCCCTCATCAAGCAGCGCCGCCGCTTCCTCGAGCGATCCGGAAGCGGATACCGCCTCCGCAGCGTTTGCGGCGATCGTGACCGCCTGAGAAAGATCCCGCGCTTTGACGCTCTGACTGCGGGAGGCGCCGAAAACGCCCGTCAGCACGAGGATCATCGCGACAAACGCGGCGATCAGAACAAGCGATTCCAGATAGAATGAAGTCAACTGCTGTTTCTTCACGGCGCCGCCTCCTCTCTGCTCCGAACGCGCAGCAGAGTCCGCCCTGCGTCCGTCGTAACGGAAAAGACGTCCTGTGAAATTCGTTTCACTTCAAAGATCTGTGTAGGCGCAATCTGCTGCGCCTCTTTCGGATCGAGCGGAGAATCCGCGGGAGCGAAATCCTCCAGAAGATGCCCTTCGTATTGATAATAGCGCAGCGCGTAGCCTGTTTCGGGATCGGTCACAACAAGCGCCGTTCCGTATCCGGTTTCCTCGGCGCTGACCGCGCCGAGGCTGTCGTTCGCCTTCATGCTCGCGGAAAGATACGCCGTCAGCGACCGCGCGTCCATATTGCCATACTGCGAGGAGACGATATCGCGGTAGCTCTTCGCGCCGAAAATCACAAGAAGCAGAAATCCCGCCAGAAACAGCGCCGAAAGCCCTACGGACAGGAGAAGGATCGGATTTTTCTCAGTTTTTTTCATAAGGCCGTTCCTCCCCCCGTTACAGATTGCGGGCAACGACCCGGACCGTGGGCGGAAGATTCGACGAGAAGCAATCGTATACCACGACATAATCCTCCGTATTGACCGCAAGGCCGTAGTTGCGCTGAAGATATTCCAGATCCGGCGGATAAACGCCTTCCACCACATAGCACTGCAGCGCGCTGCGGTGCACCGTCTCACGGATGGCGGCCGCGCCCTCCTCGCTGATATCACGGCCGGAATGCAGGAAGACAAGTCCGACCATCACCGCGAACAGCAGGAGCGCCAGAAGGAAAACATACAAGCCTGTTCTGCGCTTTACTGGTTCTGAGTACATGGTTTCCTCCTTAACCGATCGCGTTCATCATACCGATCAGCGGCAGCATCACGCTGATCAGCGTGAGACCGATGACCACCATCAGCACGCCCGAAAGCACCGGCCCGACGATTTCGATCAGCCGGTCCACCTGATGCGTGCCGCTTTCCTCTAAAAGCTCCGTCAGGCGCCCGAGCACGTGCTCCAGCTCGCCGCTGCGTTCGCCCGCGAGCAGCATCCGGCCGTAAACCGGATCGAAGAGCTGCTCATCGAAAGCCGCCTGGGAGATGCTGTGTCCTTCCTCCATACGTCTGTAAAGGCTCTGAAGCTTCGGTTCAAGACTTTTGGAACCGGCCATGGGAATACTCTTAAGCACCGCTTCATCCTGCATTTCGCCGCTCGCGAGGAACGTGCTCAGCGCGGAACTGAAACGGAACAGTGCGTTCGTTCTTAAAATGGAGCGGCAGCTCGGGATCTTTTCCAGAAGCGCGAGCACCGTATCGCGGCGGCCGGTTTTCCAGAGAATCACCACGGCAAGCAGCGCCGCGGCAACGACCGCCAGAACGATCAGCGCCGCCGTGCAGAAGACGCCCGCCCAACGAATGTACGCGTAAGAGGATGCGGCGATCGAGCCGGTCAGACGGTCATATACGGCACGGAACGCCGGCAGCACAACGGTGATCATCACGATCAGCACCGCGATGATCAGCACAAGCATCGCGGCGGGATAGGTCACCGCGCCGCGGATTTTTTCGGAAAGCGTTTTCTGATCGGCATAATACCGCGAAAGCCTGAAAAGCACGCTCTCGAGCCGTCCGGAGCTTTCGCCCGCCTCGATCATCTGAACGGCGAAATCGGGGAAAATTCCCGTGCCCTTCATCGCGTCGGTAAAAGTGCTTCCGCTTTCAAGCTGCTCTTTCATATAGCGCAGGCCTTCGGAAAGGACTCCGTGGCTTCCGCTTTCGCTCTGCAGAAGCGCCACCGCCTCATCGGTCTGTATACCGGACTTGATCATCATCGCCATGCTTTCGCAAAACGCGCTGACGCCGAGCTCATCCAGTTTTTTCTTGCTCATCTGTTCGCTCCCCCTTTATCAGTAGGAAAATAGATCTGTATAATTGCTTCCGTCGCCGACAAATTCCGCCGGAACGCCGCCCGCGGCAAAGGTCATATCCACCCGTGTCCAGATTTTTCCCTTTACCTCGAATTTTACCGTTACCCAGCCGCTTTCCTTCGTATAGAACATATTCCAAGCGTGATAGACACTGTCGGGTTCCACATAGCCGAAGATGATCTTCGTTGGGATCCCCTGGCTGCGCAGCATCGCGGCGGCGAGCGAAGCGTAATCAAAGCAGATGCCCTTTTTCGTGCGCAGCGTTTCGTCCACGTCCGGCAGGTATCCGGAAGATACGGTTTCTGCCTTTTCGTAGTCGTACTTCACGTTTCCGCAGACGAAATCGTAGATCGCGGAAACGACCTCGAGAGCGTTCGAGCAGGTTCCGGCGAGCTCCGTTGCCTTTTTGACGCATTCGGATTGCGCGCTGTAGTTGCTGTAATCGCTCGGGCGCAGGAAGGGCTGAAATTCATCCGCGAGTGTCACGTCACACTCGACAGTATAAATCATCGCGTACTTGCTCTCGGAAATATTCTTCGCGATTCGGAAGATATAATGACCGTCTCCGCACTGAAGCGGAAAAATGGAAGGCGTACCGTCAGACGAAAGATCGTAGTTGTAGGTAAGATCGCCGAACAGGACCTGGAATTTCATGCGCCTATCCGATTTGCCGCATACGGCGACATATCCCTCGCTGACTGCGGAGATATCGATCTGCGCCTCCTCGTTTCCCTGCGCCGCTTCCGGATGAAACGCCGACTCGGCCATGGGCGGCGCTTTGTAGGGGACAAAGTTCTCACCGGAAGAAGTGTCGGGAATGCCGGCGGGAGAATCCTCCCCGCAGCCCGCAAGAAGCAGGAGCAGCACAAGCAGCAGGGAAAATATGCGTATTTTGTGCCGCAAGGTTCTCACTTCCCTCTATGCGATGCGTTTTCGCGGCAGTTTTTCTATCAGGATGTTCTTGTTCCCCCGAAACGTCTGTCCGGGGAAGCTTTTTCACAAAACGATTATATCACAAGTAAATTTTCGCGTCTACGGAAATCTGCGCGGCAGGCTGCGCATCAATAGACCGCACAGCCGCTGCGGCGGATCTGCTTCATCTTTTTCAGCGCGGAGTCGGCGTCCGCAAAAACGTCGCCCTGCGGATTCTCACGGTCCGAGAACGCGATGCCCACGCTCATCATGATCGGATCGAGCCCATCTGCGGGAGCTCCGAGCGCCGAATTGATCTGCTCTACCTTCCGGAGCACCAGATCCTGCATCGAGCTGGTCATGCGGGTTATGATCACGACGAATTCATCCTCCTGCAGCCGGCAGACGTGATCCGCGGAACGGAAGCTGCCGCGCAGAATGTCCGCCACACGTAGAACCGCCCGGTTCGCATATTCCCTGCCGCGCTCGCTGCGGATGGCGGCGTAATCGTCTATCGTGGCGATCATGACGGCGATATGATTCTGGTCCGAATCCTGGAACAGGATATCGAACGCGCTGTGGTTGTACAGACCGGTCAGCGGATCATGGAGCGCCTCATAGGTATAACGGTCGCGGGGGCCTTCCTTCACGAAGCTCTGCGCTCTGGGCTCTCCGGTCGGCACCCCGACGGAAAGATTTCTTACAAAGGTTTCAAATTCCTCCGCCGGAAGCGGCTTCGAGAAATAATATCCCTGAATCACGTCGCACCCCATGGATTTCAGGGTGAACATCTGCTCCGCCGTTTCAACGCCTTCCGCGATCGTAGGCAGATTCATGGATTTCGCAAGGCCGATGATCGCCTCCAGCAGGCGCGTATCCTTGCGCTCCCTGAATGCGGTGCGGATAAACTGTATATCGAGCTTGAGTACGTCGATCGGCAGCGCCGAAATCATATTGAGCGAGGAATAACCGGTTCCGAAATCATCCATTTCAATATGGAACCCGCTGTCGCGCAGCTGATTGACAATACTGATGATCTGATCGGAATTCTCCGTATAAGCGGATTCCGTAATTTCCAGCAGCAGCTCATCGTGCGAAAGGCCGTAGGTCGAAACGATCTCGTTGAGCGTTTCGGGAAGCTTCGGATCATACAGATCGATGCGCGAAACGTTGATGGAAACCGGGATCGAACGCCCAAGCGTTTTCTTCCACTGACGGATCTGTGAGGCGACTTCGCGCCAGACAAAAGAATCGAGCTCCCGAATCAGACCGTTTTCCTCGAAGATCGGGATGAACACCCCGGGGCTGACCATTCCGAACTCCGGGTGCTTCCAGCGCACGAGCGCCTCAGCGCTGTTCAGGACCGGTTCCTGGGGACGGACGTCGAATTTCGGCTGGTAATGAACCGTAAACTGCTTTTCCCGGATGGCGGCATGGAAGCTTTCCATCAGCCGCTCGGCGAAAACCTCCTTCTCGTGGAGGGAATTGTCATAGATCGCGATCCACCTTGTAAAGCTGTTCTTCACGGTATCCGCCGCGAGCTTTGCGCGGTCAAAACGGTGCTCCACCTCGATTTCACGGTCGACGTTCGAGTAGACGCCCGCGCGCAGATGGATCTGGTTTTCCTCAATGTTTCCGGTATTGCGCAGCACTTCTTCGTAATCGTCGCGGTGCAGGCAGTAGACGAGGAAGGTATCCGCTTCCCTGCGGCAGACGATTCCGGTTTCTCCGAAGATTTCGAGCAGCGCCGCCGCGATCTTCCTGAGGATCTCGTCGCAGTAGGCTCTGCCGTAGCGTTCGTTGAGAATATGGAAATGGTTCACGTCGATCAGGACGGCGTCCGTTTCGGTGTCCGGATGGAACGTGTCAAACTGCGCGGAGTAGCGGTAGAAATACTCACGGTTGTATAGCCTGGTAAGCGCGTCGCGCTCCGTGGAACGGATGATGTCGCGCTCCTCAAAGAGCTCGATCGTGCGCAGGATGCGCGCCAGAATAACCTCACGCTTCGGGTACGGCTTCGGGATAAAGTCTATGGCGCCCAGAACGAGACATTCCACCTCGGCGTCGGAATCCGCCGTCATAACGATGACCGGAAGATTCGCGGTTTCCCCGTCTTCCTTGATGCTGCGCAGGATCTCCTGGCCCTTCATATCGGGAAGGTTCAGATCCAGCAGCACGAGGCTGAGCATATGATACTGCTCTTTGATGATTTCCAGTGCCGCGGCGCCGGTCTCCGCGAAAAGGACGTGGTATTCGTCCCCGATCAGAAAACCGAGAAGCTCCCGGTTGATCATCTCGTCCTCAACAACGAGAATGCTGCGCTTTGAGCTCGCGGAGCGAATTAGTGCCTGTCTGTCTGTCATAAAGGTCTGACCTCCTCAAATACTGTCGTACGGGTCGCTGCGTCTGCGGTTCGGCTCCGGATCTTGAATGCCGTTCTCCGTTTTTTCATAGATCCGAGCGCCGGCGCGCGGGAAAAGATCCCCCCGGATGAGACGCCCGTGTTCCGGAACGGGAAGGATTTATTGATAGAATTTTAAGATTTATATGCGTTGCTTCGAACTGATTCAGAG
>JAEEGL015169179.1_pt1 | contig 12743 bp, 12 predicted proteins | sample 9134231 | NCBI WGS metagenome assembly JAEEGL01 (sample SAMN16246548, study PRJNA631951) | gut metagenome | biome: gut microbiome; feature: rumen; material: fiber-attached | host: Bos | place: Iran: Karaj | collected 2018-10 | reverse complement strand
TCGGGCATTCTTCAGCAGCTGGCGCATATCCGTCTCCTTTTGCATGCTTATGATTGTGATAAATGTTTGTCTTTTTTCAATCAATACCGCATTCTGAGGCTCAAAAAAGAACAGCCCATCCGACGCTCAACCCCGGAACCACCCCGTCCAATTCCGAAGACAAAAAAAGGATTCCGGGGAATGGTAGCCCGGAATCCAGGGGGAAAGGGAGGATTGGAAGCCTGCTTCGCGATGACCACAAAGCATCGCTTATGATATATATTATATGGACATAGTGTTCACCATCGTGACAAAATACGGTGGTTTTTCACCTTATTTCACTTTTTTTTGCCTGAAATGCTATTTTTTTCAGCTGACAGGGGGATTTGTGATACCTGTCCGTTATACCGTTCCGAAGGTCAGACTGTTTCCGTGGGTCTCTTTGCTTCGGTACATGGCCCTGTCGGCGCAGGCATACAGATCCGCAAAGGAGGTTTCGTCCAAAACCCGGCCACAGCTTGGCGCAAGGCGGCCGTTATGCGGCTTTGTGCAGCTTGATAATCTTTGAGTCTTTTTTGTATTCCTCGGTATCCGGCAGCAGCCGCTGGCGCAGAGTGCGCATGATCTGGAAATAGCAGGGGAAGAGAAACAGGTCAGCCATGACCCAAGCAGCAGGGTTTGCGAAGCATGCGCCGGTAAACCCGGCGGAAGGAACAACAAACAGCGCAATCACGGAGCGGGCGATCATCTCAGCCAGCCCGGCCAGCATGGCGACACGGGTAAAGCCCATGCCCTGAATGCTCAGGCGCACGATGTTGACAAAGAGCAGCGGGATATAGAACGCCACGTTGATCGTCAGATACCGGATGCCCATGGCGGTCACTTCCGGCGCGGCATCCGCGTCAATAAACATACCCAGCAGCGGCCCGGCAAACAGCGCGACCACTCCGAAGGCTGCCAGGCAGTAAACGATGCCCACCCCGGCCGTGCAGCGCAGTCCCTGATGGATCCGGTCCAGTTTCCGGGCGCCCATGTTCTGGCCCGCGTAGGTTGCCATGGTGGTGGCGAGCGCGTCAAAGAAGCAGGCGAAAAAGGCGCTGAGCTTGACGGCGCTGCTCACGGCGGCGACGGCATTGACGCCCAGTCCGTTTACCGACCACTGGACCAGCACCGATCCGATGGCCGTGATGGAAAACTGCAGCCCCATGGGCAAGCCGGTTCCGAGCATTTTTCTCGCGAGGGCGGGATCGAAATGCCGGTCTTCCCGGTTCAGATGCAGTTCAGGGAAGTGGCGGAGCATCACGATCACACAGCCGATCCCGGCCAGCAGCTGGCTGACGGCGGTTGCGATGGCTGCGCCGGCCACATCCATGCCGCACACGATGATCAGGAAAAGATCCAGAACGATATTGATCAGGGAAGCAAGAATCAGAAAGAAAACGGGGGTCCGGCTGTCGCCCAGGGCCCGGAGGATCCCGCCGGCCATGTTGTACAGGATACAGCAGGGAATCGCCGCAAAGATGATCCCGATATAGCTTGCGGAATGATCAATGATTTCTTCCGGGGTGTTCATCAGCCGAAGCAACGGTTTGCACAGGAGCGTGGAAGACACGGCAAACAGCACGCTCAGCACGCCGCTCAGGACAACCGCGTGCCAGACGCAGCGGCGCATCTCCTGTTCGTCTCCGGCGCCGAAAGCCTGGGCAATCGGAATCGAGAAGCCTGAGCACAGGCCGAGGCACAGGCCGATCACCAGGAAATTCACCGCGCCGGTGGCGCCGACGGCTGCCAGGCGCTCCGCGCCGAGGAAACGGCCGACAATGGCCGTATCCACAAAGCTGTAGAATTGTTGAAACAGAACGCCGAACATCAGCGGTAATGCAAAGGATACGATAAGCTTCAGCGGACGGCCTTCCGTCAGGTTGCGCGTCTTTGTCCGGGACATAAAGGAAAACCTCTTTCTGCGGCTGATCTGCCGCCTGAGCGGTTATAGCACTTTTCCCGTCTCAAAACAAGCGGTAAGATTCGGCATCTTTCCGGACAGAAACGCCATGTTTCCGGGTTTATTCCACCAGGATATATTTCCTCATCATATAGCCGGTTCTGCCCTTCACGGACACCTTGCACCAGGCTTTTCCGGTGTGCAGCAGGGTGATCCTAGTCCCCGGGCGGTACTCCGCGATGACCTTGTATTGCTTGCCCGGTCCCTGGCGAAGGTTGACCGTCTTGTTGCGGGGATTCTTGATGAATGCCGTTGTACCCACGGGTTTGCTTTTGCTCAGGCAGGAGTTGAGGATATACCCCCGTCCCTTCGGCGTCGCGCAGTAGTCAAAGTTGGCGCCGTGCGCAAGGACCGTGAGCTCGGCGCCCATGTTCATCTGGCCCAGGGACTGGAAAGAGGTTGCCGGGCCGGTGCGCACGTTCGTCTTGTCCTTGATGATGTAGGCCGTGTAGGAACTGGCCTTCTTCAGGTATTTGGACTGCACGTACGCCCTGTTCCCGGAAGGCAGGAAGCGTACGTTGACCCAGCCGCCCTTATACTTGTGGAGAATGGTCACGGCAAAATCCCGGCGGTAGCTGTCCACCACCTTCGAAGAGTAGCTGGGCTTTTCATGCGCCTTCAGCCAGGAAGTATTGACGACGTAGTCGGCCAGCGCGGAACAGACCGTCAGAAGCGTCAGAATCAGAACGGTGAGGAATACAAAAGCTTTCCTTTTCACGGTAATCACCTCATCAGCGTTTTGGTTGGTTCATTTATTTTACAGGAGAAATGCAAAGAAAACATGACAAAAGTGATAACAAAACTTAAATCATATGATCTGTTCACTGATGCCGTATCTGTTCAGTACAGCAGGCAAACGCGCCGGCCTTCCGATGAGGGGGCCTTCGCCGCGAACGGCCCCCGAATGGAATGCCCTGGCTGTGAGCAACGGAGCAATGACAAAAACAGCGGACATCGCTGCCCGCTGCGGGATGCTGGGCTGTCTGATCAGTTCCAGGGAGTGTAAACCCACTGCATGTACTGGATCTCGCCCTTTTCGTTCAGCTCGATCAGCGTGGGCACGAACCAGAAGTCGTAGGTCGCCATATCGATGTTCTCCTGCGGCAGATCGCACTGGAAGACCAGCTCGTGTCCGTCGTACCCGGTATCGGCGAGGTAGCAGTCAATGTACCACTGATACAGATCCGTCACCGTTTTGGTATTCAGGTCGTAGTCCAGGGCGTTGTCCAGCATCTCCGCCTTGAAGTCCGGCGCCAGCGCATAGGTCTTTTCGGAGTCAGGCGCCGTCTCGGGAACATCCATGCCCTCTTCGTCCTGCGTGACGCGCTCGAAATGGCCGGTCACAGAGGTGACCTTGTGGTCTTCGCCGTAGTTCATCTTTGTGATGCAGAACATGTCGTAGCTCGTGCCGTTGGCCTCAAAGGTCACGAAGTTGTGCTGCTCTCCGGTTCCTTCCGCGCAGGCCAGCGCGGACACCGCCACCAGAACGACCGCCATCAGTACCGTAAAGATTTTCTTCATTTCTGTTTTTCCTCCTTCCGCTTTTTCCGCGGTTTTTGTTTTCTTTCTTCAGGGCCTTATCAACCCTGTTCCGTCAGTATATACGGAGCCATATGCGAAGATGGCAGATGAAGTTTGAGATGTCACATCTTCTCGCATCTTTTTTGCCTTTTTTCGGTTCCGGCAGTCTTACTCCTTCTGTCCCATCTGGCTTCGGATCATATCCGCCATGCTCAGAAAATTCTGTGCCTTGATAATGGCGAGTCCTTCCTGGGTTTCATCCCCCAGAACCACCATCTGGTCCCCCGGAGCAATGCTGAACAGCTTCCGTGCCTTTGCCGGGATAATAATCTGTCCCTTCTCTCCGACCGTCACGATGCCGAACAGATGCTTGCCTTTCGGCGGCACCATCAGCCCGACCGGATTCTCCGTTTCAAAGCTGACCAGTTCGTCCAGCGTCACGTTGAGTACTTCCGCCAGCTTCTGCCCGGTCTGCAGGTCGGGGACGGAATCCCCCGCTTCCCACTTGGCGATTGCCTGCCGGCTCACGCCCACTTTTTCGGCCAGCGCTTCCTGGGTCAGCTGATGCAGCTTCCGCATCTGAATCAGATTCTTTCCGAACATGTTTTCCCCTCCGTTTACGACAGATCGGCTTTCATCTTCGACCTGAAAGACAGCGATGATATCACTGCCAGCGCAGCCGCAGCCAGAATGACGATCGCCAGCGGGATCAGCCATTCGTTCACGCCGAGCTCCAGATGCACGGCGGCACGGCCCGAGGCGGTGCAGTAATAGAAAGGAAGACATTTGCAGATGGTCAGCATCACGCCGCCGGTCTTTTCGGCGTCAAACCAGACGCCGCCCACAAACGAACTCAGTGAGATAATGATCGAGCAAAGTCCCGGCGCCGCCTTTTCGCTGAAAAGAGTGCCGAACAGCAGGCCGATGCAGATGAACATCACCGCGGACGGAATCAGCGTGATCAGGGAAAGAATCAGGCCCAGAGGATTGAGTGTAATCCCGGTGATCAGCGAAATCAGCAGCGACGCAAGATAGATCAGTACGTTCTGCGCCAGCGCGATGACCAGCATCGGCAGCATATAGCCCATCGTGAAATCAGCCGGTTCCATTGGGGTCGCGTACATCCGGATCAGGAAGGATCCGGACCGGTCCTTGGAAACGGTCAGTCCCGTGAACAGCATCACGAAGGTCTGGCCGAAAACGGCAATGCCGACGCAAAGATTGTCAATCCGGAAAACCGTCATGCCGCTTTCCTTCGGGATGCTGGTATTTACCAGCGTCATGACGGCCAGCATGACCAGCGGAAATGCAAGGCAGAAAATATAGCTGAGCGGATCCCGGAGGATTTCCTTCCGGTTGCGGTCCGCAAACGCCAGCGTCCTGTTCATGCAATCCCCTCCCTTTCCGCGATCGCCACAAAGGCGTCTTCCAGATTGTCTGTCCCGCCCTTTTCAAGAATTTCCGCGAGGGTGCCGACAGCAGCGATCCTCCCGGCGATCATGATCGCGATCCTGTCGGAAAGATGCTCCGCCTCTTCCATATAGTGGGTGGTGAGGACAATCGTCATTTTTTCCTTCAGCTTTTCGATTTCCCGCCACAGTTCGCGCCGGGCCAGCACGTCCAGTCCCAGCGTCGGCTCATCCAGGAAAAGGACCTTCGGGTTGCTGATCAGCGCCATCGCGATGGACAGCTTCCGCTTCCAGCCGCCTGACAGCGTTTGGGCCCGCTGATGCTCCACCTCCTCCAGATGGAACTCCGCGATGATTCTGTCCGCCCGTGCCTTCACTTCGTCCCTGTCGCAGCCGTAGACGGCGGCCATGAATTCAAGGTTTTCCCGCACGGACAGGTGGTCCGCCACCGCCGTGTCCTGCGGCGAGAGGCCGATGACTTGCTTCACTGCTTTGCTTTCGTCTTTGCAGCTGTGCCCGTCCACAAAGGCTTCTCCCGATGTCGGCCGGCTCAGGCAGCTCAGCATCCGGATCGTCGTCGTCTTTCCGGCGCCGTTCACGCCCAGCAGGGCGAACAGCTCGCCCTCCCCGATCGTGAGCGACAGTTCGTTCACGGCGGTTTTCTCCCCGTATTTGCGGGTCAGGTTCCTGGTTTCGATCATGTTCATGCCATTTCTCCTGTTTGTATAACATGCGGTGCTTCTTCCTACTTTTGCTACCGCTCGTAACATATTTTATTCACCTGCCTCTGCTTTGTCTATCAACGGAACCTTCCCTTCCGGCCTTATTTTGTTAATTTCGGTTGCTTTTGTATGGTTTTGGGGAAAAATATCCCTCTGTTCGCTCCGATTCGAATGCTTGCCTTCATTTTTATATTATGCGTGTGTTTTTTAAACACACAGCAGCCCGGTTCGAATGCTTGCCTTCATTTTACATCTGTTGTAAAATAAGTCTGTTATATTTCTTTCGGGAAAGGAAGTACTGACGATGACAAAGCTGGAAACTTCCCTGCTGGATCTGCTGCAGGAGGACTGCAGGCTTCCCCTTGAAAAACTCGCCGTGATGACCGGGTCGACGGTGGAGGAAGTCGCCGAAGCGATCGAAAGCATGGAGAAACGCCATATCATCCTGCGTTACAGCCCGATGATCAACTGGGATCTGACGGACCGGGAACGCGTGGAGGCGATGATTGAGGTCCGCGTTACGCCCCAGCGGGATATGGGGTTTGATGCGGTAGCCCGCCGGATTTACCGTTTTGACGAGGTCAAGAGCGTCTATCTGATGTCCGGCAGCTATGACCTGCTCGTCCTCGTGGAGGCGCACACGCTCAAGGAGCTGGCGACCTTCGTGGCCGGGAAGCTCTCGCCCCTGGAGATGGTGACCGGGACAGCCACCAGCTTTGTGCTGAAGCGCTATAAAGAAGAAGGCGTCGTGTTTGAAAATGAGGACGCCGACCGCAGGCTGGTGATCTCTCCGTGAATTATGATCAGTACCTGAATCCGAGGATCGCCTCCGTTCCGCCCAGCGGGATCCGGCGTTTCTTTGACCTTGCGTCCTCGAGAAAGAACGCGATCTCCCTGGGCGTGGGCGAGCCGGATTTCAAAACCCCGTACATGATCCGCAACGCGGCCATCAATTCCCTCGTGGACGGGGAAACCCAGTACACGGCGAACCGCGGCCTGCCGGAACTGCGTCAGGAGATTGCCGTCTACCTGCACGGACGTTACGGCCTGTCCTATGACTGGAACACCCAGGTGCTGGTAACGATCGGCGCTTCCGAAGCGATTGATATTGCGCTGCGCGCCCTCGTTACCGAGGGCGATGAAGTCCTGGTGCCGGATCCCAGTTATGTTTCCTATGCGCCCGGCGTCGTCTTCGCCGGGGGAACGCCTGTGCCGGTGACCACCTTCCAGAAGGATGATTTCCGCCTGACCGCGGAAAGCCTGGAAAGCGCCGTAACCCCCCGGTCCAAGCTGCTGATCCTGCCCTATCCGAATAATCCGACCGGCGCGATCATGGAAAAGGATGATCTGGAGCAGATCGCCCGCGTGGTCGAAAAGCATGACCTGCTGGTCATTTCGGACGAGATTTACTCCGAGCTGATCTACGACGGGCACGCTCATGTTTCCTTTGCTTCGCTGTCCGGGATGTATCCCCGCACGATTACGATCAACGGCTTCAGCAAGGCCTTCGCCATGACCGGCTGGCGTGTCGGCTACGCCTGCGCCGCGGAAGAGATCATCGCCGTGATGAACAAGATTCACCAGTATGCGATCATGTGCGCTCCCCGGCAGGGGCAGGTCGCAGCCCTGTGCGCCCTGCGGACCGGGCGGGAAAACGGCTACGAATCCATCCTGTCCATGCGGGACAGCTACGACCGCCGGCGCCGCCTGATGGTCAATGCGTTCCGCCAGATGGGGCTGGACTGCTTCGAACCCTACGGCGCGTTCTATGTCTTCCCCTCCGTCAGCCGTACCGGGCTGAGCAGCGAAGACTTCTGCTCGCAGCTTCTGCAGGAGAAGGATGTCGCCGCCGTACCCGGAACCGCCTTCGGTCCTTCCGGCGAGGGGCACATCCGTTGCTGTTACGCCACGGCGATCGATAAAATCAACATTGCGCTGGACCGGATGGCCGACTTTGTTGCGCACCGTTCATGACATATTCCGGAGGTGATTCCATGAGGATCCGTAATCTTTGGGCCCTGATGCTGGCGGCAATTCTGCTTGTCTCTTTGGGCGCCTGCCCCGCCGTAGCGGAAGAGGAACTGGATATTGAGGAGCTGATCGAGACCATCGAGCCGGAGGAAACCCCCGGCATCTATGAAACCGACGGTTCCACGCTGATCACCGTGACCTGCACGGGGGATTTCACAATCGGCGGGGACAATTATCACAACAAGTCCAAATTCTTTTACAAGCGTCTGAAGGAACACAATAACGATATCAACTTCATTATGGCCAACACGAGGGACATCTTCCTGAATGACGACCTGACGCTGGTTAATTTCGAAGGAACGCTGACGGAAACCAAAAAGGTGCCGGACAACAAGAAAAAGAACAAATTCCTCTTCAACATCGCGCCGATCTACGTCTCCGTGCTGCCTGACAACGGGGTGGAAGCCGTTTCGCTGGAAAACAATCACGTCATGGACCACGGGGAGGAGGCCTACGAGGAGACGAAGCTGACGCTCCGCGATGCCGGCGTCGTCTATTCCAATTCGGAAGAAATCGGGGTTTATGAGGTCAGCGGGATCCAGATCGCGATGCTCAGTTACCTGTGCATTGACCGGTACGACAAGCCGGTCGGTCAGTACGCCAGCCTGTATGAAAAGGTCGCGGCCGATATCGCTTCCGTCAAAAAGCTGTACCCGATCGTGATAGTTTCATTCCACTGGGGGAACGAACTGGATTATTCCCCCACCGAGCGGCAGATCAAAATGGGGCGTCTGGCCGTGGACAGCGGCGCGGACCTGGTCATCGGCCATCATTCCCACCGGATCAATCCCATTGAGCAATATAACGGCGTTTACATCTGCTATTCCCTCGGCAATTTCTGCTTCTCCGGCAATGAAGCCCCCAGCGATATGACGTCTTTCATCTTCCAGACCCGCTTTAAGATCTCCAAAAGCGGCGATGTGTCCAACACCGGCTTCCGGGTCATCCCGATCCGGATCACCTCCATCCGGGACAAGAATGACTGTATTCCCACTCCTGTGGAGGACGAACGGCTCAAGACAGACATTATCAACGTCATGAAAGACAACGGCCGCAAGCTGGATTACGCCGTCGCGGAATACCCGCTTGAGTGGAAATAGGATCATCATTTGAAATAAGAGGTTAACTGTATGAAAGCTTCGGTTCTGCTGGATTCCTGCGAGAAAGCGGGAATCCGTTTCTTCACCGGGGTTCCCGATTCCCTGCTCAAGGGGCTGTGCAACGAACTCTACGACCGTTACGGCACGGAAGGCGATACCCATGTCGTCGCGCATAACGAAGGCGGCGCCGTAGCACTGTGCGCGGGCCATTACCTCTCCTGCGGAAAGCCGGCGCTGTGCTACATGCAGAACAGCGGTCTCGGCAATGCGGTGAACCCCCTGGCTTCCCTGATGGATCCCGCGGTTTACGGCATTCCCTGCCTGCTGGTGATCGGCTGGCGCGGCGAACCCGGGGTGAAGGACGAGCCGCAGCATGTGAAGCAGGGTGCCGTGACCCTCGCCCAGCTTGAAGTCCTCGGAATTCCCTATATGATCCTCTCGGAGGATACGGAAGACGCCGCCTTTGAAAAGGCCTTTCAGGATCTCCTTTCCGCGCTTGCCCAAGGCAAAACCGCGGCGATCGTTGTCCGGAAAGGCGCGCTGACCACCGACCGGAAACCTTCCTATGCCAATGCCTTCCGGATGAGCCGGGAGTCTGCCGCGGAAGTCATCCTCTGCGAAACGGAAGTGGACGACGTGATTGTTTCCACCACGGGCAAGCTTTCGCGGGAACTGTTCGAACTGCGTGAAAAGCGCGGCGAGGATCATTCCAGGGATTTTCTGACCGTCGGCTCCATGGGCCACGCGGGCATGATTGCCCTTCGGATCGCCGTGGAGCATCCCGAAAGAACCGTCTGGTGTCTGGACGGGGACGGCGCCGCGCTGATGCATCTGGGCGCTCTTCCCGTGATCGGCAGACGCTCCCCCGCCGGTTTCCTGCATGTGGTGATCAACAACGGTGCCCATGAGACCGTCGGCGGCATGCCGGTATGTTCCGGTTCACTGGATCTTCCCGCGCTCGCGAAAGCTGCGGGGTACCGTGCTGTTTATTCCGCCGATAATGAAACAGATCTTGCCGCTGTCCTTCGCGAAGCCCGCCAGGCTTCCGCCGGAGGCCCGGTTCTGGTTGAGGCGCGCTGCAGCTGCGCGTCACGCGGCGATCTCGGCAGGCCTACTACCACCCCGGTTCAGAACCGGGACGCCCTGATGGGTTTCCTGCAGCCCTGATCGGCTCAATATGAATTTATTACAAAAAATTCATCTTTTTGACCACAAGATGTAGTGTAATCATGTTGACCCCGCTCGCATATTTAGATATTATTGTATACGTGTATGGACGAACGAGGTGGGATTTTTATGATTGCCGGATACGGGAGTAAACCGGTATTTCAGTACAAATTCCGTCCTTTGGCTCAGGATCGGCGCGCCCCGGACGGCGGCTTCTGCGTGATCCTGTATGAGAACCGGATTCTCTCCTTCAGCACCTATGATGTCCGCGGCGCTTTTATTGATGAGCTCTGTTTTTCCTTTCCCGGCCGCGTGATTCAGTGTTTTTACGGGCTGCTGCGCAACGCCTCCAGCTGGCTGGGCGCCACGCCCTGTGATCTCCGGGGGTCTGATGTGGCGCCGTACGCTTCCTCCTTCGCCTTCGACGGGTATGAGCCGATCCGCGTCTGGGGGGTGAACGAGCTGCTCTGCCAGCCCTCCGGTTCGGAAGCCGGTTTCTTTACCAGGCATCTGCTGGTTTTGTTCGAAGATGTAGCCAATCTCTTTGCGGAGAGCGGTGTGAACCTTACGCTGGACGGGTTTACCTGGGATCCCGCCAGGATCACCCCGTTCCGGAAGAGTCAGCTCTACGCTTCCGGTCAGCAGGGGGTTATCTGATCAATGCAGGCCTGTGATATGGCCTGTTTTTTCACGAAAAGGAGGATCTGAATGAGTGATTTTGAAAAGAAAGAGCAGTGGCTGTCCTGCCCGGCGATGACGGAGGAACTGATCAGCGAGCTGGAATCCATGGACGAGGCTGCGCTTCATGACAGTTTTTACCGTCATCTGACCTTCGGGACCGGCGGACTCCGGGGGGTGCTCGGGGCCGGGACCAACCGGATGAATCTCTTCACCGTCGCAAAAGCGACCCGCGGGCTTGCCGCGTATCTGAAGGAGACGTCTGATCACCCGTCCTGCGCGGTCAGCTTCGACAGCCGGATTCATTCTGAAGACTTTGCCCGGCTCTCCGCGGCGGTCCTCGCGGCGGAAGGAGTGTCGGTGTGGATCTATCCCCGCCTGCAGCCGACGCCGATGCTGAGCTTTGCCGTCCGCGAACTTCGTACATCCGCCGGGATTATGATCACCGCTTCCCATAATCCCGCCCGGTACAACGGATACAAGGTCTACGGGCCGGACGGCTGCCAGATCACCCTTGAAGCCGCTGAACGGATCCAGTACTTCATTAACGCCGAGCCGGATCTTTCGGATGCGCTTCCGTCTTTTGAGCAATATCTGTCTGCCGGTAAGATCCGGTATATTACGGATGAAACGATCGAAGCCTACTACCGGGCAATCGGGAAACTGAGCGTCAAACCGGTTTCTGAGCCGCTGTATCTGGTTTATTCGCCCTTGAACGGCACCGGGAACGTGCCCGTGCGCGAGATGATGAATCGGATGGGAAACATCCGGGTGGAGGTCGTGCCGGAGCAGGAACTGCCCGACGGGCATTTCCCGACCTGCCCCTACCCGAACCCGGAGATCAGGGAAGCGATGGAGCTGGCCATCCGCAGAACGCTTGAAACCGGAGCCGATTTCTGCTTCGCCACGGATCCTGATTGTGACCGGATGGGCGCCGGCGTCCGCGTCGGCGATGAAGTACAGCTGATCAGCGGAAACGATATGGGAATCCTGATGCTCGATTTCCTCTGCCGGAACAGAAAGCCGGAAGGTTCCCTGCCGCCGGTGGTCGTCAAGACGATTGTGACCACGGAAATGGCTGCGGCGCTCTGCCGGCAGTACGGGATCGAACTGCGGAACGTGCTGACGGGCTTCAAGTTCATCGGCGAGCAGATCGGCCTGCTCGAAAGGGAAAATGCCGCCGGCCGTTTCCTCTTTGGCTTTGAGGAAAGCTACGGTTATCTTTCCGGTACGGATGTGCGCGACAAGGATGCGGTCAACGCCGCCCTGCTGTTGTGCGAAATGGCTTCCGACCTGAAGGCCCGGGGCAAAACGATGGCGGACCGGCTGGAGGAGCTCCGCCGGGAATACGGCTTCTTCGCCCAGCGGCTCCTGACCTTCGAATATGAGGGAGAAGACGGCGCGAAACGCATGGCCGCCATTATGGAGACGCTCCGTCAGCCTCTGTCCGCTTTTGACCGGGCTGACCTCCATTCCGCCGACCGTACGGATTACCTGCTGGATCAGACCGGCCTGCCGAAAAGCGATGTGATCGAATTCCGCATGGAGAACGGTGACAAATGGATTGTCCGGCCCTCCGGAACCGAGCCGAAGCTCAAGGCGTACCTCTTCGCGAGCGCTGAAAGCCGTGAATCTGCTGAGAAAAAGCTGGATCTGCTGGAAGAGATGGTCAATAAACTCTGCTTCTGAGAATATCTGATAACCAGGCCGGAGCTTTCCGTCCGTTGATCGGGAAGCTCCCGTTGGAACCTGAATCTCCCGGGGGTAATCGGAAAGCCGTTGGTTTATAAAACAGAAACAGGATTGCCTTTCAGGCAATCCTGTTTTCAATTCTGTTTCAATCAGAACCGGCTCTGGCGCTGCGCTTCGAAGCACTCACGGCAGTAGACGGGCCGATCTCCGCGGGGCTGGAAGGGCACCTGGGTCTCGCAGCCGCAGCCGTCACAGATGACGGTGTACATCTGCCGGGGAGCGCCACCGTTGCCGTTCTGGGCGCGACGGGCCGCGCGGCAGGCCGGGCAGCGGCTCGGCTCATTCTGGAAACCCTTCTGGGCGAAGAATTCCTGCTCGCTGGCAGAGAAAACGAATTCGTTGCCGCAGTCACGGCAGGTCAGGGTCTTGTCTTCGTACATGG
>JAEEGL014956816.1_pt1 | contig 12743 bp, 15 predicted proteins | sample 9134231 | NCBI WGS metagenome assembly JAEEGL01 (sample SAMN16246548, study PRJNA631951) | gut metagenome | biome: gut microbiome; feature: rumen; material: fiber-attached | host: Bos | place: Iran: Karaj | collected 2018-10 | reverse complement strand
TTGAATACGTTCTGGAAAGTAGATACCAACTCGAAGACCGAGGAAGTCGGTGGTCGTCGTAACGGCTATATCTATACCGTGAAGCTGAAGGAACTCAATCCTTTGGATACGAAGAACTACTACTGGGGAGTAGTCTTTCAGTGCAACGAGACTGTAAGCCTTGGCTATAATGACCACGGCGTGTCAAAGCGCAAGTGCATCAACTGGGCGGCAAACGCCGAGCACATGACTCTTGTCCAGGTGAATGCCGACGGTCGTCTCAAGATCATCCCGGTTCACGTAGAGGGAAAGGCTTGGAAGGGTGACCGCTGGATTCCGGAAGGAACTATAAACCAGAATCCGATGTCGCCTAGTGCTCTTTGCAGTTATATCGAATCTAACTTTGATTCAATGTATGGCGTGTGGGATAGGATTGACGACGTCGTCAAGACAGCTCGTGAAAATACGACCGCACGTATCAACGCATTGAATACGTTCAACGACGAAGAAATCAAGGTGTCCAGGGTCATCGGCAACGTCGACAAGTTCATCAAGAACGGTAACGTCACGCCGGAACGCCTTGAATACAATAAGGAAGTCCGTAAGGCTCTTCTCAAGAAAATCCGTAACCGTGAAAAGGAAGCCAACGAACAGGTACGAGATATCGTCAAGGCGGAAAAGAGGAAGGAAGCTGCGAAGCACGCAAAGTTCCATGTTTCCGAACAATTGTAAAAAAAGAACGGCGACTATCAAGTCGCCGTTTCTATTTAAATCTCAGTTGTGTCGTCACCGCTTTAGCCGTTGTTAATCAGAGCGCCGAGGTCATCGTCAGACATTTGGTCGTCGATTGCCGGTGGTGCGTCCATGATTTCATCAGAGGTCATTGCTTCGTCTGCCATCGGGGTTTCGTCTGCAATAGGAGCCGGTTGTTCCATAGGCTGTTGAGGAGGCGTGTCGCTCGGCAAGTTATCAAAGTCTTGTTCCTTCGGTAGATCGATGTCGATCGGAGTGTTTTCAGCAACGTTGTTGATGACATCGTTGACCAGCTCGTCTTCCTTCGGTGCAAGCGGTTCGTTGTCGCCCATGCCCACCTTGGCTGAAAGACCGACAATCTTAGTTCCATCGGTGACTGCGTTAGGGTTGTCACCGTACTGAGCCTTGAGTTTGTTTACAGCGTCTTCTGTAGTCGGTGCTTCGCCCATTTCAAACACGGCGTTGAAAATTTGGCGGACTGCGTCACGGATGAGCGGGTCGGAAGATTCTACGAGATTCTTGATTTCCTTGTACATCGCTGACCTCTTTAGATGAACTGGGTAATGTTCGGGTTCTGGCAGATGATTGCCGCCGACAGCTTGCGAGTAGCCTTCTTGCGGATGCGGATACGCTTCTTCTTGGCTGGCTGGGCTGTAGGTTGTACTGGCTGTGCCGGTGGAGGGCATGCCGGTGTAACAGACACGATGTCGATAGCGTGCCGTTCCTTGTCGATTGCCGATTCGGTGGTTGTTTCCGGCACGAACTGGTTGTCGGAAATGTCGTCGATGTTTGTCTTTTTCTTAGCCATATCCGTAGTTTATAAATTACGTTCCGATTTTTGCATAATGAAATAGATTGAATCAAAGGAAAACAAAACTCCAGGAGAAACCCCTTATGAGCATCAGTCTCAACGTAATCATCGGTATTATCATCGGCGTCCTTGTTGTCGCTGTTGTCGTAGCCCTCAAGGTACGCGCATCTCTCAAGAACGACCCGCTTGAAAATATCCAGCTCACGCCGGAAGAAAATCCGGAACACACCATCACAGTCGACACACCGCAGGAAGCTCCGGCTGAAACCGAAGTTGCAGTCACGGTCGAGAACGACCAGCTCGAAGTTGCTGAACCGGAAGCATCCGTGTCCACAACGGTCGAACCGGTCGAGAAAACTGAAACTGCTGAACCGGCTTCGACGCTTGATGAATCTCTCAACGAAATCGTTTCCAAGATTGAAGCTGGTTCTGCTGAACCGTCTCTCAACGAAATCGCTGCCACGATTGAAGCTGGTACGGCTGCACCGGCAGAAATCCAGGTTGATGAAGTCGTTGCTGAAGCTACCAAAGCTATGGTCGAAACCGTTGCCGAGGAACCGAAGCCGGTAGAGAAGAAGGCTGCCAAGAAAGCCACGAAGAAGGCTGGCAAGAAGACGGCTAAGACCGCCACCAAGAAGGCTTCTACGAAGGCAAAGCCGAAGACCAAGGCTAAGGACGTCGCCACGTTCATCGACACCCTCTCCGCAAAGAAGAAGGCACCGAAGAAGGCGAAGAAGTCCGATACAGTAAAAATTATTGTGAAGACGCCGTTGGCAAAGACCAAGACGACCAAGCGCAATAAAAAAGCCTAGCGAGAAGTCCTCTAGGCGAAGGTTCAGCCGTCGGTCAATCGACCGGCGGTTTTCCTATTTGTATCGGTAAGTTATGCGACCCTTGTCTAGGTCGTACGGCGTCATCTCGACGACTACGCGGTCGTCGGTACGCACCTGGATCTTGAAACGTTTTTCCATCTTTCCAGAAAGACGTGCGATTAGTTCGTGTCCGTTGTCCAGCACGACAGTAAAGAAACCGCTACCACGTTCCTCGGTAACGGTTCCCTCTACAGATATGTTTGCTTCCTTAGCCATTCCCTTCCTTTAAAAGTGATTGTAGGTGGTCTTCGACATAAATATACTCATAGTTGATACTTGCGACATTGCCGTTAATCATTGCGTAGACCAGCCGTCCGTCACGGTTACGGTATACGGTTACCGAGTTGCGGTCGTGGCTTACGCGGATCGTCAGTACGTAGTCCGAGTACTCGTAGCCGGGACCGGTCTTGCTTCCAAGTATGGAAACTTCTCGGGAATACTTCGTCAGTTTTGCCGAAGCTTCGTCGACCAGCTTTTTGAATGCTGCTTGGTCTCGGTTAAGTATCAGAGAGTTGTAATTGTAGGTCATATAAACTGGAGTTTATTCTGTGTTACAAAAAATTTGCATTACAAATTCCGATGAATTATATTTCTGATAATGCCACCAAGGATGTGGGGATGAAGACCTATGAAGATGAATGGTCTACGAAAAAACTGATTGAGGAAACCTCCAAGTACAAGATTCTTGGGCGGAAAGCTGAAACCGAGCTTTTCCGTGAATACCACTCCATAAAGGACGAACGGCGACGCCAGGAAATAAAGGTAGCCGTAATCCAGTCAAACCTCAGATTCGTGCTGAGCCTTGCCCGTTGCTACCGCAACACGACCGGTCTCCCGATGAGCGACTTCTTTTCCGAGGGAAAGCTGGGCATGCTCGAGGCTTTCAACAAGTACGACTACACGTGCGGTGTGAAGTTCGACTCTTTCGCCGTCTACGAGGTCAGACGCCACATGGACATGATTGTCAACAACAGTGACGTTGTCCGTGTACCGGTCAGACGTCGCAAGAAGGTTCTTGCGGCAAGGAAGAAGGGCGAGGCGGGCGACAGTGTTCCTTATGACTTGCTTGCCGACAACGCAGTTTCGGAGCCGGCTTCGCTCGACCGGAGCGTTATCACCGGTTCTCTAGACCACTCACCTCTAGTATTGGCCGAAGTACTGAAGTCAGACGGCGAGTCGACGGAAGAACTTAACGAAGCCGATACAAGGTCAAGAGTGCTCAATGACGCTATGGAAGACTACTTGACGCCGGAAGAGAGTAATTTACTGCGTAGAATGTATGGCTTGGACGGATATGAAGATACCGTAGGCGAGATTTCCGCAGAGCGTCATGTCAGCAAGGAAATCATACGCAGGATTAAAAACCGTGCGTTGAGTAAGCTTAGGGGTGTTCAGTCGGTTGCCGAGCTGCGTAACGCGCTGGGTAGCTGATGGGATTTTGGAAAAATATTGCGACTAAGTTATTTGGCGACGGTGACGACGATGATGAAGTCGTCGAAGTGGAACATCTAAAAAGAAGGTCTAACATGGCTGAAGAGGATTTTGGCTCTACCATCATATTTAACAACGGCGTACCCGACTACAATGTCACGCTAGGTCAAACTGGCGAGGGCGAGCGTGTCAGCATGGCTGCCATACAGCAAGCCCAGAGGGAAACGGATATGATTAACCAGCGATATCGAATCGGTAACGGTGCAGCTCGTGGTGTCGGCGTGAACAGCATGGCTCAGCAACCGCCTCCGAGACCGATAAACAACCAGCAACAGTTCGCCGGTTCTTATCAGGCTCCGGTGTACCCGCAACAAGGATATTACCAGCAACCGGTGCAACAGCCGATGCAGCAGCCGATGCAACAGCAGATTCCGCCACAAGGTCAGCCTATTCCTCTGACCCAGGACAGCAGTGACCCGGCAATCTTGCGAGAACCGTTCTCAGAGCTGGTCATGACGACCGACACGTGCCATGTGCTAGTGGACTTGCCGGGTCTCACGAAATCCGACGTGAACATTGTACTTACTCCGCAGAACGAGGTGTCGATTACCTTCACGCGTCGAACCTTTGTAGACAGCCTTACAAACGAACTCAAGGCGTCCGCGAAGAAGACCAAGACGAAGAGCAAGGCAAAGCCGAAGATCACTTCACAGGTGAACATTCCGGACTTCTTGCTTGGAACGCATACAGTAGTGTACCCGATTCCTCGTCCGGTCGATACAAAGAAAATCGGGAAGTCGTTCGAGAACGGACAGCTCCACTTGACTCTCGGGTTCTTGACGCCTCTCGAAGGTACCGCTATCAACCTCGACTAAAATCCGCTAAACGAATAAACTGGGGAGTAGCTATAACGGTTACTCCCCATGTTATTTTTGGAAACAGTCAAGAGAATTTGTGGCGATAATAAGAATCTTTATGAAGCTATCGTCAGTCTATACAATGACGACCCGGAAAACTTCGCCCATACGTTTGCCGACGAGCTTTTCGCATTGGTAAGCAGAGCCTATGACAATGGCGAGCTGGAAAAGGTGTTTACCGACGACGGCTTGCAACTGAATGTGCTCGGCGCAGACGTACGCATTATTGTGGGAAAGCAACCGCACGTGGTAGTGTATAACCCGGCTTATGGCGGTGTACGAAACGACTCCATCGTCATCAATCTCAGCGAGGCGTTGTCAAGCATATGTGCCGTCGAGGGCGACCGTTATGAGCTGAAACGTGACGACGCTACGTACCGTAACGAGATCGCGTTTGAATCGTTTGAAAAGGCCAAGCCAAAAATAATTGAGCAACTTCTGAAGAAGCTGCCCAAGTATTCTGTAAGACGCAATGTCTACGACGCCTAGTGCTTGCCGCAGTTGCATCCCTTCTTGACTGTACCGTACGCCTTCCTTACGACGCTGCTGACCTTGTAGACCGCCTTTAGAGCGGTTACGCGGTACTTTTCCGGCAATACCCACATGAAGTCCTTCATCTCTGGAAAGTCCTTTACGAGGGCTTCTATGGCTTGCGTGCCTGAGCTCTTGACGCCGTTGTAGCCGATGTACTCGAAGTCGGACGCACCGCTTGATGCCGGAATGTAGTCAGCCTTGTCGCCGAGCTTCTTCTCGACGACACGCTTGTACTGGGAGCATATCGGGCATCCGTTGTCGAAGTAGAACTTCGGACGTGTCTTGATTGGTTCTTCCATTACCAAGCTCCGAAGGAAAGTGAACCGGAAGACTTCGTCTTTTCGACGGTGCCGTCGCCGTACTGCTTGGTAATTGTCGGAGTGGTGTACTCGTAGGTCTTCATCGGGCCGCAGATGTCGTCAAGCATCTCGTTGAGGTCGCCTGGGTCGGAGAACTCGTTTTCCTTGCAGTTGTCGGCTCCGTAGAGCTTCTTGCAGTGGAACTGGTCATTTGTACGGTCTACGGCATCTTCCATCGGCTTAGAGTCGATAGAGCTGTCGGTAAGGCTTTCCATCTGTGAGTCGTTGAACGCCATGACCTTCACGATGTCGTTGAGGGACACGCCATCCATCGGCTCGATTTCGTCCTGGTTGAACGTGAATTCCGGCCAGCAACCGTCGTTGCCTTCGCAGTACTCGTCCATGTCGTTTGTCGGCTTGGCGGTAGTAATGCAAGGACCGTCGGAACACTTGACGATGAGGATAACCGGGATGCCCTTGTTCTTTGCCTTGACGTAGTCGCCCGGATGGAACTGGACGTCGCAGTCCGGGTCGCCGTCGAAGCAGCATTCCATAGCCTTCTTCAATGAGCCGAGACCGCTGAAAGTGCCGAGACCCTTGCCGAAGATACCTTCGGCGATTTCATCGGTGATGTCGTCGTTGCCGTCGAGCTCGAAAATAGGACGCTTTTGCTTGCGAGTCTTGGATGTTACGTTGCCCGAGCTACCGCCGAATTCCTTGCATGATTCTCCGTCGCATTCGGTATCGCCATCTTTTTCTTCGTCTGAATCGGATTCCTTCTCGGAGTCTTCCTCCGAGTCGTCTTCCTCTTCTTCCTCGTCGTCCTTTTTCTTAGAGCCCTTAACACGGCATACAGTGACCGGGTTGCCATTTTCGTACGGTCTGTCATCCATCGTGCCGTCTACGATGAGTGCGTCGTCGTCAGATTCATCAGCCTCTTCCTTTTCCTTGGTGAGGTCGATGGATTCGAGTGCCACGCACTGGGTCAGCATTTTCAATTCGTCAAGTTCGTTGAACATAGCTATAAACACCTATGGTTGCTTATCCGCAGTTTATATGCTTTGCGCCATTTCCGGAACGCGTACGTTCGGCATATGCACGCCTTGCAACTGCTTGTACTGGAGCTGTCCGACGGCGGATTGCTCAGCGACGGCGTCCGGGTCCTTGACAAACTCGATCGCCTTGTCCTCTTCGGACTCGTGACCCGGCATGGAAGCGAACATGAGCTCGAGACCGCTGAGGAACGGAATCTCGACCTGGTTGCCTTGGAACCATGTAGATGCCACGTGGTAGATAATCCAGTATAGGGACGTGACATGGTCGTCGTGGTTACCGCCACCGCCGCCCCAGTGCTTCTTGGTAACTTCGGTGAACGACATCAGCTCGTTAATCGTGGTCTCGTCGTGAAGCTTTGCGTAGAAACGCTGTACGTACAGCTTGAGAAGCATGACCGCGCTCTGCTTGATGCTGTCCGTCGCCCACATACCACGGAACTTGTTGTCGTAGTTGACGATATTGTCGTACTCGAGGTTCTGCTGGAAAATGTAGTATGTACGTGCGCCCGGACCGTTGAACTCGATTGTAAGGTCTGGGTCGTAGTAGCCCTTCAGAATCTTTCTGGACAATGTACAGAAGTCTTCAATGGTCACCTCGTTTGACGACAGAACGCATACTTGTTCAATGTCGGTACTGCTACGAGCAAGGAAGATCTGTAGCACGTGGTAGTCCTGGCGAATACCGTAGCCGGAGTCGATTGCGGCGACATACACCCAGTTGTTTAGTTCCATCTTCTGTCTCGGTATCGGAGTCTGGAATATCCTGAGCTTGTATTCCTCCGGGAGACCTCGGACAAGTTTCGGCTCGCTCGGCTTCAGCTTCTGTAGAATGGTGAAGTCGATAAGAGTGATTGCTGAACCGATGAAGTCGCACTCGTATTCTTGGCGGAACTTCTGCTCGCCGATACGAGCCTTTTCATCGAGACCCCACTGGATGTCACGTCCAGGAACCTCATTCCATTTAACGGTTGACCTGACATATTTTGACATCAAATCATGGTAGGATGCAGTGTTTTCGTCGACTGCGTCTTCCCACATGCGGTAGAAATGATTTAACCCGGCGGGCGTGTTCTCGCATACATCTAGGTTATGAATGACAGAATGTGACCATTCTTTGCCGCCCGGATTGTCGTCATTAAGAGAAAAATCGTAAACTTTGTTAAACGATTTAGTGATTTCGGTAATTGGAGTCCATACGCAGTCCGGCTCGGCGTTTTTGAACACGTCATACTTAGACCAGACTTCCTCTGGAAGTTTAGACTTGATTTCAAGAACCAGCTTACGGTTCAGATGGATATCATGTTTGTCACAGATGCCACCAGTAAGCTTGAATTCATTGTTTGTCAACACCTTTTCTTTCTTCAAACGGCGAATTTCTGGTGCGGCAAACGGAATATAGTCATACCGACTAGGACGTTTCTTACGCTGGTATTGCATGAAGTATGTATCTGATTTCCGTTTCAGTCCGAACCCAATTTCAGTGAAGAACAAATCAACCATATCTTGCTGATTGATTTCGAGGTTCCACACTTCGCTAGAAACTTTAACTCGCTTGGTTGGTTTGGTGTATACATGATATAAATTGCTTAAAATACCAAAGTTTGCTAAAAGAACTCGCAACTGATCAATCAGACGCTTGGAAGTAGATGCATAGGATAGACGCTTACGTTTCTTTGTAGAACATCCATCTCCATCAAACATGCCTCGAATCATGGCGGCGACATTTCGTTTAGACATTCGCATTAAACGGTCTGGAATAACCTTGCGATTTGCATGCCTAGTTAAATCAAAACCGACACACTCCATTAGCATACATATAGATTTGCGGTCAACTCTATAATGAAATTTGTCAAGTTTTTTAAATTGGACACCAATCGAATTTAGGTCATTTAGAACATCGTCACCACATGTTATAATGACATAGTGATGCTCTGGAGTGTGCATTGCACAGCCTTCAGCTATGTATAGCCCAAAGAAATACGCTAATTCTTCGGATATTTCATTGATTTTACCAAGTGGATATCTGGTTTTCGCATTGCTGTCGTCGAAGTCAATCTTGTCGTTACCCCAGCAGTTCATGCCATACTTGACCATCACGTAGTCGCCGACTTTGAGTTCGTGGGCTCGTCTAATCTTGTATTCGCCGTCACGGCACGTCCAGAACTTGTGCATCAATGAGGTTTCGACTTCGGAATACCGGGTTGAAATCACCCTAGTTTCCTTTGCCTCGCCTTCATTGTGCATGATATGACCCTTATTCATGCCGTATCGACCTAAAACTTGGTATTCCGGTACTTCATAACCAAGTACGCGACCGTCATCTATGATGAAATCACCAACTGTTTTGATTCCATCGGGGGTAAATACCATTGTGTCCTTTACGACGCAGCTGGTGATGATAACTCGTGTCTTCTTACCGGAAGAGATTGCCGGGAACACGGATGCCATAAATTCGTCAGCCATGCCGTTACGAAGGAAGGCGAACTCATCCAAATACAGCAAGTTAGGCGAGAAACCACGGATGCCGTCGGGAGAACTAGCAGCGACTAGGATACGTGTGTTGTTGGAAAACTGGATGGACATCTTGTTCCAAAGCTTCACTCCGGGTTGTAGCCAGTAGGGCAACGCGACATACGAGTCGCGTAGAAGCTGCAACTGTTCCTTCGCGAGCGAAAGCTTGTTTGCAAGCATCGCGACTAGCTGGTCACCGTGGAACATTGCGTGCCAAAGGATGAAGCCACGAACGATTGTTGATTTACCGACCTGGCGTGACCAGCGGTTGATATTGAATCGATACTTCAAGAATCGCTTGATTGCTTCGTCCTGGAACGGCCATGTCTTGAATAGTTGCATGCCGTTGTCCTTGGTATTGATATACATGTATGTATTGATGAAATACAGCGGGTCTTGGGCGCACCGCTTTATTTCCGCAAGTTGCCACGGTTTGAGCTTCACGCTCTCCTTGGCGTCTCGCAAGTTTGTAATTCCGTTAAATGACATTGAAATCCTTTTTTGGTATATTGCCATTCAGTAGTTTATAAACCGAGGGTTGTATGGCTCGTTTTTGTGCACTGATGGCGTTTTACGACAACGGAAGCCGCTTCCGCAGACGAAACTTGAAGGAGGCTGTCTTGGGCTTGCTGGGCATGCCTGATATCGATGTAGTCGTCGCCGAGCAATATCCGGAAAAGTATTCCGTAGCGGCGTCGTTACATAATGTCACGTACGTTCCGTGCAGTGTCATGGCGAACGACCCGGAAGGTCACCGATGGTTCTGCAAGACCGAACTCCTCAACCGTGCAATGAAGGCTACTGAGGGCAAGGAATATGACTACTACATGATGGTGGATGCAGACACGCTATTGTCTATGGAGTCGTTTGATTCCATACGGAACGGTGTATCATTGCTTGACAGCGGAGAGGCGTCTATTCTGTTTCCGTTCGACGACGTCATCTACATGAACGAGTGCGATACGAACCGAATGATAAATGGCGGCCAGCTGTTGCCGGGAACAAAAGACCACGGTGCCGAGATTTTCCGCCAGACCGGTCTGTGCAACGTTTTCAAGAAGTCAACGTGGGAACGCGTCGGCGGTTTTGACGAGGCGTTCACAAGATGGGGAGCCGAGGACGATGCGTTCCTTACGAAGTGCAAACGTCTTGTCGGTCCTAGCAAACGACTGTACGGAACCGTATACCACATGTTCCACCCGAAGACTGATACGGTCGCCTACCGCGAATCGACCGCATACAGAATGAACCGAAAGCGTTGTGCGTGCATCCGCCGAATGAGCGACGAAGACCTTGAACAGTATTCAAGGGGTCTCGTAAAGCTTGACACTCTAGTCGAGAAGTACGACTCGCTCGGACGCCTTGCGGTAAGCATGATATGGAACTGCACTCCGCTGACGACGCTAACGATAGACACGACTCTGTATGACCTCGGCAAACTGGAAGACATGACGTTCACGAAGCTGTTCGACACGGTCGCAGCCACGGACGGCAAGTGGTACGTGCCTACTTTCTTCGAGAAGTACATGGGAGGGTTCGGATCGTTACGCGGGCTTTCCGACGGACAGCGGAAAGAAATCGAGGAGTATCTGGCTAAATGCAGTTCGTAAAGGACATGGGAACCGAAAGCGGTTTCTCGAAGTTTAACCGCCTCGCCACGCAAGTCGCTATGCGGTTGCACGGTACGCGGTACGCGTGCCATGATAACAGCGACACCGCCGTATGGCAGCTTGGTGACGGCATGGCTATTGTGGACCGGTATTACCGATATCCGGTCGTGATAGTTCATGACTGGTTTCCTCAGTACGAAAGGTATCTGGAGAATGCACGCAAGGTGATATTCCTCGGCAATTTTGAGCATCCATCCGTCAAGCGTTCATACACGCTTGAGGGCTATCCGTACGACCCCTTGCCCCTATTGCCCTTCATGGGTGTAGAAGTGCTGCTGTATGGCGTGTATGATGGCTCGTGCCACGACATGGTGGTCGAACAGTGCCGTGGAAAGGATGTAAGGTTTGCATGCTTTGATAACGACGATCCTGAGTGCGAATGCAAGCAAGCCGACCTGTTTGAAGAGCTGAAAACGGTCGCACATGGGCTTGACGTAAGTCGTAAGACAAGCGAGCTGATGCTGGAAACCTATGTCCGGTCGTCAAAGCTTACCCTGCACTGTGGAAGCGGAACTCGCGGATTTCTGCACGGCATGGCGGTCGCTTATGGAGGAAAGTCTCAAAAGTGTGACGACGGCTACACTGTTCCTGCAATTTCGGCACTTGTCGACATGTTGCGCTGAATATTCCAACTTGCTATAATTCATGGTGTTTATTGAGGAAAATCCATGAATAAATTTCATTCCAGAGTAATTTACTGGGGCAAGTTCTTCCTATTTACTATGTTCATCGGGAACTTGCTCCGAGTCTGCATCCGCACGTGGAAATACGGCGGTGCAAAAACAAACGTACAGGTCAGCTATGACGGAGATGACGATTTGAATCCGGCAGACGGCGACATCATGGGGGTGTAGGATGGCTAACACGGTCGAAGAATTAGAAGAAGAATCCCAGGAAAACGTCAGCTCCAAGATTATCCGCAACATCGGAGATATGCTTCTCCACATCAGTATCGACACCGACATGTGGGTCGGTCGTCCGGCTAAGGAAAAGTTAAAGTATCTGAAGAACCAGCTAAACGGCGTCAACGGCTCGAAGATCATCAATGTCGGAACCCAGCTCGCAGAGGGTCTCATCCTCACAATCAAGGCGTCTACGAAGAACCCGGTCGTCCGTAGCTATGCAGACTTGGCTGAGACCGCATTGAATCTCGGCAAGGCTTCGATGGTAATTAACAACCTCTTCGTCGCCCAGAAGTACGAAGTCCACACCGATTTCGACGAACTCGCAAAGTTTATGGGCTTCAAGAACGGTCGCGCCATTCACGTGAACCAGATTGACGCAACCGCCGATATTTGCAAGGCTCTCGTGTAAATGAGCAAGGCTCAGCAAGAAAAGCACGGTCTCAAGATTTCAAAGATGTTCACCCCGAAGGAGGACACCCAGCCGGGTAGCGGTGCGAACCGCATGGTATGCACCTACATCCTCGCGAAGTACAAGGGCGTCAACATCGGTTTCGAGGTCAACTATATGCAGCACAAGACGACGAACGACGCCACGGCAAATTCGACGTTCAGCTACATCAATATCGGCGTGTACAACGGAGACCTCTTCGGAAACGACATCGAGGAGATGGAGGACGACGATACCGATATCCTCGCCGAAATCGAGAACATCATCTACTCCAACTACATCAATACGATTGACGTGTCAAAGAACATCATCAAGATTGACGGCACGACAATCCACACGGCAAAGCGAGAGAACATCAACTTCGATATCAAGAAGATCGACCTTGACACGATGGCTAAGACTTGCCGTTCCGTACTCAAGGCTCACCGTCGCAGAGGCTACATCCTCCAGGGCGACCCAGGTACCGGTAAGACGGTCTCCATCCACAAGCTCATCATGAAGTTTACCGATACGCCGGTGTTCTGGATTTCTTCGGACGCAATCAGTGATACCAAGAAG
>JAEEGL013817043.1_pt1 | contig 12743 bp, 11 predicted proteins | sample 9134231 | NCBI WGS metagenome assembly JAEEGL01 (sample SAMN16246548, study PRJNA631951) | gut metagenome | biome: gut microbiome; feature: rumen; material: fiber-attached | host: Bos | place: Iran: Karaj | collected 2018-10 | reverse complement strand
GAAAGCAGCTCGTCCAGTCCGCTTACAAACCCCACGAGACTGTCTATATCCTGGCATATCCTCTGCTTCCATGAAGTCCCCTTGCTCCGATGATACCATTCGCCGTAAGTGATACCCTTGCCTCGCTTGGCGGCTATCGGCTGAATCCCGAAAGCCATAGCTACCCTGTCAGAGTATTCCCGTGCGTGCGCAAGAGTGGTTTTGTTCGAGGTGAAATGATGACCGTCGATACCGTAAGAACAGATTATTATGTGGGAATGGACGTGCCGCTTGTCGCAGTGAGTCGCGATCACCGTCTGTACACTGTCGCCGAAGGTTTTACGGACGAATGCTTTTGCAATCCGGTGCGCAAGTTCGGGCGAGACGTTGTCCTCCGGCGAAAACGACTGTATGTAATGAAGCGCTTTGACATGACCCTTTCCGTTTTCCGGGAGGGGCTCATTGAACCGCCGTCCGCTGTACTGCTCATAAACAAGCTGCATATTCAGGTAAGCGTTACGTGCGTCTTTGAGACAGTTAAGAGCGCTTGTATAAAGCAGTTCTTCCGTCTTGTCGGGATTTAATATATACCTCAGACTTCTATCGACCGTAGTTCTGATGCTGATACACTTAAGGTATGGCATAACTCCTCCACATTCCGCTTTAACTCTATGATGTCGCTCTCATAGATGCTGTTTATCTCGTTTGCTTTCTTTGCGATCTGGTTGATGTTGGAGCCTATTATACGAGCACAGTTCAGCTGCGCCGCTACAGCTTCAAGGTTGATGTTCACGATTTTCCCGCTGCTGACAGCCATGCGCCTGATGTAGTCCGTAGTGTTCATTCCGGCTTTGCTTGCCTGTGCCTGGACCCGCTCCCAATCCGCCATATCAAACTTTATCTCCTTGCGCTTTATTTCTTTATACTTATTCATCGTTTTTCCTCTCTCCCTTCATTCATGCGGTTTTATCGCTGTTTCAGGGTGTGTGCGACAGCGCGCGGGTTTCCCTGAAAAGGTTCAGAAGCGGGTTCTCCGTTTCCGAACCGATTTCGTACGTACAAAATCTATGCTTGCTAATCATTGCATGATTCATTATCGTACGTACACCGTTTTTCGCCTGCGACAGCGTCGTTAAGCATTTCTGCACGGCAACTGCACGCGCCGGCATTTGTCGGATCGCGGCAACGGGCTATAAGTCTTATGCTCATGTTCATTCGTTCCTTTCGCCTATCATTGCTGTCAGAAAACTTCCGAGCTACGTGGTAGATAATCATTCGCATAACAACCTCTTTCACTAATAAAGGGGTCGAGCGAGCGTTTTTGGCTACACCTTTTTGCGATTTTGTTGAAATCAGCCAAAAGAAAATGAATTACATGGTACTATTGCACAAGCACCGTGCCGGAACAGAATCATACTCACTTAATCACGCTCCAATTATTTACCCTCTCATAAGAATCTGCCAAAAAAGTCAATACCTAAAATGTAAACATTTAAGTAATTATTTCAACAGGCAGATAAGCGTACTAAATCACACCGCTCATGATTAGATTCCATAAGCAGCTCGTCATTTGTTTTACCCCATCGGATAATCATACCGCCGCGGCGGTATGATTATCCGATGGGGAGTGCTGCGGAAAGCATATCTTTCTTATTCAAAGCTTCGCAAACACGTGCATAATAAATTTTCAGGAACTTGTTTGCAGCAGCGGTCATGTAAACAAAATAGTTTTTGCCCTCAGCTCTCTTTTTATCCAGAAATTGATAAACTGGCTCGCCCTCAGGGGCAAGCTCCAGATACGTATTGATGACAATAAACAGAATCTTTCTCAGAAGCGGTGAGCCTCTCTTGGATATTGCGCCTGAACCTGAAATGGTTTCTCCGGACTCACAGGTTTTTGAATCCAGCCCAGCGAATGATGTGATGCAGCGACGATTTCTGAAACGTCTTGGATCGCCGATCTCGGCAATAAGCTGAGGACCTGTCATGTCACCTACTGCGTACATAGCCATGACGGTCGAATATTCAGGCAACGAAGCTGCGAGCTCATGCATCTGCGTACTGATATTGTGTCTGACCGAAAGAATTGCTGTAAGCTCTTTGACAGCGTTCACTACAAGAGCACAAATGCCTTCATTCATCGGTAAGGCACTGACGGATCTCCGTGCGAAATTGTGAATCTCAGCAGCCTTGGCATCGGAAAAAGCATATTTGTTTTTCTTGCACCAGATTCGATACTTGTTCCTGAATACTGACAAAGAGAGTTTTGCTACACAGTCGTGATGCGGAAATGTTTCAATAAAATCCACCCACTTTTCATGTCCGTCAGACTTTCTCGCCGGAGACGAAAACATTTTATTCACACCCGGAAAGGTCATATCCAACAGCGATATCAGATTTGTTTTAAGCGTTGTCTGAATCTTCACAGTCTGATGATACTGTCGATTTAGCAGCTTCAATGTTCTCCGGATATCTTCCTCAGGCAGAAGTTCCTGAAGTTCCAGCCAGTTATCAAGAGCGTAATTAGCTATTTTCAGCGAATCAAGCTTATCAGTCTTTGCTCCATGAAGCTTTTTCCTTCCATTTTCCTTTATCAGCCATGCATTAATAACTGATACAAATATACCTTCTCGATGAAGATATGCTGCGATCGGTTGATGATAGTTTCCGGTCGCTTCCATTACCACCTTCGTTTCTCCTTTTAGTTTCTTGATCGTTTCAGCGAGACTCTTCAAATCATCTTCGTTGTGCGTGACATCGAACGGACTGCGTACCACTTCACCAAACGGCTTCAGTATTGCGACAGTGCTCTTTCCTTTTGAAACGTCGATTCCAACTGCATTCATTTTTATTACCTCCTGTAACTTTCTCCCGCGCTTTTACCCATCACATATTCTCATACTGCTTTTTGACACGAACGCACTCCTCAGAGCGGTACAACCTGCCTTAACCGAACGCCGTAACGGAAGCACGGATGACATTCTTATGGTCAGGCGCGAAGCCCAAGTACCTGAACTCGTCATTCCGGTTACCGCTTCCATTATAGCTTACGTGTGAGAACGAGTAAACCATAGCTGGCTGCCATGGATTTTACCTGTGTCTTTATTGTAGCAGTACCTACTTTTTTTGCGCTTTTTTACAGTCAAAACCGAGCAATTTTTGAAAGTTTGTAAAAGCTTCCGAAAGGAATAATAATCAGGAACCACCGATTGTACAAAACCACGATGCATTGGCGTAAAAGCATCCTCTGCTCAAAAAATCGTTCCCTTAACGAGTGCTCCATAAGGGATTTATTCTGTTTCCGCCGTTTACTTGACAAAACTCTGCACACAGTATATAATAAAAGCAGGAATCTGCCTGTCCGTCCTCACCGAAAGGAGATGATCCATATTACAGCATCAGAAAAAGCGAGAAAATATACATCCGATGAGTTTCTCACGATGACCGATCTGCCGGAAAGATGCGAACTTATAAACGGGGTGATCTATTATTTCGATGAAAAGGGATCAGAGTCGATGCCTGTATCACCCAATACGATACATCAGCGTATAAGCAGAAGAACAGCCGGTGCAATTGACAGCTATATTGCTGCAAACAAGAAGAATTGCGAGGTGTTCAATGCTCCGTATGATGTAAAGCTTGATGACGACAATATTGTGCAGCCGGATATTATGGTAGTATGCGACTCAACAAAGATAGACGAGTACAGATGCAACGGCGCACCCGACTGGATCATAGAGATCCTTTCTCCGCACAATTCCGACCATGACACCGTTGAAAAGCTCTCGCTCTACCACAAATCGGGGGTACGGGAATACTGGATAGTTGACCCCATGAACGAAAAAGTGCTTGTTTACCCCTTCGAGGAAGCTAAAGCGACCGGTATTTTCACTTTTGACGACAAGATAACCGCAGGAATATACAAAAACGCTCCCGAGCCGCTCGTCATCTGCATAAAAGAGCTGCTATGACACAGAAACAGAACTCCCGCATTCAGGGCTTTACCGCCCGAATGCGGGAGTTTTTAACCACATTGTCTTCGTATGATTTGCTGCTCCGTATTGACAAATGCTATGGTATATGTTATAATTCTATATGATTAATCCATAACTACTTTTTTTTATAGAACACTCTGTTATTTTGCCCCCATACACGAAACATTGGTGTCAAAAGTCGGTATGACACCAAAGATGACACCGATCCCGACCCCAAAAGGAGCCCGCCTGATGGACATATACAATGTGATAAACACCATGCGCACCGAGCGCAGGCAGATCGAGGACTTCGACCTGCGCGTTACCTACTACGCCCGTGTATCCACCACCCGCGACGAGCAGACTATGTCGATCGAGAACCAGGAATCCCACTTCCGCGACCTTATACAGCGCAACCGGAACTGGCACTACGTCGAGGGCTACGCCGACCGTATCCGCGGCGAGAACGCCGAGAACCGCGTGCAGTTCCAGCGCATGATACAGGACGCGTACGCCGGCAAGTTCGACCTGATACTGACCAAGGAGGTCAGCCGTTTCGCCCGCAACACCGTTGACAGCCTCACCTACACCCGCGACCTGCTCAAACACGGGGTCGGCGTGTTCTTCATGTCGGACAACATCTGCACGATCGAGCCTGACAGCGAGCTTCGCCTCACGATCATGTCGAGCATAGCGCAGGACGAGGTACGAAAGCTCTCCGAGCGCGTGAAGTTCGGTCACCGCAAGGCGATAGAGAACGGCAGAGTCATCGGCAACTCCCGCATTTTCGGCTATGACAAGGACAACGCAAAGCTCGTGGTCAATGAAAAGGAAGCCGAAATGGTGCGGCTTATCTTCGAGACCTATGCAACCGGAAACTACGGGCTCCGCGACATTGAGAAGCTACTGTGGGACAAGGGCTACCGCAGCCGCTCCGGCAAGATCATACACCACAACACTATCGGCGGAATCATTCAGAACCCGAAGTACAAGGGTTACTACTGCGGCAACAAGGTGAAAATCACCGACTACCGCACCAAGCAGCAAAAGTTTCTCCCGCCCGAGGAATGGGTCATGTACAAGGACGAGACCGGGGAAACAGTCCCCGCGATAGTCTCCGAGGAGCTCTGGAACAAGGCTAACGAGGTGTTTGCCGAACGCAGCATGAAGGTCAAGGCGACCGACCGCTCCGCAAAAAAGACCTCTCCCCTGTCCGGCAAGATAATCTGCGGAGTTCATGGTGTCCCGTTCTGGCGTACATCATACAGCAAGGAGCTCCACCGCGGCGCTCCGATATACGAGTGGGTATGCCGCGAAAAGAAAAAGGGAAAGTCTGCGGACTGCCCGACAATAGCGATCTATGAGAGCGAGCTCTACAAGATACTCGGGAGTATGTTCATCGACCTGTCCGGGAATATCGACAGGTACATCGAAGAGTTCATCGCGCTTTACGAGGACGAGCAGGAGGACACTGTCTCCGCGAGGGAGCTTGACGCGCTGCAAAGGGAGATCGAGGCGCTGGAGATAAAGAAGGACAAGCTGCTCGACCTATATACCGACGACGCTATCACCAAGACCGAGTTCAAAAAGCGCAACGAAGCTCTCGGAACGGAGATCACCAAGCTTAAAACGCGTATCACCGATACACAGCGCGACACCCGCGACAAAGCAGAAACAATACGCGGGGTGAAGGACATCAGGCGCGCGTTCACCAATGATCTTGCGGTCTCTGGAGGCGAGCTCGACCGACAGACGATCAACGACCTGTCGGATATGCTCATCGACAAGATAGTTGTTTATCCTAACGAAGCAAATAAGATGAAGCTCGACATCTTTTTAAAGCTCGGGATCCGCGAAGCCCGTGATTATGCGGGTTCCCTCAGACCCCGTTTCGGAACCATTGATAAGAAAATGATCGAAAGCTATCAGAACACCGCTAAGTAACAATCCCAAAAGCAACAAAAAGGCCTGTGCTCGAAAAGCACAGGCCTTTCAGTCTGTCGAAAAAGGGACTTTTTCGACAGACGTCCTCGCGGACAGTGCAAGGGGCTGCGCGCCCCTTGACCCGCGCCAGCGTGACGCGGGACCCAATAATAAGATTTCAAGACATTGTTTAAGGGTTGAAAGATAGGACTTTTTGCCGTCAGGAAATATCAGTCAAAGCTGATTCTGCTGTTCGGTATAAGGCAGAACGGATATCTCAAGGTTGCCGTTCCTGGTGCGAAGCTCGTCTATGAACGCCTTTTCCTCGGAGCTGTCCTTCATCTGTATCCTGTACGAAAGCCGGAACATACTCCCCATGCCCGTCGTCTTGACACCGACGCTCTCCGCCTTTTTCAGAAACCGTGCGAAGGCTTCATCAAACGCGCCGTTGTATTCAAGGTCCTCGGGAACAGTTATCCGAAGGAGCCTGTCCGAGGTCATGCTCTTGTGGTCGAATACGGTAACGCTTCCGAGCGCGAGAAACAGCACCGAAAGAGCCGTAAGTATCACCACGCCGTAAGCTATGTAGCCCATTCCGAACGCTATACCGGAACCCATTGCTATCAGTATCGCCGCTATCTCGTCGGAGCTTCCCGGAGCGCTTCTGAAACGTATAAGCGCGAACGTGCCGCCGATCGCGACACCGGCACCGATGTTACCGTTCACAAAGGTTATCACTGCCGCAACGATGAAGGGAATGATAGTCGCGACGACGTAGAACCGCTTGGTTGAGCGGACGCGGAAGCTCATTATCCATGCGTATAAAAATCCCGAAACGAGGGATGCCGCAGCCATTATGAAGAACTGCTCGGGTGTTACCACAGAAGAATATATAGAATCAAACATAGTGTAATTATCTCCTTTCAGATGTGTTGTTCACGGTATTTACAGAGCTTATCCCGCTTTCAGGAGCTCCCGGCGGTACGCTTCGCCGTACTTGGAAAAGCTTCCCTTATATATCTTCCCCTCCGCAAGCATCGCCGACAGCCACAGCGGCATAGCCTGCTGCACCTTTATTTCCAGTATCGTCCAGCCCTCCGGAAGAAGCAGCTCTCCCTCCATGGACTTATCCAGCGCAAGATCGTCCATTCTGTACCTCGGAGCCCGGTCTATGGTGAGCCGCAGGTCTCCGTCCGGCTCAAAGTACGCTGTGCGGTCGTAGATTATGATGCAGGCGGGAACGAGCTCGCCGTAAAAGTTGCGGAACGAGGTGATCTCGCGGTTTATCTGACCTCCGGAACATATCTCACCGTCCCCCTCGAAGAACCTCTGTACAAACGGTATGGTGCTTTCAACGCGCCGCTTGTACACAACACCGTATGCCTTGCGTTTGAGCTCCAGATACACCGGCGAGCTGTCGGTCGCTATCCCGTATGAGCGAAGCCTTATCTTCTCCTTGAACTCCGGCTTTTCGTTGCTCGCGCGGATAAGCCGATAGTCGCGGGTGTCGTAGTACATCGACGCTATCGAGGTAAGACCGTATTTATCTACCTCCATGTGACCTTTGAGCCGCTCCTGCAGGAACTCAGTCTGTTCCCCGTTCAGCAGGTATTTGAGCTCGTATCTCTTCATTACATTAATTGCCATATCATCGCCCCCGATTGTTTTGATCCTGCTCTCTTTCTCATTTCTTTCTCTCTATGCCTCCATTATACAGCACAATCCTAAAATCAACTTAAAAGAAGAAAAATTTTTCGCAATGCTGCACTGTGATGCGGGTATATGAAAAAAAGTTCAAAAAGGTCTTGTTTTATGACCCGAAGTATGGTATAATATAACAGACTAAATCCGGGACACGAAAGGAAATGATGTATGAAAAAGATCGCAGTGCTCGGTTACGGAGTGGTAGGCTCCGGCACCGTAGAGGTATTCTACAGGAACAAAGAGGCTCTCGAAAAGAAGGTCGGGGACGAGCTTGATATAAAGTATATCCTCGAAGTACGGGACTGCCCCGACGAACGCTACCGTGACAAGTTCACCAAGAACTTCGACGATATCCTGAACGACCCCGAGGTAACGGTGGTCGCGGAGGTCATAGGCGGCGTGAAGTTCTCCTACGGCTATGTGAAGTCCGCACTCGAAGCGGGCAAGAGCGTCGTTACCTCCAACAAGGAGCTTGTAGCCTCCAAGGGCGCGGAGCTGCTTAAAATTGCCAAGGAGCATAACGTAAACTTCTTCTTTGAGGCAAGCGTCGGCGGCGGCATACCTATAATCCGCCCGCTCAACCAGTGCCTCTCCGCCAATGAGATAGACGAGATCGCGGGTATCCTCAACGGCACCACGAACTTCATACTCACCAAGATGATAAAGGAAGGAATGGGCTTCGACGAGGCGTTAAAGATCGCACAGGATCTCGGTTACGCCGAGCGCGACCCCTCCGCCGATGTCGAGGGTCACGACACCTGCCGCAAGATATGCATTTTAGCGTCCCTCGCGTTCGGACGGCACGTTTACCCCGACAACATACATACCGAGGGCATCACAAAGATCACGCTTGAGGACGTTAAGTACTGCGAAAGCATGAACAGCGTTATCAAGCTCATCGGCTTCGCTTCCAAACGCGGCGACGACGTGGCAATAATGACCTGCCCCGCCGTACTCAACGAGGAAAGTCAGCTTGCCGGCGTGAACGACGTGTTCAACGCGATACTCGTGCGCGGCGACGCGGTGGGCGACGTGGTATTCTACGGTAAGGGCGCGGGCAAGCTCCCGACGGCAAGCGCTGTGGTCTCCGACATCATCATCGCCGCCAAGTCCCACGGCACCTCCAAGACCATGAACTGGGAGGACAGCGCCCAGGACTTCATAATCCCGTACAAGAAGCTCGACAACCGGTTCTATGTCCGCGCGAAAGCAGACAGAAAGACAGCGCAGGATATCTTCGGCGAGGTAAGGTTCCTCTCTCGCGACGGAGCCCCGGCAGACGAATGTGCGTTCGTGACCGGCGTGATAAACGAGGCGGAATTTGAGGAAAAATGCGCAAAGCTCGATATCCTCGGCTCGATAAGAGTTCTTGACTACTGATATACACTATATAATAATAGAAAGGACAGATACCCATGCCTGAACCTAAATATAAAAGAATACTCCTGAAGCTCAGCGGAGAGGCGCTTGCCGGCGAAAAGAAGACCGGTCTCGACATACCCACCATAAGCACGATATGCAAGAGCGTGAAAAGATGCTTCGACGCGGGCGTTGAGATAGGCATAGTCGTCGGCGGCGGAAACTTCTGGCGCGGACGCACAAGCGAGAACATGGACAGAGTCACCGCCGATCACATCGGTATGCTCGCCACCACCATGAACGCGCTGGCGGTAGGCGACGTGCTGAAGGAAATGGGCTGCGACGTGCGCGTGCAGTCCGCTATCGCCATGAACGCGATCTGCGAACCGTATATCCGCGAGAAAGCGCTCCGCCATTTCGCAAAGGGCAGAGTAGTTATATTCGGCTGCGGCACCGGCAACCCGTTCTTCTCCACCGACAGCGCTGCCGCTCTCAGAGCCGCCGAGATCAACGCCGAGATCGTGCTCAAGGCAACAATGGTGGACGGCGTGTATGACAAGGATCCGCTCAAATTCGACGACGCGGTGAAGTACGAGACCCTGCGTCACAAGGACATACTCGTCAACGGACTGCGCGTGCTGGACGGCACCGCGGCCGCTATGTGCATCGAGAACAATATCCCGCTGATCGTGTTCGACCTGCACCGCCCGGACAACATCTACGACGCTGTAATGGGCGAGAAGGTCGGGACCCTCGTAAGCAATCAGTCATAAAGGAACGAACCAATAAATAAAGGGCGAAAGTGCGGCAAAGCTCCGCAAAGCCCGCAGGAAAGGAATGTATCACCATGAAAGAAGTTATCAAGTCTGCGGAAGACAAAATGGAAAAGTGCGTGAACGCGCTCGAAAAGGAATTTTCATCTATCCGTGCCGGACGTGCCAACCCGGGTGTGCTGGACAAGATCACCGTTGACTACTACGGCGTTCCCACCCAGATCCACGCAATGGCGGCGGTGTCTGTTTCGGAAGCGAGAATACTCGTGATACAGCCGTGGGACGCTTCCTCGCTCAAAGCTATCGAGAAAGCGATCATGGCGAGCGACATCGGCATCACCCCCACAAACGACGGCAAGGCTATCCGCATCGTATTCCCTCAGCTCACGGAAGAGCGCAGAAAAGAGCTCTGCAAGCAGGTCAAGAAGTACGGCGAGGACGCTAAGGTAGCTGTAAGAAACTGCCGCCGCGACGCTATCGACAAGTTCAAAGCAATGAAGAAGAACAACGAGCTCACCGAGGACGACGTTAAGGACGGCGAGAAGAAGATGCAGACCATTACCGACAAGTTCATCGAAAAGGTCGATAAGGTCTGCGCCGACAAGGAAAAAGAGATAATGACGGTATAACATGAGCGTACCCGACAAAGAGCTTCTGCCGAGACACATCGGCATTATAATGGACGGCAACGGGCGCTGGGCGAAAAAGCGCCTGCTCCCGCGCACAGCCGGCCATGTACAGGGCGCGCGCGCGTTCCGCAAGTGTATGCGGTACTGCGCGGATATCGGGATAGAGTGCGTGACGTTCTACGCGTTCTCGACCGAGAACCGCAAGCGCCCGAAGGAAGAAGTAAACGCGATAATGAAGCTGTTTTCCGACTACCTCGACGAGGGCATAGATATGTCGGAGAAGGATATCTCCATGCGCTTCATCGGGGATATCGACTGGTTCTCCGACTCACTTCGGGATAAGATGAAGCGGCTCCAGGCTGACACCGCCTCCAACCGGGGCATGGTGTGCTGTCTCGCGGTCAACTACGGCGGACGGGACGACATACTGCACGCGGCGAAACAGCTTCTGACCGAGAACGCCGACCCCGCCGCGCTTACCGAGGATATGATCTCGGAGCGCCTTTATACGGGTGGGCTCCCCGACGTTGACCTCATCATACGTCCGAGCGGAGAACAGCGTCTGTCGAACTTCCTTATCTGGCAGGCGGCATACGCGGAGTATGTGTTCATGGACGTACTGTGGCCGGACTTCTCGGAAAAAGACCTTGACGCGGCACTCGAAGAATACGCGGGAAGGAACCGCCGCTTCGGAGGTCTGTAAAGGATAATCAGGCAGAAAAGAGATGATTTAATGGGCAAACGGCTACTCACAGCCGCAATAGGAGTACCGCTGGCACTGCTGGTATTTTATCTTGCCAGCCTTTCGCCGCATGTAATGTCTGCCGCGACCGATATACTTGCGGTAATGGCGGTGTTCGAGGTGCTGTCGGCAGCAAAATATACCCACTACCGGAGCATCACCATACTGAGCCTTATGTTCTCGGCACTTCTCCCGCTCTTCTTCTGTTATGACGGTCTTCGCGTTTTTGCGATCCCGGTAGCGTTCCTGTTCCTTGTGCTTCTTTTCGCATGTACGCTTATGCGCCACAAGGAGATAAAATTCGAGGAGCTTGGGTTTATAGCGTTTATCTCGATATGTATCCCGTTCGCGATCTCCACGCTTGCTTTCTTCTGCTTTCAGTGGAGCGACCACGGAATATTCCTCGTTGTGTACGCGATCGGCGTTGCCTGGATAGCCGACGGAGGCGCCTATTTTGCGGGGACGTTTCTCGGCAAGCACAAGCTCTGTCCCGATATAAGCCCGAAAAAGACATGGGAAGGCTTCTTCGGCGGGCTTATTGCCGCAGTGATATACGCGGTGCTGCTCGGACACGGCTATGAGCTGTGGGATCTCATGTTCTCGGGCGAGCATCACTTCACTACCAACATTCCGATACTGGTAGGCGCCGCAGTCATATCGACCTTTCTCGGACTGCTCGGAGACCTCATTGCCTCGCTGCTCAAGCGCCAGTGCGGCGTGAAGGACTTCAGCGAGCTGCTTCCCGGGCACGGCGGAGTAATGGACAGGTTTGACAGCGTACTGCTTGTTGCGCCGTTTGTGTATCTGCTGTGCAAGATGTTTTTACCTATCACACCGATCGTATGATATTATAGCATCGCGTTCCCCCGTCGTTGCGGCGGGGGACACATGATTTATACCAATAATAAGCGCTGTCACTGCTTTTTATATTGCGGCGCCAAGGTCGGCCTCACACCAAGCCCTCGACGGTATGCGTGCAGGCTCAGCCTGCCGAGGGGTCAAGGGGGCGAGGAGCCCCTTGCGAGGGGTTCAAAGGGGGCGAGCAGCCCCCTTGCGGGGTATGGGGCAGAGCCCCATCGTGCGCGAGCAGCCCCCTTGCGAAGCCCCATAGACCACCAACTAAGGAGTAACTATCCGTGAGCAAAACGAACTTTCCGGAAGAATCGAAAACACTTACCATACTTGGCTCGACCGGCTCGATAGGCACCCAGACCCTTGACGTGGCAAGAATGCACGGCTACGGGATTGCGGCTCTTTCCGCGCACAGCAACTACAAGCTTGCAGAGGAGCAGGCGAGAGAGTTCCGCCCGAAGACCGTGTGCATGACCGACGAGGCGGCTTACCGCGAACTCAGAGCACGGCTTGCCGACACGGACATTACCGTGACATACGGCAGGGACGCGCTGTGCGAGACCGCGGCAAAGCCGGGGAGCATGGTGATAAACGCCGTGGTGGGAATGGCGGGGCTTTACCCGACGCTCGCGGCTCTGAACGCCCGCAACCGGGTGGGGCTCGCGAACAAGGAAACACTGGTGACCGGCGGGGAGCTTGTCAAGGCGGCCGCCGCGGCAAACGGCGTGGATATCGTGCCTATAGACAGCGAGCATTCCGCGATATTCCAGTCCCTCATGGGCAACGAGCACAACCGAATCGAAAAGAT
>JAEEGL012940848.1_pt1 | contig 12743 bp, 14 predicted proteins | sample 9134231 | NCBI WGS metagenome assembly JAEEGL01 (sample SAMN16246548, study PRJNA631951) | gut metagenome | biome: gut microbiome; feature: rumen; material: fiber-attached | host: Bos | place: Iran: Karaj | collected 2018-10 | reverse complement strand
GCGCTGGTGCATCAGCTGACCCGCTGTCTGACGGAGGAGCAGCTGCATACCGCCGGCTTTGACGCCTATTTCGTGACGCACACCGCCGGGGTCTATCCGGCTTCCGCGGCGGGGGTGCCCTGGACCGCCGCCAGCATGCAGGTCAAGGGGGATCCCATCGCGGGCCTGATGGAGGAAATGGCCGCCGAGCAGAAGGCCCGGGTCGCCTACGACAACATCCTGCGGCTCAGCGACGACCCGGACGTGAACCAGGTCATCCGCTTCCTGCGGGAGCGCGAGGTCGTCCATTTCCAGCGCTTCGGAGAGGCCCTGCGCCTGACCCAGGATCGGCAGGACCAGAAGAACATCTACGCCGTGAACCCCGGCTTCAACGCCGCCTGCAGGGCGGATTGAGCCCGCAGAATAAGCACAAAGTGCCTCCGGTCCTCCGGAGGCACTTTCAGACTCACATCCAACGAACGAAAAACAAAGGGATGCAGCAAAAGGACCCGGTCACTCCAGATATTTCCGCTGAAGCTCTTTGCGTTCAGCATCACTGACGCCAAGCCCTTCCCGGATAAAAGCGTCGAAGCTCCCATACCTTGCTTCCGCTTCTTCGTAAACCGTAAGCGGATATCTCTCGTGGGCGCCCATCAGTACGAACATTCCCTTTCTTGCTTCCTCGTCCATACCGCCGCTGCGCTCTGCCGCCCGGTCGACAAACTCCTGGATCTCATCCTTCAGGTACTCGTTGGTCATCAGGTAGTCGGCTATGATATCCTCCCGATCCACGCCCAGCAGCTCCAGGAGGAAAAGCGCTCCGGTGCCGGTCCTGTCCTTGCCGGCGGAGCAATGCCAAAGGACAGCTTTCTCCCGAGGCGCAAAAAACAGCCGGATGAATCGGCGGTACTGATAAAGGCAGAACTCGTCGTTCACAAAACGGGCATATACGGACGACATGCTTTTCACTGCCGTCTCGATGTTCGGCGCGCCCATCCGCCTGTCGGACTCTTTGTCACGGGAGACTCCCGCCGCCAGCATCTCGAAGATCGGCAGATGCAGATAATCCACACCCAGGATCTGGGGATCCGGGCTCTCGACGATCTCCCTGGAAGACCGCATATCCACCACCAGGGATACGTTCCGGGTGAACCAGTCCTTGTCCTCCAGTTTGCTGAGCTTCGAGCTCCGGTAGAGCATGTTCGGACGGATCACCCGTCCGTCTTTCGTGCGCATTCCGCCAAGGTCGCGGGTGTTGTTCATTCCCGGAATGTCAATATACTTGCTGGTGATTCTTGTCATTATGTATCCTCCATTACAATCGCTTTTACCGACGTATTTCGCTGCCTCCTAATAAACAATAACCAGATGAACTAAGAAACGCGCCGCCCGTCAATGACTACCCCACTATTATTATCTATTATAGCATCCGACGCGATGCGAAAAAAGCCCCCGGCTGTGATTTCACACGCTTTTCGCTCGGGACGGCATCGCCCTTGTAACGCTGCCATACGATCTTTCCTGAAACAAGGCCCGGCGGGACGATGCAAGCGGCCTTATTCTCATCCGAATCGCAGTCCGTCTGCCCGAAGCGAATATTTAATTTGATATTTATCGAATTATATATTGACTTTATTCCTTCCGTGCGTTATATTTGTTTTGATAATCATGAAATCAGATTCAGCGTACAGCGACAGGAGAACCGGAGTATGGACACATTCATCAAGTATTTGACAGAGCAGATCGAAGCAGGCAAAGCCGAAATTGCCCGTCTGGAAGAGGACGGCTGCCGGGACGATGCCGATTTTGCCAAAGTCCGAACGAATATTTATGAAGTCTGCAGGACCGTGACAAACGCGCTCCTCAATCGTTCGGGCGCGGGGCCGGAAGCGGTAAGGAAACAGTTTGAAAGCTTTCAGAAGAGTTGGAGCGCAGCCCTCGATCATGCCAGGACGCATGACGACGCCAGAAGCATCGTTGTCGAAGAGGCCAAACTGACCGCACTGGCGGATGTAGCGGCACACTTTCCGGAGGCGGTAAAATGACGCAGGAAAATGCATTAAAGATCTTTAAGAGCCTATCGGACACGTCCAGGCTTCGCATCGTGCAGTCCCTCATCAAGGGGGAGATGTATACGGAGCTTCTGGCAGAACGGCTGGGTCTCACGCCGTCCACGATTTCCTTTCACATGAAGAAGCTCGAGGACGCAGGTCTTGTCGTATCCCGAAAAGAGCAGTATTATACGGTATATTCCCTCAACCGGGAAGTGATGGAGGCTTCTTTATTCGACATTGCTGCGGCTGAACCGGAGCAGATCGACGAGCAGCAGAAGAGAGAGGCGGAATACCGGCAAAAGGTGATCGACGCCTTCTTCGAATACGGGAAGCTCAAATCCATCCCCATACAGAGAAAAAAGAAACTGATCTGTTACGAGGTGATCGCCGAAAGCTTTGTCCCGGGGAAAGTCTACGGCGAGAAGGAGTTAAACGACATCATCGCGGCGATCCACGAGGATTATTGTACGATTCGCCGGGATATGATCGGCGAAGGTATCCTGAGCAGGGACGGCGGCAAATATGTCCGCATAAAATGAATAGGCCCGGATGATGAACGGCAGAGACTGACAAAGCTCAACAGCCGGGTGATCAGGCGGCGAAATGGATGGAAAACAGAACAGGCAGCCGCTTCGGGTCTGGAAATCCGGCTTCATCGCAGCGGGCCGATACCGTCAGAGCAAGGGGGACAATATGGAAACGATCGTCGATACGATCCTCTCAGGCGGATCCGCGGAGTTTTCCTATCATGATGAACAATACCTCATCCAGCAGGAGAGCAACAAAGGGTGCCACTACCTCAGCCTGTGGCGCGTCATCCCCAAGGCAGCCTGCCTGTGCCGCGTCTGCTTTGAGGTATTTGACGGCATCTCGAAAGAAACCATAGAGGAATTGTTCAGCCGGCCTCTCCCGGACGGACATACGGTTCGGGACATGGTCCAAAGTCCGGAGCTCATCCTGACGACCTGCGAGTCCTGACGGGGAAAGCGTAATCCAGGGCGAACGCCTGACCGGGTCATCGTGCGATCCGACGCCTTAGATCGTTCCATATGGAACGGAACAGATCGACCGGGACGATCTGCGGGATCGTTTTGCCGGTCGAGGCTACGGGGACGAACCGAAACGCCCTCTCCCCTGCTTTTCCAGCCGATTCCGGGTCTCTCGACAGGAACGCCTTTTGAGAGCCGCTGCGAACCAATCGGAGGCGATCAATGAATCAAACGGAGAAGGCATTATCATTGGCTGAGGCCATCGGAGGCAAGGCCGGACTGAACTGCATCGCGGAGCTCGATCCGACCGCACTGGAACAAGCGGCATTTCAGGAAACGCGCGGTGAAGAGACGCTGTCCCTGCGCGGTACTCCGATTCTTGTAAAAGACAATATCGACGTCAAGGGACTGCATACGACCGCGGGCAGCCTGGCGCTTTCGGACAACATCGCAGGATCTGACGCGCCCATCATCCGGAATCTCCGACGCAGCGGCGCGGTCATCCTCGGAAAGACCAACATGACGGAATTTGCCAATTACGTTACCGAGGGCATGCCGGGCGGCTACAGCTCCCGCGGCGGACAGGTGCTGCATGCCGCAGGCCCTTCGCTCGATCCCACAGGGTCTTCGACCGGTTCAGCGGTTGCCGTTTCCGCCGGGATCGTACCGATGGCCGTCGGAACAGATACCTCTTCGTCGATCATCGCATGCGCGAAGTTCAACGGGATCTGCGGCTTGAAGCCGCCGGCGGGAACGCTCTCCTCCGATGGGATCATTCCCATTTCCGGAACTCTGGACAGCGCGGGGCCGATGGCCAGGACGATATCCGACGCGCTGAGGCTTTATGCGGCCATGCGGGACAGGCCGATGCCGGAATTGGACCCACCTCGTGCTTCCGAACTGCGTATGGCAGTGAACCTGGCAAATGAAGATATCCTCCCGGAAGATGAAAAGGCTTTTCTGCGCAGGCTTCTGCAAAGGCTCCGAACGGACGGCATCCGAATCAGCGAAGTCATACAGATGCCCGCCCCGGAGCTGAGAACGATCATGAAATGGGAATTCCGGCCGATGCTGGAAGCTTATCTTGCGCGCGCATCCGCAAAGCGAAAGACCCTGGCCGAGATAGCAGCCTTTTATGAGAGCCATCCTGACGTAATGATGAAATACGGGGACACTTATCTGCGAGCTGCGCTGGACGATACGCCCGGCGGACTTATGGGAGGACCGTACCGGGAGGCAATGCGGATCCGCCGGGAGGCGATTACGCGCATTACGGCAGACATTTCCCCATACGACGCGGTGCTGATGACCGGCCCGACGAATATCATGCACTTTTGCGGATTGCCCTCCGTTACGATCGCGGGCGGCGGCAAAACGGAAACCGGGGTGACCCGCGCCGTCATCCTGTATGGAACTGACGAGGCCAGACTGTATGGAGCGGCAATGACGCTCGAAGGGACCCTGCAGGATATGTCGGAAGCGGAGACGCGGGGTGAATCGATTTAGCGAGCAGTCGAAGGAAAAACGAGGAGGCTCCGCAGCCCATCTGCATGTACGAGCGCTGCCGGGGAAAATGATCATTGACCGAACCGTTCCGTCCGACCGGAGCGAGCAGGATCGTCGAGCGGCATCGGGCCTTACCCAAAAGGCGCGATGCCGCTTTTGCTGTCGCAGACGTCTGCGAATCTGCCATCAAGAAATCGTCGGATGTGCCGGGCGGTCGGTCCGGACCGGCCGTGTACTGCGGCCCTGCCGGCCGGGGAAGCCGGCCAAATGCGGGCAAATCAAGGAAAAGAAACCGGATGGAAACCGGATGCAATCGTCCCGTCATGGAAGGCAGCGGATCGCCCGGAAACGGCGCAGCGGCTCCCGTCCGCGCAGGAAACGGGTGCGGGTCTCTCCGGCGCTTGCAACCCGGGCGCTTTTCGGATATACTGTAATACTGAAATAATTGGTCCATTATTCTGAACAGGGTTATTTCAATGAGGAGGAGGAACTGCAATGGCAAAAGTAACACCGAAGGAGAACTTTCTGAAGCTTGCGAAAGGCGAATTCCCGTACTACGTTCCCTTTTACAGCCTGATGGGCGACCCCTACCTGGGTGAGTGCGCCGTGAAGGGCGCGCGCGTCTCTTTCTTCGCGGATACGATGATGCAGGGCGGCACGGATATGTGGGGCGTTCCCTATGCCAAACCTTCCACGGGCATCGAATCCATCATGCCGGACACCCGCATCAACATCCTGAAGGAGATATCCGACTGGCCGAAGGTCGTGAAATTCCCCGAACCGCTCTCTGTGGATCTGGACAAGGTCTATGCGGACAACATGAAGAATATCGACCGCAGCCAGTCCTGCCTCTCTGTCGGCCCCTTCTTCGGCCCGTTTCAGGAGCTGGTCGCCCTCATGGGCTTCGAGGGCGGCCTGATTGCCCTGATGGAGGATCCCGACGAGGTCAGCGCCATGCTGAACGCCATGATCGACCATATCATGCCCCATTACAAAAAGCTCTTTGAGGTCTTCAGGCCCGATTTCTGGCACATGTCCGACGATACCTGCGCGAAGACGGCTCCGTTTTTCTCCCCTGAGATCTATGAAGAGGTTTTCCTGCCGCTTTACATGAAGCTGGCCGAGCCGGCGAGAGAAGCCGGCGTTCCCGTCATGTTCCATAACTGCGGCTATACCACGCCCTTCCTGGAGTACATGTATGAGTTCGGCGTCCGTGTGACCGAGCCCTTCCAGGAGAGCAACGACATCCGGGCCTGTCAGGAACAGTTCAAGGGAAGGATGTCCTTTGTGGGCCACTGGGGTTGGGGCCAGCACATCCCGAAGAACTATCCGGATTTCGACGAGGAGGAATTCCGCCAGGATATCCGTGATACGATCGACGAATGCTCCGTTGGCGGCGGCTACGCCTTTGCCGGCTTCCCCATCGGCGTCCCCGGAGACCCCGGCGTGAAGCGTGCATACAGCATCATGCGCGACGAGGCCCACTGGTACGGCAGAAAGGTATACGGCTATACGGAATGAACTTCCTGATCATCGGCGGATTTCTCGGCTCGGGGAAGACGAGCCTGCTTCTCCAGCTTGCCTCCTATATGCGGGAGAAGCTCGGTATCGAAAAAACCGTGATCCTGGAGAACGAGATCGGCGAGGTCGGAGTCGACGACCGGGTCCTCTCCGGCGCGGGCTACAATGTACGCGGCATATTCGCCGGGTGCGTGTGCTGCACCATGTCCGGCGAGCTGACGCTTACCGTCCAGGCCATCCTGCGGGATATCGCCCCCGATTGGATCATCATGGAGGCGACGGGCATGGCTTTCCCTCAGAACGTCAAGGAAAACCTGTCCGATACGCTGGGCATCGACGCCCGGATCTGCTGCCTGGTGGACGCGAAGCGGTGGCCGCGGCTCGTGAAGCCCATGGCGCATCTGCTCCCTCTCCAGCTGAAGGAGGCCGACGTGGTGCTGATCAACAAGATCGACCTGGTGGATGAAGGCGTGCTGGATGAAGTCCGTAAAAGTGCTGCGGGCTTCTGCGAGCCGGCGGCCCGCATCTTCCCGGTGAGCATGAACGACGGGATCGACGAATCCATTCTCATCAGCATCCTCGGCAGGGAAAGATAGTCCAAACAACAGGAAATGAAGAGCGAAGAGGTCGTCTGTCAAACGGCAAACGACCTCTTCGTCTTTTCGTATGGTTTATCTGCTTTGCAGAATCCGTATGACCTGCTCTTTCCCTGAAGATCCGAAAGCAGATCCTGGCCGCAGGCGTTGCCGGGATCAGGCCCTGCAGAACTGCCCCGATCCCGATCGCGGAAGACGGCTCCTCTTTTTGATTCTTTCGAAAGCCGCTTTGGTTTCGGCTTTCAAGGCATTGGCCGCTGCCGGGACATCCTGCGGTAAATGGGGATATACAGCGCGATCGCCAGCAGCAGCGACAGCACGTCCACAACCGGCTGCGCCCAGATGAGACCGTTCATGCCCAACGCCGCCTTCATGATGAACAGGAGCGGGATGAACAGCAATCCCTGACGGCTCAGATTGACGATCAGGGACGGCGTCGCCGCGCCCATGGCCTGGAGGGTGTTGGTCAAAACGAAATATACGCCGAACAGGAGGCTGGTGGACAGGAGGATGCGGGAGAAGAGGAAGCCGTATGCAAAGGCGGCCTCGTCCGTCAGCACCGCACGGACGATCTGAGCCGTGAAAATGAAGCACACGCCGGTCATCACCGCGCTGAGGACAAAGGCAAAACCGAGGGAGAAAGCCAGCGCTTTCCTGAACCGATCCCAATCCTTCGCGCCGACGCAGTAGCCCAGCAGCGGCTGGATGCCCTGACCCAGTCCGATGCATACCATGCCGGTCATCATCGTCACCTTCGCGGCAACGCCCACGCCCGAAACGGCCATATCGCCGCAGCGCATCATCCTGCCGTTCAGCAATATCTGGGAAACGCTCATCAGCAGGCTGGCCAGCGCCGCAGGGATGCCGATGACCAGCACGTTTCTGCAGACGCCATCACGGAACGTGAAATCCTTTGGATGGATGTTCAGCATACTGGTGCCCTTGCGGAAATAGAGCAGATAGTAGGCGGCGGCCAGGACGTTTCCGATCACGGTGGCGATGGCCGCGCCTTTGATCTCCCAGCGGAAAAGCAGGATCATGACCGGGTCCAGGACCACGTTGGTCAGGTTGCCCAGCAGCTGGCCCATCATCGCTTTGTTGGCCTGCCCCTCGGCACGGAGGACGTTGGAAAAGCAGTTGGCGATCACCACGAAGGGACCGCAGCCCGTCACGATCATCATGTAGGTCCGGACATAACCCCATACGTCCTGCTTGCCCCCATCAGACGCATGATCCCGTCCATGAAAGAAAAGAACACAATGGACATGACGACGCCGACGGTCACGCTGCCCCACATGCAGAAGGCGGATACCTTCCGGGCATAGTCCCTCCGCCCTTCCCCCATGGCGCGGGAAATGACGGAAACGCCGCCCAGGCCGAACACGGTGCCGGCAGACATGAACAGCAGGAAGACCGGGGTGCACATGGCAACCGCCGCCACCTGCAGGTCGATGTGGGTCTGCCCGATAAAGAAGGTGTCCGCGACGTTGTAGATGAGGACCATCAGCATGGCGATCATGGCGGGGATCGCGTTTTTGAACACGGCGGTGGATACTTTGCCGGAGCGGAAAAGCTCCAGCTGGTTATGCTCGTTCATGTCTTATTTCTCTTTCGCCCACTCGGGTGTTATCGGACGCAACCTGCCTGCGCCGGGAGAAAAGGCCGATTTCGAACGCTTCCCTCGGCAGACGTGGATTCACGGCTTCGATCGCTGTTCTTCCCAAAAAGAGACCGCGTGGTCAAACCACGGTTCTGCACACGTGCCCTTTGCAAGCCCCGCGCCGTGCTCGATCCCTTCATACTCCTCCGCCAGGTGCGGAACGCCTGCCCGAACCAGCGCAGCCTCCATCATCCGACTGTTGATGGGATCGACCAAGGTATCCGCATCGCCGTTCCACAGGAATGTGGCCGGGTAACCGGCAGAGATGCGCTTTTCAACGGACATGCGTTCAATCATCTCCGGATCGGCGTTCTTGCCCAGAAGATTCTCCCGTGACTCTATATGGGTATATTCACCCATGGTAATGACCGGGTAGACAAGGACCAGTGCGGTTGGTTTCGGTGTGCCCCATTCCTCGGCACAGAAGCTGGCAGCCAGATGGCCTCCGGCGGAGCTGCCCCAAAGAGACCAGCCCCCGGTTTCCAACCGCCATTCGTCGGCATGGGAAAGGATCTCTTTGATCGCTCGCTGAAGATCTTCCTGCGGATGAGGATAACGCGCCTTCTCATCCGTGCGGTAATACACGACGAATGCATGGTATCCCCGCCCGTTCAGCGCCCTGGCGAAGGGCAACCCCTCAACATAGGAACAGACCATGTGATACGCGCCGCCGGGACAGATGACGGCAAAGGGGTGCTTTTTCCCGTCACGGATCAGATACGGTCTGAGACCGTAGCGGTTGGGCCGCCGTCGGTCGTACCGATACTGAAGCAGTTCAGACAGCCGCAATTCCTATCACCTCTTGGATGGCGACGTCAAAAATCCGCCAGCACGAGCAGCGTCCATGCCGCCGAGCCGGGTCGTTCTTCCGCATCATCCGTGTCCATAACGGTCCGGAGATCGCAGTCCGGATCATGGGACGGTACGTCTGAGGCGCTTGACGGCATACAGACCGTCAGCGCATTGGAAACCCCTTCCGTTCCGTCGGGGATCCTTCTTTCAGCTGACGACACTCTTCAGTCAGCTTTTTTCTCATCCTTTTTCTTGTCCTTTTTCTTCTTTGCCGGCTTCGGCTCGTAATCCGCAGGAAGCTCCTTCAGCAGTTCTTCCTTATACTTTGCAAAGGTGGCCATCCGCTCCTCGGTCACTTCCGGGTATTGCGGGTCCATGTCCTTCAGCGTAGAAAGGATGATTTCGGAAACGACGTAGCGCATATACCACTTGTGGTCTGCCGGAACGACGTACCACGGGCAATGCTCCGTCGAGGTGGCGTTGATCGCGCTCTCAAACGCTTCCTGGTAAGCGTCCCAATAGGCGCGCTCTTCATAGTCGCCGCCGCTGAATTTCCAGTGTTTCTCCGGTTCCTCGATGCGGGACAGGAAGCGCTTGGCCTGTTCGTCCCTGGAAACGTTCAGGAAGATCTTGACGGTTCGCACGTTGTTCCGGTACAGGTACTCTTCAAAATTCCGGATGTCCTCATACCGGTGCCTGATGACCTTGTCGAGATCGATGCGGCGGGCGTTGGCCTGGGAGCGGTACAGCTCCTTGACCTTTCCGATGAGCACGTCTTCATAGTGGGAGCGGTTGAAGATGGCGATCTCCCCCTTCGCCGGCACCTTGGCGGCGACGCGCCACAGGTAGTCGTGCGCCAGCTCGTCGGAGCTGGGTGCCTTGAAGGCGGCCTCATACACGCCGTGGGGAGAAAGGCAGGTCAGCACCGCCCGGATCGTGCCGTCTTTTCCGGCTGCGTCCATTGCCTGGAACAGGAAGATAACGCCTTCCTTCTTCTCCGCATAGAGCTTTGCCTGCAGCTCGTCGATTCGCACGTTGTTTTCCGCCATTTTCGCTTCCGCGTCCCGGCGGTCGACGCAGAGACTCGTTTCGTCCGTGGAGCATTTGGATATCCTGAAAGGATCGGAACCATCATAGCGATACTTTTTGAACGACATGATCATTACCTCTCTTTTTGTGGTCGTATATTTGATATTCCAAATCCTGGGCAGATGTTATTTCAGTCCTTCGAGCCACGTTCTCAGATCGTTTTCCGTCGTGCTTCCGCTGAAGCGCTTTCCCTCCAGCCAGTTCCCGGTCCCGGCGTATTCGGAAAGATTCTGCCCGCTGCGGCCGATCCCGCTGCTCCCGGAGGTGCAGAACGGGATCACGGTCTTTCCGCTGAAATCATACTGCTCTGCAAAGGTGTCCATGACGCGCGGTTCCTCGCCGAACCAGATCGGATAACCGACAAATACGGTGTCGTACGGCGTCAGATCGATCCTGTCGCTGCCGATGGCGGGTCGGGCGGTCTTGTCGTTGTGTTCCATCGCGGCGCGGCTGTTTTTGTTGCCGTAGTTGAGGTCGTCGGAAGTGTACGGTTCCGCCGGAACGATCTCATAGAGATCGGCGCCCGTGACGTCCGCGAGCTTCTCCGCCACGCCCTTCGTCGTGCCGGTGGCGGAAAACACGACCACCAGGGTTTTTGTTCCCGCGATCGGAGCATCCGATCCGGCTGCGTGGAAAACGGACCTCGTTACGACCAGGGTATTCATCATGGCGGCGAATCTCTCGCCGAAGCCTTCGGCGCTTTCGACCGTATAGTGTGCCGTGGCAATGCGGCAGCCGTCGGCCGCAGGGATGATATACACGCTCTCCAGCGATCCGGCGGGCATCCTGCCTTCCCTTGCGCCGGAGGCGTCGATCCTGGTACACTCGCCCGCGCGGTCAAGGGTCAGCGGATTCGTGACGACCGTATCGAAATCATCGGAAAGCTCTGCAATCGCGGCGGAGGAAGCGGCGTTTGCGTCTTCCGCGCTGAACGTCACTTCAAGATAGTTCCAGGGATCGTCCGGGTCGTCGTAACGTGACAGGAAGCACTCGCGATCCGACGCCCGGCGCCGTTCAAGCACCTCGTATTCAAAGTCCAGCTCGAATCCCACGTCCTCGTTCCGGACATGCTCGTATTGGACCGTTTCCTCCATTCCTTCGAGCAGGATGACCTCTTCGAATCGCCCGCCGTCCGGCCTTCCGGGATCGGCGTCGATTTCAGGCGGCTCGGTTGGGGTGGGCCGGCTGACAGGCGCATCGGTCAAAACAGGCTCAGCGGGTTGCGCCTCGGCATCTTTTTTGCCGCAGCCGCAGAACACGGCCATCAGAAGCAGCGCAAACGCGAGCGCTATGGCTATTGCGGCACGCTTTGCCGAACCGTTCTCGTCTCTGCAGAAATGACGGACCGTTATCATTGTGTTTTCTCCTCTCTGCGGCTCCCGCGCCGCAGCTGTTTCACAAAATCCTGTTTTGCGCGTATCACGACCGGTCTCCCGGGAGATCTTCGGCCATATCCGCAAGCAGCTTTCCGGCGGCGATCCGCTCCCCCATCGTCGGTTTTCGTTCTTCCTTTGTGCGGCGCTGCCTCAAAAGCTCAGGTTCCGGGTTTCTTCCGCCGCCTGCTCCCTATGGCGATTCTTTTCTGCCGCAGCGGCCTTCCGGCTGCTTCTGCGGCTCATTTTCCCCCGCCCGCGGCGGTTTTGTATAGGGGCCTTTCTCGTCGAAGAGGATATCCGGCTTCAGCTCCCGGTTCAGCTCCTTGAGGGGAAGCGACTCCGGCGCTTCCCGGCCCGGCAGGCTTTCCCGCACCAGTTTGTCCAGGGCCTCAGCGGTCTTGCCTTTCGTCTCCGCAATTCCTATGCTCCGTTACGCTTTCGGAATGCCGAATATCCTGTTTGCCCTGACCGTATGCTCGTTGCTGACGCCATCCTCCAACTGATTCAGAGCGGCTTTTTCCTCTCCGATCGTTCTTCGCTCCTGTTCGCTATCGTTTCGGATGATCCGGAATGGCGCCGGAACTGCTTCGCTTTGTTTAGAAAAGACCGCGTCTGCGGGTATTCTCCCCCATCTCTGCTCTTCGTTTCATCCAAGCTTTATGAATGCTGAACGAAACTCATCCATGGATAAATAATAACATACGACATGATTGCTTTCAACAAAACTGCCTCTGACTCACAACTATCATTCCGAGTGTTCTCCGCTGCAATGAAATAAGCGATCCGGCAGGGCGGCGCAGACGTCGATGCGCCAGTAGAGCTTGTCCGATTTGCGGCGGATCGGCTCCCCCGTCATCGGATGATAACGATATACCACCGGCCCGGAATCCGGGGAAAACAGGTATCCCGCCATCGGCACATTCCCGTTTTCGGCGCGGCAAGAGGCCGCAGGCCCTTGATTTTCAACGCTTTCCGAAGCCGGGTGCATTTGTGTCTGCGTTGCGGGGACCGAGGAACTGGGGCGCCTGGAGATGATCGGCGCGCTGGTGCATCAGCTGACCCGCTGTCTGACGGAGGAGCAGCTGCATACCGCCGGCTTTGACGCCTATTTCGTGACGCACACCGCCGGGGTCTATCCGGCTTCCGCGGCGGGGGTGCCCTGGACCGCCGCCAGCATGCAG
>JAEEGL012195000.1_pt1 | contig 12743 bp, 11 predicted proteins | sample 9134231 | NCBI WGS metagenome assembly JAEEGL01 (sample SAMN16246548, study PRJNA631951) | gut metagenome | biome: gut microbiome; feature: rumen; material: fiber-attached | host: Bos | place: Iran: Karaj | collected 2018-10 | reverse complement strand
AGTGAAAAGTGATAAGTGAAAAGTGAAAAATTTGCTACCGAAGATTATGTGAAAAAACAAATAATAAAATATATGAAACTATATAATATCAAATCTATAGCATGCATTGCACTGATGGGTCTGGCACTTTCGTCCTGCGATGACTATCTTGACAGACCTACAGAAGACGGTTATGATACCTCTAACTATTATAGCACAGATGCACAATGCCGTGCAGGTGTCAACTACCTGTACAACTCACCCTGGTATGACTTCCAGCGTGGCTTCTTCAAGACTGGTGAGGTGATGTCGGGCAACTATTGTTGGCCAAGCTCGCCTTATCAGACCTTTACACTCAACGGAGAAGACCAGGACTTGGCCAATATGAGTGCCTCGCTGTGGGCTGTGAACACTCACGCCACAACGGTGTATAATAACATCAAGAATGCCACAGGTGCTTCTGAAGCTGTCAAAAATGCCACTATGGGTGAGTGTCTCGCTTGGAAGGCAATGGCCTACTTCTATCTGGTACGCACATTCGGTGCTGTACCCATTATCCACAATCCGACGGAAGTTATCAACAGCCAGCAGTCGGCAAGTGTTCACAAGGCAAAGATCAGCAATGTTTATGACTATATCATCATGGTCTTGGAGAAGGCTATTGAACTGCTGCCTGACAAGGACCCCACCAATAATGGTCGTATCGATAAGTACTGTGCCAAGGCTCTGTTGGCCAAGGTTTATTTGACCAAGGCAGGTTTCAGTGAGAGTAATGCCACGTACAACCCAGGCACATATAGCTATACTGTATGTACGGCTCATCAGCGCAATGCTGACGATTTGGCTAAAGCCGCCTCACTGGCTCTTGATGTCATTGAGAACAGTGGACGTAAGCTGATGGAGAACTATGCAGACATCTTCCGTGGTGAGAATAACGTGTGCGACGAGGCGCTCTTCTCATGGGCTTGGACGATGGGTGCCCATTGGACCTGTCAGAACACCTTCCAGAGCGACCTCATGATTGAGGGTTTCGACGAGAACGGTGACTGCTGGGGTGGTTGGCAAGGCCCGTCTGTAGACTTGCAGGATGCTTTCAACGAGAACGCACTCAGCACGAGCCGCCAGAATGTGGACGACCGTCGCAAGGCCACTCTCATGATGGTTGGCGACCACTACGATTACTTCTATGCCGACTGCGGTGGTTTTGAAATTCTGAAGTATGTGTATGGCGGTTATGAGGCTGACGGACATCCTGGCCCTGGCCAGTGGGAGAGTCCTACGGGTGCACATGAGGTGAAGCACCTCTATGGCAACAATGCCGACCACACCCGTTTCTACGGCAGTCCTGCCGGTCGTATGGCTTACGCCCTCTACACCCACATCCTGCGCCTGGCTGACGTTTATCTGATCTATGCTGAGGCTGCTATGGGCAATAGCACGTCGTCAAGCGATCCGAAAGTGCTCGATGCCTTCTATCAGGTCCGTCATCGTTCTGTCAAGGGTTATCAGTATCCTACCTCTATTACTTGGAACGACATCTGGAAGGAGCGTCGTCTGGAATTGGCCTGCGAGGGTGACCGCTGGTACGACTTCGTACGTCGTTACTACTACGACCCGCAGGGTGCCATCAGCGAAATCAAGGCTCAGCGTCGTAATGGCTACAATGCGCTGAACGACCTGTACAAGACCTATTATGAGAGTGGTGCTTTCAATGTCGATCCGTCGAAGCACAATTATGACACGTCGAAGGAAGCTCCAAACGTGACCGATCGCAGTTTCACTATTCCTCTGCCTTCTGCCGACATTACCTTCAACCCGCTGATGATGGAAGCTCCGCAAGATTACGACTTGAGCGGCATTTCATTTTGAAGTGAGAAGATGAGAAAGTGAGAAATCAAGAATCAAGAATAAAAATAGAATATTATGAAATACTATAATCAATTAAGCAGTCTTCTACTGATAGCGCTGGTGGCGATAACAGGCTTCTCGTTGCAGTCATGTAAGGACCAGCCCGACGAGTTTGAACTGACTGACGGCACACCTGTCATTCAATACATTCGTCCGGCAAAAGCCAGTGCAAGCGACTCCCTGTTGGTTCAGGCCTATCCTCAGGCAAATATCTGTCTCGTTGGTTCTAACCTGACCAGCATCCAGCAGATGTACTTCAACGACAAGAAGGCCGTCTTGAACACGAGCTTTATTACTGACAATACCCTGATTGTACAGATTCCCAGTGAAATTCCAGATGTAGTGACTGATAAGATTTATATGATTACTCAGAATCACGACACGCTGACATATGATTTCCACATCGTAATACCGGCTCCTGTCGTTTCACAGATGTCGTGCGAGTATGCTGCTCCAGGCTCTGTTGCCACCATCTACGGAAGCTACTTCATTGACGATCCGAACGTGCCGTTGACAGTTACCTTCCCCGACGGGAAGACGGCTGAAATCAAGAGCGTCAACAGCTCGCGCAGTACAATGCAGATTGTCGTTCCTGAGTGTACCACTGAGGGACAGGTTACCGTGAAGTCCATCTACGGAACCAGCAAGTCGGCATTCCGTTACCTCGACTCACGTGGCATGTTGTTCGACTTTGACAACGGCAACGCTGTGACTGGTGCTGTGTTAGGTTGTCATGGATGGCATAATGGTCTGACCATCACGGATGCTGAGAATCCTATCTCTGGCAAGTATCTCATTCTGGGTAATGCAACGCTGAATGAGGATGGTGCTTGGGACGACAGTAACTTCTCGTTCGAGTACTGGCCTGGTAACTGGCAGGATCCTGAGGACTACCAGGGCGACGGTGTGCGTCTGACTGACCTCGCAGACTTCAGCGACTACAGTAACATGTCGTACAAGTTTGAAATGTGCATTCCGAAGTCTAATCCTTGGTCGGCTGGTGCCATGCAGTTCATCGTTGGTGGTGTCACCAAGATTTCGATGGGCAATGCCGGTGTGAAGGATATTGACGGCAACGAGCTTGCTGGTTGTAACAACACCTACTTCAACAACGACGAGCTGCCTCGCGGCATCTACCGTCCTTGGGAAGCTACTGGAAGCTTCGATACTGCTGACGAGTGGATTACTGTCACACTCCCGATCAGCGAGTTCAAGTATGGGATGAGCGGTGGTGCTGCTACGGGCAGTCTGTCGTCCAGCGATTTCACCAGTCTCATTATCTTCGTTGTCGGTGGCGGTATCAAGGGTACTGAGTGTACCCCCATCATCAAGGTCGACAATGTACGTGCCGTTCCGAATAAGTAAATGAAGAATTAAGAATTAAAAATGAAAGTTATGAAGAACTTTAAGAATATATTCACCCTGTTAGTGATAGCCCTCGCTGGGCTGTCGCTGACGGCGTGCAGCAGTGAAGATCTGGATACCAACCAGTATCAGGGAGGTGTTTCGCTGAACGTGTATGGTCCGTCGCCGGTGATGCGTGGCGGTCAACTGCGTTTCCTGGGAAGTAACCTTGACCAAATCAAGCAGGTGATTATTCCTGAAAACATCTCTATTACTAATATCGAGGTGATTCAGGCAGGCATCCCCAGTGAGATTCGCGTGACCGTTCCCAAGGACGGCCCCATGCCTGGTAAGATTGTCCTTGTGACCAATACCGACCAGCGCATTGAGACCAAGACTGATGTCAACTACATTGAAGGTATCGAGATTACAACACTTCCGGCATCTGCCATGCCTGGCGATGTCATCAAGATTGAGGGTGACTATCTGAACCTCATCCAGTCACTGGCCTTCGCCGACAATATTGTTGTCAGCGAGCAGGCGTTTGTCTCGCACGACCGCTATGCCATTGAGGTCAAGGTGCCTGAGGAGGCCAAGACCGGTAAGCTGGAGCTGTACACCGCTGACTTGACAGTTATTGACAAGAGCAAGGTGGAGTATCAGATTATCCAGACCGAACAGGCTATTGAAATCGGCCTGCCGACCGTCACTGGCATTAAGGGCCGCAATTCGGCTGAGCCAATGGGTAACATCCTTTGTAAAGTCGGTGAGACCATCCTTATCTATGGTTCTTACTTCAATGTTGTCAAGGATGTCACCATTGGAGGTGTCAGTGCCAATTACATCCAGTATGTGGAAGGCAAGGGCATTTCTTGCATGTTGCCTGTTGAGGCTCCTGACGGCGATATCCTGCTGGTCTGCAAGTCGGGTGTCGAGGTGCCTGTCGGAACACTGACCACCGTGAAGCCTACCGACTGCGTTGCTACGCCGAATCCCGTGAAGGCTGGTCAGACGCTGCGTATTAACGGTAATGACATGGATGTGGTGGTCGATGTTGAGTTTGCCGACAGCAAGGGTGAGTACACCATCAACGGCAACGAGAACATCATCAAGACCAAGGAGGCTTACGCTGTGACTGTTCCTGAGACAGCCATTGAGGGTAACCTTAAGTTAGTGATGGCCAACGGCGTGCGCATCGACGTTCCCTTCACGCTGGTGAAACCCACAGTGACTGGCTATAGCGTCAATCCTGCCAGTGCCGGTTCGCCGATGAAGATTACCGGTACAAACCTTGATTTGGTGAAGAGCATCACCTTTGGCGAGGCCGATAACGACAATGACAAGTTTGAGGTCAACGCTGCCGGTACTGCCATCACCGTTACCGTGCCTATGGCGGCTACTGCCGGCAAGCCTAAGTTCAATCTGGCCAACGGTACATTCGTAGAGGGTGCCGACCTGGCTATTCAGGAAGCCGTATTCTGCTACTTCACCGAGCTGCCTGCCGAGGACGCAGAGATGAAGGCTGGCGACTCGTTCATGTTGCCTGTTGCCAACGGTGACAAGCTGACGGGTGTTGAAATCAATGGCGAGGCTTGCCAGTTCGTACTGGCCGGTGGCAACCGGCTGATTGTCGGTATTCCTGCTACGGCCAAGAAGGGTTCGAAGGTCCGCCTGATTTCTTCTAACGGTGAGATTACCTATACCTTCGACTTCATTCCCAATACTGAGGTGACCACCGTGCTGTGGACGGGAGCAGTCGACTTGGGCTCATGGAGCTTTAACTGGGAAATTGGTAAGGGAACCAATGGTGACAGCAATCCTAACATGTTCAAGGACATGGATCTGCAAGAGGGTGACGTCATCCGCGTCTATGTGTCGCCTTACAATGACTGGTGGAATGTGAAGTTCTATGACGGTCACTGGAATGCTCAGGACGAAGCCGGTATTGCAGCTGGTCTGGCTGCAGGACCTGAGATCAATCCTGGCAACTACGACCTTGCCGGACATGGTGGCTGCATTGAGTTTACGGCTACTGCCAAGATGGTACAGCAGCTCACCACAATAACCGACTGGGGTATGTGCTGGATTGTAAATGGTGAAGGCGTTGTCATCACCAAGATTGCCGTGACGCACTACAACAGCTTGGAGACCACGTTATGGGAAGGCAGTGAAGATTTGGGAACATGGAGCAATCAGCCTTATATCCTCTCTGACGGCGGTGCCGAATTCAAGGAACTGGGCGTTAAGGCTGGTCAGACAATCCGTTGCTATGGAACGCGTCTGGCTGACAACTGGCAGCTGCAGGTGCTGGAAGGCCATTGGAGCAACAATGACCATCCGTATGGCAACTGGGGCAGTTGGAGCAACGAAGAGTTTGAGACAAATGGTTGTCTGGCATTCACGCTGACACAGGAAATGATAGACCGTGCCTATAAGAGTGACGGTTGGGGTGGTGTCTTTGTGGTACAAGGCCAGTATTTCATTATTACAAAGATAACGATTGAATAACAAATGACTATCCGGATTATGAAACTGAAGAATATTATTAATACACTGTCTCTTGCAGCTGTGGCACTGGTTGCCACAGGCTGCCAGGACACCGACGCCCAGGTTAATATTGCTGAGGCATTTGCTCCTGAGCTTGTCTCGGTAACCCCCGCCACCACTGATGTTGTGCTGTATGGCGAAAAGACGTTCAAGGTAAAATTCAACGAGCGGGTTTTCTTCGCCACCAAGAACACCAGCCTGATTACGCTGAACGGCGTTCCCGTGAAGAAGGCTTCCGTCATTGGTGCTGACTCCGTTCTGACGATTGTCGCCGATGTCGATTTCAAGAAGATACAAACTCTGAATATCCCTGCCGGTCTGATATTAGGTCCACAGAAGACGCCTCTCGATCAGGAGCTGAGCTTCACATGGACCATCAATGAACTTCCGTCGAACGATGCAACAGCCATGACCAAGAAGTTAGGGTGGGGCTGGAATCTCGGTAACCACTTCGACACCAGTGATACGCAATGGGGCTACTGGGACGGTGCCACACCTACGGCAGCTACCTTCCAGACCATTGCGAATGCCGGTGGCAGGACGGTGCGTGTTCCTGTCACATGGACTAACCACATGGATGACAACCATACTATCAATGCTGCCTACCTGAACGAGGTGAAAGGTGTTGTTGACCTGGCTATCAATGCTGGTCTGAACGTCATTCTGAACACCCACCACGACTCGTTCGAGACTGACCTTGGCAATGCTGCCGCTAATGACTCTATTGCAAGAGTTGATTCAGCACTTATTGCAACGCTGTGGACACAGGTCGCTACCAAGTTTGCCGGATATGGTGACAACCTGATCTTCGAGACATTCAACGAGGTGCATGCCGGTGACAACTGGAATGCCGGTTCGGAAGCTGAGAACAACCTGCTGAACCTGTGGAACCAGTATGCTGTCAAGGCCATCCGGTCGGTAGCCGGTAATGAAACGCGCTGGATTGCCATCAGCCACTATGCTGCCAACATCGACCAGACCATTGCCCACTTAGTGTTGCCTGAAAACGACAACCGCATCATAGTAGGTGTGCACTGCTACGACCCCTATAACTTCTGTCTGCATCCGATGAATGATGACGGTAGTGTGCTTGCCAACAGCTGGGGACACAATGCCGATCCCAATACCTCAGTGTCGGGAGCCAATGAGGAGTATATCATTGCTCAGCTGTATAAGTTGCGCACGGCTTATATCGAAAAGGGTATCCCTTGCTATCTGGGTGAGTACGGCTGCGTATGGCAGACCACTGACCTGGCCAACAAGTTCCGCGCCTACTACCTGGAGTTCTTCTGCCGTGCAGCTTATCTGGCCGGTATCCCTATGTTCGTTTGGGATAACAATGCCAAGAATTCCGGCAATGAGGCCAATGGCTATATCGACCATGCTACAGGTGCCTGGTTGAACGACAGCGAGACTGTGGTACCCGCTATGATTAAGGCTTGCACAAGTACTGACGAGTCCTACTGGTTCGATGCCATCTGGGCGAAGTCACCGGCTGGGAATTGAGATTTGAGATTTGGAAATTGAGAATTGAAGTTTATGAAACTCCATTCCGCTATTATTGCCGCCGCACTGGTTCTTGCCTCGTGCGGCGGCAATCAGCAAAAGGCCAGTGATCCGCTGGCTGATACAGGACGTACGCAGCGGACTGAGAATCTCTTGGCTAACCTGATGGCGTTGGGCGACAGCAGCGTCTATTTGTTCGGACATCAGGATGATACGGTGTATGGTGTCGGTTGGAGCGGTGACGAAGACCACTCTGATGTGAAGAGCGTCTGTAACGACCTGCCTGCCTTGCTGAGTTTTGATCTGGGCCATATTGAGGAAGGCGATACTGTCAATATCGACGGTGTGTCTTTCCATCGTATCCGTCAGGAAGCTATACGTCATTATGACCGGGGCGGTATGGTGTCGCTCTCATGGACGCTGCCACAAGCTGGTGTGTCCAAAGAGCAGGTTGACCCTGTTGCCGACTTCCTGAACTCATTGGAAACACCTTACGGCGTGAAGGTGCCCGTGATGCTTCGTCTGCGGAGGTACCAGACCAGGCAGTTGTGGCATACCATCGCTGAACGGTTGAAGGAGAAAAACGTGACGAATGTCCTCTTTGCTTACTCGGCTGATGCTACCCCCACAGCTGATGAGTCGAAGTACCTGGAGCAATATCCTGGCGATGACATCATCGACCTTCTGGGGCTTGACTGCTATTGCATGGCGCCTGATGCTGACACGGCACAGATAGCTGGCTACGCAGCTATGTTAGACCGGAACCTTGAAATGGTAAGCCGTGTGGCCAAGCAGCATCAAAAAGCAGTGGCGCTGACGGAGACGGGCTACGAAGGGCTGAAGACTACTGACTGGTGGACACACACGTTAGTCCCCGTTCTGGCCAAGCATCCCGTCAGCTATGTGCTGGTATGGCGAAATGCCCACAACCAGCCAGGATGCTTTTATGCGCCGTATCCCGGTCAACAGTCGTCATCCGACTTCATCCGCTTCTATAATGACAAGCAGACGCTGTTTCTTCATGATGTCAATGGGCTGTACTTGAAGTAGACGTCTTCAGCATACCTGTCACCACATCGATTACCATCATCGGGTATTACGGTTTGGAACCCTTCTGCCAGACAGCCTTCACGCCGTCGCAGAAGTCGTAGAGAATATGGCGGCCTTGAATGCGGCGGCCTGCGGGGAGGAAGCCGCAGACAATACGGGTGATGTGTTGACGGATGTTGAATGCCTTCGGGTCATCGACACCGATACTCTCCACGCGGAGACTGAAACGGCCAATGCCAGGGAGCACCACTGTCTGTCCTTCGGTAAGCCTGTGCTTCAGAATATCCTGCAACTCCGTTACTACGCCTATGACGGAACCCTCGGAAAAACCGCTGTTACGACATGCCTCTGCCGCGATTTCATTGAGGGTGACCTCACCCTGACTCACCGCCTTGGCAAAATATTTCCCATAAGAACTGCTGCTCTTAATGTTGTTCTTGATTAATCTGATATGTACTGCCATATTTTTTATATACCAATTTTCATAATCTTACACTATTGTTCTTATCTCTTTTGTAATCAGGTTATTACATATAGTGTATGTTGTTTTCAGTCTTACACTATTACTCTTAACGTAAAACAACTTGTTTTACTTTCTTCGAAGGCATCTTTTCCAGTCATTAAAGGCATCTTAACGATGGTAAAACAAGTTGTTTTACTTTTACACATCATATCCCTTCAACCTTAAAGGCCGATCCTTTGCTGTTACGCTTGCGTTCATATCCCATTTTAGTCAACCTCTTCCCGAGTTCTACATCCGTTCCTTTTTTGATTGTAAAGGTAGGAAACAGTTTCTCCAGTCGTTTCATAATAAGCTGGAGGGATACGAATTCTGCATCCTCGGAGGTGTCATCAGGTGACAGATAGGTGAGCGCAATCATCTGCTCATAGCTGCTGACTTGCTGGAACTGCTCGTTCTGCTGTATGATGCGGGCATTTTCCTCGTCCTCAAACCAGTAACGGCTCCCTTGCTGCAGTTCAGCATAGAGCTGACCATAAAGTTTGTCATAGTAGATGATACCGTCGTTGTCGATTTCATCGGCATAGACACAGATAAAACGGCGGGAACCTGTGGGATCGACCAGCGGACGGCGGCTGTTGGTGGTGGCAATGAACGAGGCAAAGCGCTGCCGCTGTTCCATCGTCTTACCGTATGGTGGGCGGAACTTCACGTCATACTTTGAGAGGAGGTATTTCAGGATAGGCTGCTGCGACTTAGACATGGCGTCGATCTCATCAATGTTGATAAGGGCATACGATGACATGGCGATGAAGATGTCGTTGTCGTTCTTCATCGAGAGGCGGTCGTTGTAGTACATTTGCAGATAGCCTGGCAACAGTCGGCGGCAGAAGGTGGTCTTACCACTGCCCTGCGGTCCGATGAGCAGGGGTACGATGGCATTGCCGTACTGTCGGTCCTTGCCCGTCCATTGGGCCACCATGGAGAGCATCCACTTGTGGAAGTCCTCTTCCCAATAGGGATTATCGGTTTTCACGCGACGCGCCAGTTCGCCCACATAGTCGTGCTTGCCGTCCCACTGGGGCAGATGGCGCAGATAGTCCTCCATCGGATAGTAGCGGGGGATGAGGTTCGAGTCGATGTAACGGCTCAGGTCCTTATCCCAGGAGTCTACGCCAGCCTTCAGGGCATTGATGGCCATTGTGTTGCGGGCAGCCAGGTCCAACGGCTGGAAGCCGTAGCCAACGGCATTCATACGGTATTCCGGAGTGCCGGTCATCACATTCAGACGTAGCGTGTAGTGTTCCTTCATATAGGCCTCGGTCTTGTAGGCCAACAAGGCCGAAGGACGGGTAAATTTCATCGGGATTGTTTTCAGCGTTTCCTTCAGGTAGGCGGATTTGAAGACGCTTTCAATCGTGTCTCGGCTGACACCGTATGTGATGCGGGGAATATAGGAGGCGACGCGGACGCACCAGGCCTGTGGCAGTCCCATCCGACGACAGCCATCGGCCAGTTGCTCGAGTACGGCCACGGCGAAAAGATGCTCATCTCCTTCGTTAAGGTGAGCCTCGGTAGCGGCATCAAGGCAGTCGTGGAAACGACGCATGCGACTGTCGCGTACACTCATGCCAGGAATCTCCTCGGGATAGTTGTAGTCACTGATATCTTCCTGAACACTACGATATTCGGGCGTCTCTTCAGGATCCGGGGACACGGTGATGGCAAATGCATCGGGGTTGTAGTATGGCTGCGGATCGTAACCTACCTTGCAGCTGATGCTGAGTGTAGGCTCATGGTTGGCCACCTGAGTACCCAACTGCGACGAGTAGATGTAGTGGAGTTTGCGGAAGGCATTAAGCTGTGTTGTTTCCGATGGCTCGCCATTGGAAACATCATAGCGGCAGACGATGCGGAGTGAGTGTCCGTCGGTTCCGATAAAACAGAGAAGGGTATAGAGCTGGCGGGCGGCCAGTTCCTTATACTCACGGACGGTTGGCAGGTCGCGCAGGTTCTCGATGGAGAGCAGCACGAGACCGTTGAGGCTTTTGGCCTTCACTTCGCCTTTCTGTTTAACCCATTCCGCTGCAAAACAAGCCTCCTTACAGTAGTCGTGGGTGCTTTGGTGATGGAAGGTGCCGTCAGCTAACTGAGCGACAAATTCGTCAAGTTCCACGCGCGAAAACCGCTTTTCATTCTTTTCTTTGTTGACAATCGTTATTTTCATATCTTTGTTGGAGTTTTACAGACTGCAAAGATACAAAATATTGGGCAGAAATGCAAGATTTTTGTGAGAAATATCAAAAATAGCGTTATGAGTGTAAGATTTATCAAAACATACATTATATGTTACATACTAATTATCAATAGTTTAGCGCAAAATGTGACAGATAAGTCATTATGGTGGATTCAATTAAGACAAATTAGAAAAACTCACGAATAAGACTAATACCGCACAGTATTGCGCATCGAAGCATGCCGTAGTGGGACTCACCAAGGTTTTGTCGCGACTCAATAAAGAAAAAGTATTTTCTCTATTTTCGCTGCTCCAAAATTTGTTTATTCAGAAATTATTCGTAAATTTGCAGCCAGAAATGTGCATTAAGATTATGACAGCAATAGAGTTACGTGCGGAATTGTTCCGTGAGATGAGTCCCCTTCTTGACAATGAGTCGGCAATGACAAAGATGCTGGCTTTTGTGAAGTCGTTGGTTCCTGCGAAAAAGAACCGTCTTTTATTGCAAAAACTTATCGAAATAGAATAGAAAAGGGAGAGATTTTGTTAAAGTTTTGAAGAAAAAGGTACTTTTAGGCTGAAAAGTATCGCAATCTGGAAACTAATTACTATATTTGCGGTCTAATCATTAGAACTAAGTCGTTTACTAAAAACAGAAAATAGATATGCCACAGATTTGTTTTTTCTACGGAATATACATTTGGATGAACTTCTCTGATCACCAACCGCCCCATTTTCATGCGTGGTATGGTGACTACAAGATTATAGTGAACATCAAAGATGGTATAGTCAAAGGAGAAATGCCAGGCAGAGCATTGCGCATGATTCTTGAATGGCTGAGTTGATGGCAAATTGGGAAAAGGCTCAAAAGGGTGAGCCTCTTGATAAGATTGACCCACTAAAATAAGAAGATATATGTTTATAGAAGTTACGAAAGCGGAATACTTGGACGGCTACAGAGTCAAGTTGCAGTTCAATAATGGTGAGACAAAAATTGCGGATTTGTCTCAGTCGTTAAATGGTGTTGTATTCATGCCACTGAAAGACATAGAGTTTTTCAAGCGTTTCACCATTAAGTTCAACACCATTGAATGGGAAAATGGTGCTGACTTTGCGCCAGAGTATCTTTACGAGATAGGTGTGGCTGCGTAAATTATGGATTAGGTGGGAGACATGAAGTTTATTGATTTCGAGGAAACTCTTGACAGAGACCTCGGCAAAGTTCTTGCTTTGGGCAAGCGGCAGAGCTGAGCGGGTACACCAAAGCGTGATGCATTCGAGAGTAGCGGTGATGAGGCAGTAATGATCAGGGTTCTGTGATCATTTCTGTCTTGTTCATAATTTTTGTATAACTCCGTAAGAGACACCTGTCAATCGAGAGAGTTGGCGTATTCCCGCACCATAGTCTCATCATAACGCTCAGTAAGTCCCCGAAGGCATGAGGTCATCTGAAGATAATCCTCATCGTCCTCGAAGATATCCTAGAAAATTGGGGACGGTTCTCATGATCCACTTTTTGCTCTAAATATAACTCCATAACTGATTCCCGTAACACGGGAGATTTGCCTAATATTTGCTCCATATTCACATAGTTGTTTTAAGATTGTGTTTCGATTTTTCTTTTCCAACTTCTGTATCTCCGTTGACTGTAAAAGGCCTGAGATTTCAACTATCTTCTCTTTTAATTCTTCGTCTGTGATTGTTCCACCCATT
>JAEEGL017381536.1_pt1 | contig 12744 bp, 16 predicted proteins | sample 9134231 | NCBI WGS metagenome assembly JAEEGL01 (sample SAMN16246548, study PRJNA631951) | gut metagenome | biome: gut microbiome; feature: rumen; material: fiber-attached | host: Bos | place: Iran: Karaj | collected 2018-10 | reverse complement strand
CGCCTGTAGAAATAGTAAAGCCTCTGACATCGTATGTTGTTGCTCCAACCTTGTCAAAACTTATCGTCATGTTCTCAGTGTCAACGGTAATATTATCTGACTCCTGGACCAGATATTCGCCCCGGTCCATGATGAGATAAAAACGCCACTGGCCGGGAAATTCGCCGGTTTTAAATATGCCTGTAAACTTGGGCCAGCCGGTTTCCTGGAAAGCATATTCTTCATCGAATGTAAATGTAATGTGATCACCTCTGAGGTATGCGGCCTTAAATCCCAGACTGTTTTTGGGATTGCAGTGATAAACACATCTGCCATACCGGTAAAAGCACCCGGTACAAAAAAGAAGCATGATCGCCATCATTACGGCAACGATCTTATTCGTATTCTTTATCTCCATATAACCTGTTTTATCCTCCAACGGGCCCATGTGAATCTATATGTATTATCTTACCTGTCGAATCAAAATCCATACGGAAAACATCGTCTTCGATCACGACACTGTGACCGACAAGTTTTTCCGTTTCATATTCAGCATAACCTGAACCGTCTTCATTGATCGTTATATCACAAAACTCACCGTATTCCTGCCTGATGTCGTTTATGTTCTTTCCTTTGAAATCCCAGTCAAAGAGATCGGGACGGCATGTGTGCGTGGCCAGCCAGGCAAAGATGCATCCTGCCATCAGCACCATCACGCCCATCATGCTGCCTGTGATGTTTCTTGCGGTTTTCTTTTTCTTAACGATGAGAATAATGAACGGAACTGCAAGAGCGACCGCTGCCAGAATAAATATCACCATCAGTAGGATTACCCTGTAATAGAAAAGCGCTACCACCATAAAACTTTTACCCCGTCATCTGATGCCGAGTCTTCGCTCTTCCCTTTTGGCTTTGCGGTTAAGTCTCTTGAGCTTGGCATCGTATCTGTCTCTGATCAGCACGAAATATATGATACCCGAGATGGCTGCGGACATTGCAAGAAGAATGAGGCAGAACGCGGACGCCCTGTCGTATGCATTTCCCATTCCAAGTATGTTCTGGAGAAATGTCATCATCGTAAGATTCGTTCGCATGACATCATATGGATTGGACATCATGGCCGGGATGTCGCTTATCGCAAGTCCGTCAACAACGGAAAGAACAGCGATAAAGAACAGAATCGGGCGCATGCACGGAAGCGTTATGCGGAAGAATGTGTTGAGCCTTGAAGATCCGTCCATTTCAGCTGCTTCAAAGATCTCAAGTGGGATACTCGTCATGCCCGTAACCGCATAGATGAATGTTATTCCGTAGTGCGCGAAAATGCCGACCAATACAATTATGAAACGCTCTGACATGAAGAATTCAAAGTCATGTTCCGTTACTCCGAAACCGTTCATTGCAGCTGCGATGAGCGAATACGAAATTGTTGTTCCGACGAATGCGATTATGTTTCCCAAAACAAGATAACCCAATGTTGTTCCCGTCATCAGATTCGGGAAAAAGAATGCCGTCTTAAACGTTGTTCTGCCCTTTACCTTAAGTCTTCTGTCGGTCATCATGGCAGCAAGCCAGAATGCCAGTATCCATTCCGGAATTGTCTGGCAGATCCAGAAATAAAAAGTGTTCTTCATGGATATGGGAAATGTCGATGTCTTAAAAAGATCAGCGAAATTCTTATACCAGGGCAGGCCTTTTGAGGTAAGCAGCACCGGATCGTCTAATACGGTCGTGTGCTTCAGGTCACAGAATGCAAAATAAAATGTCTCGCCCATCGGCCACAGATGGAAAATGAGGAATGCAACAACGAAGGGAATTGCGAAAATATATCCCCACTTGTTATAGTGCCTGTCTATCGATTTGCTTTTTCCCATAGATCCCCATCCGCCATGCTTTTCGGGCACGGCAATTATCCTGACCAAAAACATTATATAGTACAAAAAACGTAAATAACAGAAATGTTTGACAGGTGCTGGCGTTGTAAATAGAATTGAATTTAAGTCGGACCGACAACATTTTGCAGACAATGCGAGGGAGACCGATTTGGGGGAAAACGGAATAAACATTTCGACGGTCAGAAAAAATGACTTCAGGCTCAAGATAATAGTGTACGCAGTATCGATAGTGCTTGTGTTTGTGGCTATGACGCCTTTTATAACCATGCTCATCGAATTCACCGGATTCCGTACGGATAACCCCGCAAGAGTGCTTAAGATAATTCCCCAAAGGATCAAGCAGCTCGGAGAGTTCTTCAGTACGAGAGTAGTTTTAGGCTTCATAAATTCCGTAATAGTTACCGTATCCAGCACGATACTGAACGTCTATTTTTCAGCACTGACGGCACATGCCATTACTTCATATAACTGGAAACTCAAAAAGATATTCAGCAACTTCATTCTGGCCCTCATGATGATCCCCTCGATTGTTGCCACGGCGGGCTTCGTTCAGCTGGCCTACAAATTCCATCTGAACAACACGCTCATCGTCTTCATACTCCCCTCGATCGCCTCTCCGGTATCGGTCGTTTTCATGAGACTGTATCTGGAGTCGGTATATTCGAAAGAGCTGATAGAATCCGCAAGACTGGACGGCGCCGGCGAATTCAGGATATTCAATCAGATCATTCTGCCGATTCTTAAACCGGCCATCGCCACGCAGGCAATCTTCGCCATGGCAAGCAGCTGGAATGACGCTTTCCTCCCTGTGGTTCTTCTCCTGAAGCAAACAAAGATGACACTTCCTGTCGTCCTGCGCCTTAACTACGCATTGGGTGAGAGCATAATACCGATGTTCGTTTCGACGGTACCGCTCGTTATCGCATTCCTTTTCCTGTCAAAGCACATCGTCGAAGGCGTGCAGCTCGGCAGCGTTAAGATGTAGCGCATATGGTATAATTCTTTCCGGAAAAGGATTTATTTAGGGGGATAGATCAATATGGGTGTTGACTTGTTATCTGTATTTTTCACTTGGATATATGAAATTGTGAAATATGGTTCATCAATTGCATGTATTGTTATCGGAATACTTATCGCCGTAATCAAGACCAAGTCCACAAGACCTTTGGGTATTTCGTACATGCTGTCAGGATTAAATACATTAACGGGATACATCTTCGGTTCCCTGATGTACGTTTTAAGCATAAAAGAAATGTATGGGTTCCAATATTCCAGGACAATAATAACCTTTGCATTGAGCCTGGCCTCAACGTACTTCATATGCCGTTTCATCCATAAGAATTATGGCAAGAAATTTATCTATATCCCGATGTTTCTGCTCCCGGTATTGACCCTGGTACTAACTTTCTTGTCCAACCGTATTTTCAGCAGACATAAAACATGGGGTGATTCCACGCCATATCTGGTGAATCTCGGAAATCTTGCGGTATCTTTGCTCATAACAACCATTTCAACAGTGATAATAGTCGTCATCCTGTTTAAGTACCGCAAAAACGAAAAGGTTGTCCCGTACTTATGGCTCTTAAGAATCCTATTCTTGATCTGGACATGCTTCAGTTACGCTTTCACATCAACGACCGTTGTAATAGACATGGTAAATGCCGATGTGCCCAAGCGTGATCTTTCTCCTTTTGCATCATTCTGGATGGATAGTTACAGCACGACAAGCAATTTTCTGGCTATAATCAGCTCCCTGATATCACTGATCATTCCGTTATATGTCCTGATAAATGCCAGATCCTGCGCAAAAAAGCAGCAGATGACCGCTCAGAGTGCGGAAATGCAGTAAAATTTGCTCTCAAAAGCGTTTTCAAAGGCCAAAAATGCCCAAATAGTGCTTTTCGTGTGTTTGATGCGTCAAACCGCTTCAAACGCAGTGTTTTCGGGCTGTTCAGGCCTCTGGCACACCCGGAAAACTTGAAAAATATGGACTTGTGCTCCAAATACACCAAAATTCGCCTAATTTCAACTCTTGTCTAAATCGCAAAAGTTCCTTACAATAACGCAGTGCCTGTGCGAAAGAGCATATAAGGCACAGTAATTCACTATTTTGGAGGATCTATCATGAATAGACAGGAATTAGTTGACGCAATGGCAGCTAAGGCTGGCATTTCCAAGGCAGCTGCTGATGCTGCAGTTAAGGCTTTCATCGAGACAGTTGGTGATGAGCTCCAGAACGGCGGTAAGGTTCAGCTCGTAGGTTTCGGTACATTCGAGACAACAAAGAGAGCTGCTAGAACAGGCCGTAACCCTCAGACAGGCGCTGCTACAAAGATTGCAGCTTGCACAGCTCCTAAGTTCAAGGCTGGTAAGGCACTCAAGGATCAGGTTAACTCAAAGGCTAAGAAGTCCAAGAAGTAATCCTGACCGATCTGAATACGGGTTATTGAAAAGAGGTTGTCGTTTGACAACCTCTTTTTTCATGCCGAGATTCTTGAGACAAATTAAGTCGCAATATGATGATGCAAGATTTTTATCCATGTTTTTTGCTAAAAATCTGCACCAAAAGTCGGATTTTCGAAAATTCCGAAAAAATGTCGCGAGAATCGACCATATTTTGATGCAAAAAATACGCACTCAAAAACGATCTATTCTTTTCGCTTCTTTTTGTCTTCAAATTCAAGGTCTTGATGGAATCGATAGTCTTCCACTTTCAATTCCGTTTTATGTGACGTATCAAGATACGAATCCATTCCAGGCGCCTTGTCGAAATCATTGACCACATCAACGGTCTCATGGATCTTATGCGACGTGCGCCCGCCTATCTTGCGTATCACTGCCATTCCAATGAGGAAAGCTACAAGCGCAATTTCAATAAAACTCAAAGTCAGGAACACATAGTACCAGAAGCGGCTGGCAGTGCCCGAAAAAGCAATGAGGGCCAGGAAGACCGGCAAAACGGCGACTGCAATTCCGGCAACCTTTTTCCATTTGCTGTTAGAGAATCTTACAAGGCTGTCGAGCTTGTCGACTGCTTCGGTCGTGGGCGCCTGGCCGCTTGCCTCGCCCGTCTGGCCGTTAACCGCAAACTGATAGGTGCTGCCGTCGAACTCAACGGTCATGAACCATACGGGAAGCAGGCAATACTTGATGCTGACCTCGTTCATCCAGACGAAGTTCTTTTCGGGACTGGGATCGTAATCGTCAAATTTCGCAGCGATCGTGCCGTTCATGTCCATAGACATCATGTTAAGTCTCTTAATGAACCTGTCCATCATATCCATCGGAGTCTGGTCGTATTTATCGGCATAAAAGCCCTGCAGATATCTGTTGTCGAACTTTACCATTTCGCTGTAATCGAAAGGCTCTATAGCTTCCATAAGCTTGTTTGCGATCTTGATAGAAGCATCGAAAGGCACACCTTTTACATAGAACTTGGCATTAGCCCTGAGCGGCTTAAGTATCGGTTTATCGCCTGTGTGGATTATGCCTGTACCGTACATGTCGTTGTTAACAGCGCAGTCCAAAAGCCAGAACGGCACATAGACAGGCATCATCTTTGTAAAACGGCTCTTTGTCTTGAAGCCCTTGGGCGTCATCTTCCTGGTCTCAAGCCACTGCTTCATGTTGTTTACGGCTGTCTCTTTGTCGATCTTGAAAGGCACGATGTAATCAGGCTTGAATTCCCTTGTCATCCTTCTCGTGATCAGCGCCGGAGAGCCGCAGAAAGCACACATCGTCGACATCATGTTCTCGTCGGCGATCATGACGGCACCGCAGCTGTCGCACACTATCTCATGACGTTTCTTGTCGTCTTCAGAGATCTCGTTGTCGCCTGTGTAGTCGTGCTCAATGCTGTAGCCCAAAGAGCCCATCTTTTCAAGCGTGGACGGATGGTAGATGTTACCGCAGTTGCGGCACACCATTCCCTGCACTTCAGGCCGGTAGAAAATATTAGATCCGCATGACGGACACTTGTCGGACTCGCCGACAAACGCTCCCTCACCGCTCTTCGCCGGATTCCTGCCGAACGGATCCGGTCTGTCAGGATCTGATGGTCTCGCATTCCACATATATATACACCCCTTATTCCCAAAGATATATAAATGAATTATAGCATGGTCCTGTATCTGTTATCTAAAGGCGGCCCGGTCACCAGCAGTTGATTGACGGGTCCTTGTCGTTGTAGTTTATCTTTTGATCGAGCATATACATTATGTCGTCATCACCGAAATGCGAATCTGCAGTGTACCAGTTTTTCATTTGGTTATTCCTCTTTCAGCAAGATATCTGTCTATAGCCTCAGACAGCTTCTGCTTTTGCCCGTCCTTCAGTGTTTCCCATTCAGTGTAAGTAACATCGAAGGATTCGAATTCTTTAATGCCTGTCTCGTGCTTTTCGAGATCTTGGCAGCCGCACTTGGGACATGCGTAATTACTCTTCAGATAAGACACGCTGCCGTCGTCGACAGGATCGATCGTCATCAGGAAAAGTTCGGTCACAAATCCATGCGGAAGCTTGTCTTTATACTCGCTGTATTCATTCCGAACGAGTTCTTTATAAAGCTGATCGAACCCGTCATAGACAGGGTTTGCGATCAGCCCGAGTATCTTATATCTTTTGCCGGAACCGCTGACGATCACGCGTTCACCGTAACCGCCATATTCAAGGCTGGGCGATGCGAACTCAGTCAAACTGCCGCACTTTTTACAGGTTCCGGTAATGGTGTTCAGCCTTACCGTATCCCTGCACTGATCTTCTGACATGCTGCTCATTCCTTATGAATCTGATGCCTCGTCTTCAACCATGCGGACGCCTGCGAGCACATAGCTCATGGATTCGGCGAGCTGGTCGAGCTTTGCTCTTCCGCTTACATAACCGTTAAGGAGAACCTGGTTGTTTGCATCTCTGAAGTCGAGAATGTAATCCTTGCCTGTTGCTCCTTTGGTAAGCTGGAGCTGGAAATGAAGAGAAGCGATGTCTTTGAGCCTTACGAATGTATATGTCTCGTTGCCCAGGTCGGAGAACTTCTTGTAGAGATAATCCTTGGTCGCTGCAAAGCAGTTGTTTGCATCGTTTGCAACTACGAAAACAGGCTCTTCTGCCATCTGTGCGTCAAATGCCTTTACCTCGTCAACACTTCTCAAAAGCTCATTGAGATTTGTTTCTGTTCTTGTGGTAACGTTCTTCTTTTTGCCTACTGCAATAAGGATAAGGCCGAGCACGAGGATCGCGCCTCCGATACCGCCCAAGATCTTGATCGTATTTAATGTCTGAGGATCGTTAAGGCCGCCGTTGTATATCGTGAAGCCGATAAAGACACCGATAAGAACCGGGATAACGATAAGGATAATCGGTCCCTTTTGCTTGTCGCTCTTTGCCTTCGCGCCTGAGACTCTCTTTACGTATTCTTTAAGCCAAACCGAATTCTCGCTGGCAAGATTGCCCATATACAGATCCTCCTTTAGTTAAATAAATGCCAATGCAAATATAATAACATTCAAAGGAAAATAATCACATTAAAGGAGTTACTGCATCGCTCTATTCTAGCGTTCTTCTTTTTCTTTGACAGACTTCTGCTTTTTAGGAAGTGGAAACAGTGTGTATATAACACCGGCTAAGAGAAGTACACCCAGGATCGCAAAAAATATTCCGGTGTACAGCATGCCGTTATCACGTTCTGATGAGATCGTGTTTAAGAACGAATATATTAAAAAGCCTCCCAAAAGGGCGAATCCCACTCCACCAAGGCTCCCCAAAATCCAGAATACCGGGTAACTCTGTTTATCTCTGCTGTCAAAAAAGTAGCCGGACATTTTTTCCCTTTATTTTCCTTCCTTGATCGTCAGAGAACATACATGGCCCGTGTTGTAACTATCGGTAATCTGTTCCACGATCTGGTCAAACAAAGTAGGTCCCAAATGATTTCTGGCATCTGCAAGCACTTTGCTGTCTGAAGAGATGCCCAACCAGGTTCCCGCCTGGCTTTCCAGATAGCGTACAGTTTCTTCATAGCCAAGATCTTTTCTGCTTTTTGCAGCGTTGATCCATGTTATTTCCAGTTCTTCAAAAGGTTCATGAAAACCGTATCCGCCGTGAAGAACATCATCAAACGTGTTGAAAGCATGTATCCTCCAGTTGTGGTTTGGAGCAAGCAGCCTTTCAATCTCGTTAAAGAACCCTTCCAGATTAGAGAAATTGTTTCCGTCTATTATTACCTGTTTCATCCGGTGTTTAATCGTACGTGATTACCTGGTGTCCGTATGTTGTCTTAAGCCAGTCTCCGCTGCTGTTGTCGGAAGACGGGAATACGATGGTGTTGGGATCGCCGTCTGAAATATATCGCCTGCCGTCGTTGAGCTGGGCAAAGTTCATCTCGATATCCCAGTCTTTTCCGCCGTTGTCGTAGCCTCTGATACGTCTTAAACAGGTGTTGTCGTATTCTCTTACGAAAGGCGAATAGCACCTCGTCCATGCGCAAAGAAGGGCTGCCTTGGACGTGTATTCGAAGCCTTCATATGTTCCGGAGAAGATCCTGTCGTACTGGGGCTTGTCGGGACCCATTTTCTCGGGCGAACCGAACGGGAGCGCAATGATGTTTACGTACTGTCCCGGGATAATCTCGTCGAGCTTTTTATACATCGCTCCGACCTGCTTTGTGATCTCGTCCGCATCGCAGTCGCCGAGTATTACGTGGTCGCGTGTGTGGTTGCCGATGTCGTATCCGTTGTCGACCATCCACTTCATTATCTTTCTGTCGTTCTCTTCGCCGTTCTCGAAAAGCTGTGAGTTGACAAAGAATGTGGCCGTTACGTTGTAGTCAGGATATTCCGCCTTGATCTTTTCCAGGATTCCGATCGCACATGAAGGATCGAAAACCGGTGTACCGTCATCGTTCCAGCCCTGAAGAACAACGTCCCTGATGCCGTCGTCGAATGTGAGGATGAGAGGGCTGTAGCCGAACGGAACGTCGATATAACCGTCGACATAGTCGGTCAGTCTCATCATGCGGTAGCCCATCTTGTAGTAGCTTCGAAGGTCTGCCTCAAATGCTTCGGATGTTCTGTTGTATCCGTCCTTGTCAACGTTGCCGCCCGTGTACTCAGTATCGGCATTTTTCATGTCGTAGATCCTGTGATACATGAGGATCGGCACGGAGTTGAGTTCGTTGACTCCTGCGGTCCTGTATTCTTCAGCAGTGTGAGTAGTAATTGCACTTGTCTCGGGAACGGTTTCCGCCGTTGTTTCAGTGATCTGAACGGCAGAAGGATCTGTCGTGGGGACCGTTGTCACCTCTTCATCTTTGCATCCCGCAAAAAGCGCCGCAGTCATTGAAGCGGCAAGGATCATGCTCGTAAACTTTCTTATATTCATGTTACAGTTGCCCGTTTCTGATTTAATATGAGATCCGGTAAGGTGCGGTTAACCGCCTCTCACGGATTTCCATATTATATCAGTATTGTCCGCGGGGTGTTATTTACGTTTGCCTTTGTTTTTGTTCGTAAGATAATCGATTATCTCCTGCTGCTCGAGTATCATGTTCATTGCATTTGCCAGAAGCTGCAGAGGCGTCATTTGTGCGCACATGTCATCACATTCGGGGTTTAGGACAAATTCGTACTGCCACAGGCATGAAAGCTTGTTGCAGGCGTCTGCGATCGCGGTAACTTCGCTTTCGTTGAAGTTTTCGTAGATACGAAAGTCCTTGTGCATTTTCGAAAACGTCACGACCGTATTCTCAACAGTAAGTTCTTCCAAAGCGGCTTTCAGTGTGGCAGGCTTCTCAAAACCTGTAAGTTCGCCGGTATCGAACATGACTTTAGTGACCTTTTCCTGATCGATCTCAAAAGAAACAGTAATCATAAGAAACCTCCTTTAAATTACAATGTTCTTAACTGTGCAGTCTTCGAATATCGCATCGTTGATCCTGCTCTGAAGCTCGGAGTAGATGCCTCTGACTCCGTATTTTGAAGTCATAGAGACGAGCTCGTGGCGCTTCTCTTCAGTGACCTCGATGTTGATGCGGTACATCTTTTCGAGACGCTTTATGGGGCTGTAGCGTTCGTCTTCAAGGAGCATTCCGGCTTTTATCTCATCCATCGGCTCGACTTCGAGAATGCCGCCGTTGATCCTTCCGAGGAACTCATCGCTGATAAGGCCTGATTCGTGAAGTGAATTGCGTGTAATCGGGCTGCTTTTAGAAACTATTTCAGTGCCGGCAGAAAAACCTATCGAGTTTTTCCGCTCCTTCTTCAAAGCTGAGAACGTACCGAGAAAAACGAAGTTGACATGTGAGGTGTCAACGAGTTCTCTGTGGCGCTCGTCGCGTCCGACATAGAGTTTGCCGCCTTCGGTCATCTTAAGGAGTTCGTTCATTATCATGGGGCCGCACTCCTTATCTTTGAGTATTGCCTTATCGACTTCATCGATGAAGACCCACGGCGGCTGGGCGTTCTCTGATGTATCGACTTGAAGAAGACTCTCCGAGATCGTGACATTGCCCTTGTAACTTACCGGAGTTGCCGATGTCGCATCAAAGATGGTCGTGTTGTAGTAAACCTTCGCGAAGATTCTTGCGAGCTCGGTCTTGCCGCAGCCCGAAGGACCTATGACGAGGAAGTTTGTTTTGGTCCTCAGCTTAAGCGACGACCATACCGCAGTGGCCATAGCTTTCTTGTACTCTTCACACCCGAAGAGCTGCGAATCGAAATAGTTGTAGATGGATTTCGGCGTCTCGAAAATGTTTTCTTCTTTTTTCTCTTTCTCGACGTCTCTCGTGATAGTCATGGGATTGTTCCGTCTGTCGTCCCACCAGGAATAAGTTTTTGCCATGTCAGGATCCTCCTGTAAAAAAATTTTGGAGAATCAAAAAAGCGGCATCCAGACAAGAAGCATCTCCAATGCTTATGTCTGTTCGCCGCTGCAAATACTTGCCTATTGAAGAACCTGAGTCCTTCTCATCCTGAGCTATTACGTGAGGCGTCAGGTACGGAAAAAATAATTAAATCCAAAGATTAGTCTCACTGCGAAGCTGCTATTTGATTGTAAATTCATTATAGTCATTAGATTCTGACTATTCAATCAAATGCGTTTTATCTTTAGATTACGAATTCATTAAACACTGCCGTTCCGCCCGGCTGCTTTGTCGAAAAGCATGAAAGCGCAAATCTCGCACCCGTGAAATGGTCGAGTCTGAAGCGCAGATCGTGAGGCTTTCCTATCTGCTTAAAGCCGTCATTTGTCTTGACAAAACAGGTTGCCTGATCCTTTGTAAAATCACATACGACTCTTACGGTCAGCACGCTGCTTTCAAGTTTGATCTTCTCTTCAACGACGCCCTCTTCTTCGCTTAAATCCCACGGGCCGCCCTTGCTCTTGTTGCTCAACATTACTGCAGAAAAACCGTCTGCATCTTTTGTAATTCCCACAAAAGCATAGTCGCCCTGAAATGCGGAAAGACCTGCAAAATCTCCATCGTTAAGATTGCTTGCATCGATGGTTACGGTCGCCCGGCATACAGGTCCCAACGGCTTCTGCGTAAGGGTATTCTTCGCATGGAAAATGTTTCTGCAGACTTTATCTGTCGTGATATAAAAACCGTTATCAAACCTAACAAGACCCATGTCAGGTTCGTGATTAAACTGCCAGAAATCCTCATGTCCGTTTTTGAAATCGTCGCTGCCGCAAAGGCCAATTAGCTCGCACTCTTCAACTTCGATATCTTCATCGAAGACAGGCTTTCCTTCACGCCACTCGAACGGAACAACTACAGGAAGTCTTCCTATAGCACCGCTGTCCTGGAACATTATCATGTGGTCACCCATGGGGCCTTTTACAATGCCGCCCTGTGCGATGCCTGAATCTCTTATGCCGAGATCATTATCGAATATGTCGCCGCCTTTAAACTCGCCTTCAAGACTCTCTGCAACATACATCGCTTCAACTCTTCTCCATCTGTCCCTTAATGAATGGATCATGAAAAGATAATACTTGCCGTCGATCTTATAGATGTGCGAGCCCTCAAGACCCAGTCTCGGATTGCCGCTGTCATCAACGATAACGCGGTCTATTCCGCCTTCTTTAGGACCTGTAAGATCTTCATTTAATTCAGTCAGGTGGATGTCCGTGTTGCCATAAACGAGATAGACTTTTCCTTCATCAAAGAGCATCGAGAGATCATGATAAAAGCCCTTTATCTCGCTGCGCTTCCACGGTCCATTAAGATCTTCCGATCTGTAAAGATAAGTCTTATTCATATCGTTTGAAGAGAATGCGACATAGAAAAGCCCGTCGTGAAATCTTAATACGGGTGCCCACATTCCCTTGCCGTAAATGTACCCGTCGCCATCGAGTCTTTGAGCGGGCGTGCTCTCGAGCTTGTCGAAAACATAGGAATAGTGTTCCCAGCATTTGAGATCCTTTGATCTTAAGATCTCTCCGCCCGGAAAGAAATGCATTGTCGTCGTGATCAGATAGTAGAACCCGTCGTGGAATATCACGTCGGGATCAGGTATGTCCATGCTGAAATGAAAAGCCTTATTCATGGGTATAAGGTATCACAGGTTTAACAAACTGCAAACACTATAAATCTATGAGTTTTATAGATAATGCATTTGTAAATAAACAACGGCGATTTAATATAATATCCACGGACCTTGTAGTATGATTTGTATTCGTTGATTCAGGCCACACTTCGAAAAGGAAAACCAATGGGAAGATCTTTAGGAAAAAAGAATACCACCATCGTCATCACAGAGAAGACTCCGCTGATCTTACTTGCGGGGCCTATGTTCCTTGAGCTCTTCCTGAACGTTATGGTAAATAACGTAGATACCTTCATGCTGAGCCACTACGACGAAGTCGCCGTAGG
>JAEEGL016321183.1_pt1 | contig 12744 bp, 9 predicted proteins | sample 9134231 | NCBI WGS metagenome assembly JAEEGL01 (sample SAMN16246548, study PRJNA631951) | gut metagenome | biome: gut microbiome; feature: rumen; material: fiber-attached | host: Bos | place: Iran: Karaj | collected 2018-10 | reverse complement strand
TGCTGACGAGTCGCAGCAAGGGTGAAGATGGCTGTGATGTGCCGATGGCTGGCGTGCCGTTTCGGACGATTAACGAGTATTTGTTTCAGCTGGTGGAGCAGGGATTCAGGGTTGCGGTGTGTGACCAGCTGGAAGATCCCGCGCAGGCTGTAGGTATTGTCAAGCGCGGGATTACGCAAATCGTGACGCCGGGCACATTGTGTGACGAGCGGCCGGGCGTCGAGAAAACGGCGCGATTGCTGACATCTGTGGTCTGGAACGAGAAACCGTCAAAGAAAAGTGAGGCAGGACGGCTGAGTTGTGCGATGGCATCCATCGATATGGCGACTGGATATTGCACGATGACCGAGCTGACCTCGTTGCAGTCGCTGCAAACCGAGATTTTACGCCTGAATGTGCGCGAAGTGATTTCACACCACTCATCGCAGGACGACGATCTGGTGCGATTGCTGCAAGGCATTCCCGTGAGTTTTCGGGATCGCCAGTCGTTTGCGCAGCAGGCACTTATCGATAAATGGATGACTGATGAAGAAGAAACGGCCGGCGCATTTATGTCGCGCGATAAGTTTTTGTCGTTTCTCGATTTGATTGCGCAAACGGAGTTCAGCAATGCAGCCCTTGTCGTTGACGCATTCTGCGGCCTGTTGCTGTATCTGAGGGATCTGCATTTTCCGCTTACGGCTAATATCGAACAGATTTATCCGTATCGTGCCGAAGCCTATATGCAGATCGATGCGGCAACATTTCAAAATCTTGAGATATACACCACGCTTCGCGGTGGCCAGAAAAAGGGTTCACTGCTGGGCGAGCTGGATGATACGGTAACTGGAGGCGGATCGCGGCTTTTGCAAAACTGGCTGGCCTATCCGCTTAAGGATGCAGCCAAAATCCAACAGCGTCTGGATGCCGTTGAAGTCCTCGTCAATCAGTATGATCACCGGGATGCATTGCGGGAGTTGCTGCGGAATACCTGTGATCTCGAGCGCATCAGCACCAAAGTCGCCAACGATAAGATCATGCCCAAAGAGCTGGTGCTGCTCAAGCAAACGCTGCAAAAGATCCCCGAAATTATCGAGCTTTGCAAACGCTGTGATGCGTCATTTTTCAGGCAGACAGCACAAATGCTCAAACCGCTGGAATCACTGTCAAAAGTGATTGAATCGGCACTTGTCGATGATGCGCCCGCCAATCTCAACGACACGAATTTCTACAAGCCCGGATACGACGAAAAGCTCGACCATTACAGGGAAATCGCCGAAAACGGCCAGCAATGGCTTATCAACTACGAAGCCGAACAGCGGGCCAAAACGGGGATCAGCTCACTAAAAGTCAAGTATCAGCGCGTGTTTAACTATTTTATAGAAGTCACCAAATCGAATCTGTCACTTGTACCAAAGCATTATGAGCGTTCACAGACGCTAACGAACTGTGAGCGTTTTTACACGCAGGAGCTCAAGGAATATACCGAAGATCAGCTGACAGCCGAGTCAAAGCGCGGCGAACGCGAACTGGAGCTTTACGCAGAACTCAAGCGTCTGGCTGCCGCACAAATCGCCCCGCTGATGCAGAATGCAAGGCTGATCGCGCATCTCGATGTTCTGTCCAGTCTTGCGCATACAGCCCATCATCGGCAATATTCAAAACCTGTAATTGAAGATTCGAAAACTTTCGTGCTGAAAAATGCACGCCATCCGGTGGTAGAGCGCTTTTTGCCGCAGGGTGAGCGATTTGTCCCCAACGATATTCGTCTGGATGACAACGGCAGAATGCTGATCATCACGGGACCGAATATGGCAGGCAAATCGACGGTGATACGTCAGGCAGCCATTATCACACTGATGGCACAAATGGGATCGTTTGTACCGGCCGAATCCGCGCATATCGGGCTTGTCGATCGGATATTTTCGCGAGTTGGCGCGAGCGACAATCTGGCACTGGGCCAATCGACATTTATGGTTGAAATGACAGAAACGGCCAATATTCTTTCGAATGCGACATCACAAAGTCTGGTGATTCTGGATGAAATCGGACGCGGGACTTCGACATACGATGGTCTTTCGCTGGCCTGGGCCATTGCTGAATATCTGCACACAAAGATCGGTGCCAGATCTCTATTCGCAACGCATTACCACGAATTAACCGAACTGGCCAATGTGATGCCGGGCGTGCGCAATGTCTCAATCGCCGTAAAAGAATATAAAAAAGATATCATATTCCTGCGCAAACTGGTCGATGGTGCGGCAAACCGAAGCTACGGCATCCAGGTGGCGCGTTTGGCCGGTATTCCTGCCGATGTGCTTTCGAGAGCCGAACAAATACTGGATACGCTGGAGCAAAATGCCCATCGTGAGCTGGTTACAGAGCCCAAGCGGGAACAGGATCACACCGAACCGCCCAAACGCATGCAGCGATCACTGTTTGGCGACGAGCCGGATCCCGAAATCACAACAGATCCGCGCCTGAACGATTTATTGCGCGATTTAACCGGTATGCAGCTGGATGCGACGACGCCGATCCAGGCTTTGAACTGGTTATATAAATGGCAAAAGAAACTGCGGTATCGCGATTGACAGGGTGGGGACAAAATTCCCAAGCAAAAAAAAATCCCCCGTATATGCGGGGGATCTAAGGAAATTCGGACAGAAGCGATTACTGTTTGACTTCTTCGACTGCCAGCTCAAGGGTTTCGATGAGGGCATTGCTGGAATTGCTATCGAGCGTGCTGAGCCCCCATTTGGTCGGACGGCACTGCAGCAACTGCCACTGCTGTTTGCCACCTTTGGACTCGTCAACAGCCTGATCAAAGCTACCATCACCATATCTGCCGACAGATATGGCGATATTGCGAGGTGTAATCGTACCGGCTTCGACTTCGCGAATCCAATCGAACAGCGGGTTCGAGCCGCCACCAACCAGGATGCCGCGTTTCAGCGTAAGGTGACCGGCTTTACGACGTCCCTGACGGAATTTGGGCAGGTTCGGATTGTTGCTCGAACGATACTCAATCATTTCCGCTTCATAGTTAAGACCGTCCACGTTGTTAAAACGTGCCACTTCCAAACCATCGATCTCTACTTTGAACGCAAAGCTGTCGAGTGGATCCATTTCAACACGACGTCCAATATCATTACTCATATTCTTTCCTCCTTAAGGGAAGTTAACAAAACAAAATCCCATGAGTTTATCAGCAAGAATTGTACCAGCGAGGGGCTTAATAATTCCATCGTCCCAAATCCGGATTTCCTCAAAATTTAGGGCAACAAAAGGATGCGTGATATTTTTTCATCGCACACAATGGCCAGCAGCTGAGGACTTTTATCCCCAAACCGGCCCTCACTTCTTGTCACATAGTCTCCCAACTTGCGGCCATTTGGTCAAGCACAATTCCCATATTCTGTCGTTTTTTGTAACAGTTCAGCCTATAGCCATAAGCAACGTTTTGTTGTCACGGATATTGTTTTTGTGAACAATCCGCCAACCATTCGCGTTATACCATTTTGTATTGCGAGATCTTCCCGCAATCGTTTGGCCCTCTCATGCACATATATCGGAGGTCATTATGAATAAAATTGCACGTATACTCGCCATAGCAACTTTGTTATTTCCCGCCATTGCTGCAGCCGATCCGATGGTCACGCTGAATGGCGTGGATATTACCGGGCTCAAGAATCAATCGTTTGAAAATGCCACGGTTTATTTCGATGCGCAGGGAAACATCGCGATTTCCGCACCACAATACAAGATTCTGACGACAGATCCCAAACCGACGCAGCCGGCTGCAGCCGTTCCGCAGCCTGCAGCAGTGCCGACGACGACAGCACCTTCTGCTGGCTGGAATATGCCGGTGAACGTCGTCGATCCCATCGGAAGCTACACCGAAAATTCGGATGTCACCCTGCCAAACAACAGCCAACCCACGATGCTGCTTGCGCAATTCAATCAACCGGGATTGCTCGGTTATAGCATCGATATCTTTATCAACGGGCAATACATCAAGACTTTCCCACAGGGTAAACCGCAACAGTCCCTGGATATCAGTTCCTATCTGCACAAAGGCAAAAACGAAATCCGCTATCGCACCAGCAAAACTGCAGATGCCGGTTCATCGTCCAGCGCCACAGCCGAAATCAGCATTTCGAAAGTGACCGGGCAACAGGGCAATGCATTTGAGCTGACAGGGCAATACGGCAAAGTCCTGATTAAAAGCACCGATGGCGAAAGAATGTACTTTATTACTGTAAACGTTCCATAACTGGAGACAGGCCATAATCATGAGCGAACAAATCAGTGAACCCCTTGAAATCAACGATTCCCCGCGAGATATCATCAACGAATCGGAACTTGAAGTACCCATGCGCGCGCTATCGGCGCGCGTCGAAAAACTCTACGCTTTTATTGACGAAAAAGACTCGGAAGTCTCCATCGTTCTGACGACGGACGAAGATATCCGGGATCTCAACAGGGAATGGCGTGGGCTGGATGAATCCACAGATGTGCTGTCGTTCCCCATGCGAGAAGGTGAAGACCCCGAGATCGCAAAGCAATTGCCGCTGGGAGATATCGCCATCAGCGTTTCCACTGCCATGCGCTATGTCGAATCGTGTCACCACAAAGACAGACTTGAGGAAAATGCGCCAAAGCCACTTACAGATTCCTGGTCACTGCTGGATGAACTCACATTTCTGGTCATCCATGCAACGCTGCATTTGCTCGGTCATGATCATGCAGAACCGGAAGAAGAAAAAATCATGCGCGCCAAAGAACGCGAATGGATGATGTATATTCTTGAATCTGAAAAAGCTTAAATTTGTTGCTCCATCGTGGATACAGCTCGAAGCGCCGTGCAATTACGGCTTATAGCTTATAGCTTGTGGTCCAGAACCAAGATGACTCCAATCTTCCACCATAAGCCATAAGCCACAGGCTCTAAGCAATCAAAACAGTATCCACGCTCGACCAACAGAGCAAAAGTTTAGGCTCTGTTTAGCCGTGGATATAGCGTTACCCCGATGCGTGTGCAATACTGGTAAAGAGTGCCGAGCATCGAGCGTCGAGTTGGCCAATGATCACTCGTGGCTCATTGCTCATCGCTCGTGGCCGCAAAGCAAACAACCTTACTTTTTCATATCCACGATCGACCAACATAACCAAAATTTAACTCTACCTATCGGAAATCCCTGATGAATAATAACTTTCGTCCCATAGATGCCCTTCGCCACCCGCTGTGGTGGATCATGCTTGTGCTCTTGATCTGCAACGATTTCGTATTGAAATCTGCCGGATTGATGCCTGGATGGCTAACCGGAAAACTCAGTGATTTCGCGGGTTTGATGGTATTTCCGCTGTTCGCGGCGCTTCTTTTTGGCGGTCGCAAGTGGGTATGGTTAGCGTTGCATTTGCTGACAGCAGCTGGATTTGCTGCGCTCAAGCTGTTTCCCGAAGTGGGCGGCGTATACGTCCAGATGCTCGGCTTGTTTGGTATCCAGGGGCAAGTCTGGTACGACGCCACCGATTTAATCGCCCTACTCTGCCTGCCAGTATCCTATTGGATTTATCCGCGGCTGCGCCCAATATTTGGTCTGCCCAAAAAACAAATGCTGTTGCGATCCGCAGCCATTGCAATTGCCGGATTTGCATGCATCGCTTCAGGTGGTGTCTCTGCGCCCCGCACACTCACCAGCTATAACGGCGATCTGATGGTTTCAGACGTCATGTTTATCAACGGCACCAATGGCGAAATCTCCGTCCAGGTCGCCCGTCTGAAAGACAATATCTCCGTCGACTGCAGCCAGCCCATCACACCGGAAAACTTCAATGACAAGCAATTTACTTCGCTCGGCACCTGGAAACAGAAATCCGGCGAAGCGACCACACTTCTGCCTGTCGCAACCAGGGAATCCGGTGAACGCTCATGCCATGTCGTCAAGCTCACCATCAATGATATCGAATCCGTGATGGTCGTATGGGATTCCAACAAACTCCAGACTGCAGATGTGCCAATCCATTACGATTTGCCCATCACCCCATCCAACATTCCAGACAATGCCATCGTTCTGCATCGCGAAAAGAACGATTACTACATGCTGTCAAAGGGTGATTTCGTGCTCACATACTGGCGACGCGATCAGTTTGCCATCGACTATTGGAAGCTGTAACCCTTGTATCGCGTATTTTCATTTATCCGAAACGAAAATCTGCTCGCCGATATCGATCATATCGATATTGCGCTGAGCGGAGGTGCCGACAGCGTATTTCTGGCGAAAGCGCTTAAACAATACGTCAGACAATATGCACCGGCGATATCGCTGCGCGCACACCACATCCGCCACGGCCTTCGTGATTCGGATGGTGTCGATATGGAAATCGCAAGGGATATCGCAAAAGAACTCAATATCCCATTTATCTGCACCGAGCTGCATCTGGGCGATTTATGTTTCGATGTTGAACAACAGGCCAGAAACAGCCGATATCAGGCACTAACCGAGGCGCTTCTGGAAATTGCGCAACCGGGCAGATGCGCACTGGCTCTGGCGCATCACGGCGACGACAATCTGGAAACTGCGATATGGCGTTTAGGGCGCGGCTGCGGCATGGAAGGACTCACGCTCACGCCAAGACGGTTTTCGAATGGTATCTGGTATCTGCGCCCCCTGCTTTGCCTTTCAAAAATGGCGATCTATGAAGATCTGTTGCAAAGCGGTACATTGTGGGCCGAAGATCCGACCAATGAACTCGACGATTACAAGCGCAACCGCATCCGGCACGAGATCGCCCCTCTGATTCTGGAAGAATCCTCCAGCCCCAAAAGCGTCTACCGCTCGCTGTTGAATCTGCGGCACGACACCGATGCCTTATCGTCGTTTGCCGAATCGTTTATCGCCGCACATCCGGTCCGATATGGCGGCTGGTTTTGTGAATTTGCACACTGGCAAACGCTTGAACATCAAGCGCAGGCTCAGGTATTGCGCCATGTTGCGCGACATCTGGTATCTGGATTTACGCCAACGAACGAAACCATTCAACGCGCCATCGATTTGATGCACGATCGCCAGCAAACACGGAAAAAAACAAAAGATGGCCAGCTGTATTATGGCTGGTGCCGCGCTGGCATAATGGTTTGGCCCATCGATTATAAATTACAGTCCCAGACCGATATCGCGCTGGAAATACCCACACACCAGACCGATATCTACAATTTTGGCAAAATCAGCCTTTGGCCGTTTGTGTGCGAAAGTGCCCCCAAAAATACGACGCAGTTGCTGTGTTTTGCGCACAAATCGCCGCAGCTGATGGTTCGTCCGGCCTCAGCATTCAAGCAGTTTCAGGCAAGCGACGGGCATTGGGTAAAAGCTGGCGAAGCCTTGCGAAATGCGGGTGTCCCCGATATCTGGCATGCCTATTGGCCAGTCCTGTGTGACGATCACGAACCGCTTTGGATTTTGGGCGGCATGCGCACGCAGAAAGCCAGCATACCACACAAGGGAGATAACGCCATTGCTGTGATTTGGGATGTAAATCGCCTGTAAATCATATATATAGTGGCGCGTATCTGCGCAGCAGATAGCGGCACAGGCAGTGCGTATCTGCGCAGCAGATAGCACAGCCAACAAAATACAGGATTTACCTATGCGATCGTTTCCGGTCTATACCATTACGCCAAAAGCGGAAAAAAGCCTGCGCCAGGGGCACCCCTGGGTTTACGCCGAAGAAATCACAAATATGACCGCGACTCCGGCCGATGGGGAGCTGGTGGACGTCCGGTCGGCCAAGGGCGCATATCTGGGCACGGGATGGGTGAGTTCGCACAGCAAAATCCGCGTGCGCGTGATTTCGACGAACGCAAACGACACCTTCGACGAAGCCTTTTGGGCACGCCGCATTCGATATGCCCTTGCCTACCGCAGGCACGTGATGGGCGACGATTTTCGGGCATGCCGGCTCATTTTCGGCGAATCGGATCAGTTTCCGGGGCTGGTCGTCGACCGGTTCGAAAACGTGCTGTCGGTTCAGGTGATGTCTGTCGGCATCGAAAGCCGCAAACCGTTGATATTCGGGCTTTTGGTCGATATTTTGCGCGAAATGGGCGAAACGATCGACGCCATCTATGAGCGCAACGATGTCGCGACGCGCGCCCTTGAGGGATTGCCACAATATAAAGCATTCTATGCAGGTGCCGGCCTGCGCACCGATTTGAACGGTCACGTCGAAATCAGCGAAAACGACATTCGCTTTGATGTCAATTACATCGACGGCCAGAAAACCGGCTATTTTCTTGACCAGAAATACAACCGCCGTGCTGTAATGAAACTCGCAAAAGGCCGGCGCGTGCTGGACTGCTTCACACACACGGGCGCATTTGCACTGCATGCGGCAATGGGCGGCGCTGCCCATGTCACCGCCGTCGACATTTCACAAACCGCGATAAACCAAGCCATCGATAACGCACGCCGAAATGCGCTTGATGTCGATTTCGTCTGCGCCAACGTCTTCGAATTGCTCACCAGCCGCTACGCAAACGGCGAAAAATCGGACGATTTCATCATACTCGACCCGCCCGCCTTCACCAAAAGCCACGACACCGCGCGCGATGCCTGGCGCGGCTACAAAGAAATCAACCTCAAGGCCATGCGCCTGCTGCCTCGCGGCGGTTACCTAGCCACCTGTTCCTGCTCCCATTTCATGAAAGACGACATGTTCCGCGAAATGCTCATCGAAGCGGCCCGCGACGCCTGCGTGAGCCTGCGACAAATCGAAGCGCGCCAGCAAAGCCCCGATCATCCCATCCTGCTCAACGTGCCGGAGACAAACTATTTAAAATTCTATCTTTTCCAGGTCGTGTAAGGGTTCTGATGGCGGGGGCAATGGCCCCCAACGGCGCTATCGCCATGCGATACGCGCCGCCCCCAGCGCCGCTATCGCCCTGCGATACGCGTCGCAAGCTGTCAGTCGCAAGCAGTTAAGCTATTTTAGAACTCGACGACCCTGTCTGGCACCCCCATTTTGCCAAAACTATATTATTTTTGGCTCTGTTGTACGAGTGTGGATATTTTCTAGTTGACTATAGCTCTGCCAGCTTAGAGCTCAGAGCTTGGAGCTTAGAGCGATCCTGAGACTACTCAAAGCTCTAAGCTCAAAGCTCTAAGCTTTTAGCAATAGGCATTTTTATGTTGGCCATATCCACGGTGGTTAAACATAGCCTTATTTTTTACGTGTCTGCATGAACTAAGCAATATCTAACCCAAGTTTAAACGCGGTAGTTCTGGAGCAATAGCCAAGAGTCATTACACAAATCTGCAAAATATGTTATCATATGGCGTTGCGTCTTGCAGAGGGAGAACTCAAATGTCTGAACTCAAATCCTATCAAACCATACAAACACCATCAGCAAAAGTGCTGGCGGTTGCCATCAATCAGGACAAAACGCGGTGCGCAGCCGGTGATCGCGATGGCATCATTCACATCATCGACACCGCGAGCGGCGAAGAAGTGCGCAAACTCAAGCAACACGTTGAATTCGTCTATTGTCTGGCATTTATGCCCAATGGCCATTTGCTGTCGGCAGGCAAAGACAAAAGCATCCGTGAATGGGACATCGAAACGGGCGAATTTATTTGCGATTATGCGGGTATTTTCCAGACCAAAAAAGCGAGGTCTATGGCCGCACAAAGTCTTCGTGCCGAAGCGCGCAGTCACAGCATGACCATCCTGTCGCTGGCCGTCACCGACGATAATCAAATGGCGACATCAAGCCAGGATAAGCTGGTGAAATTATGGAAAGATGGCAATCCAATCCGCACCTGCGACTGGCACACCGGCCCGGTCACATGCGTGCGTTTTCAACCCGAGACCAACATTCTGTATTCTGCATCACGCGATAAAACCATACGTTCCTGGAGCCCATCCAACGGCGCAGTTTTACATCGGTACAACGGTCATCTTGGCGAAATCGTTGGTCTTGAGTTTATCGATGCATCGTCATTTGTGTCCGTCGATGTACTCGGCAATGTACTGATTTGGGATGCCGATATCGAACAGCCCGCCGGACAGCTCTATGCCGCATCGGGACGCGTGATGTGTGCAGCATTGCTCAAAAAACATCATCAATTATTGCTCGGCCTCGAAAACGGCAGCATTGAAGCTGTCGATATTCGCTTTGAAGATCTTCCCGAACTTCGGCAGGCAACCGCAAAATCAGCATTGCATGCATCAGAAGTGCGCTGTATTGCCGCAACTGACGGCGATCTGTTTGCCTCAAGCGACAACTCGGGCAAAGTCATCCTCTGGAATTATATAGGATAACAATATTGCCATGAACACTTCATATAAGTTTTCTTTCACCAAGCTGATTCTATGTTTTATGGTTTTTCTGGCCGTGCCGGCGCTGGGATGCAACAAGGATAAATCTGACGAAGTTCAGAATGCAAATAAACTGCGCCAGCAAAAGATGGATACCAAAGGGCTCGATAAACAGGAAATTGATATCAACGGCGACGGCAAGCCCGATCAGTTTATCTATACCAAAGACGGCCAAATGCGTTATGCACAACGCGATTTCAATTTCGACCAGGTCCTGGATATGACCGAATTCTATGATGAAAAAGGTAACCATACCAGCGATGAAATCGACCTGGACTACGATGGCATCGTCGATCTCGTCATCACCTATCAAAACGATTTACCCATCCGAAAAGAGTACTCAATCGATTTTGAAGGCAACAGACATGGCGTTCAATTGTTTGATGCCAAAGGCAATCGCGTAGAAATTCACCGGGACACCAATCGCGATGGCAAAGCAGATCTCGTCGAATACTATCGACCTGGAGAAGCGGAGCCATACAAAACCGAAACGATTCACACCAATGTCGATTTGTCGAAGACAGCCAATCTCGCCGGATCATCTCAGCAAACGACAGATGCGGATAAAAAAGACAATTCAGCCGCTGCCGAATCCGACGCGGCCCAATCAGAAACAACTGCAACTGAATCCGATACCACACAACCTGATGCAACTGCGGTAGAATCCACCGGTAACGAATCCGCCGGTGCAGATTCCAATGCCTCCAGCACAACGGAGACTGATAATACCAATGCACAGCAAAACCAGGATAATACAGACACGAGTCAAAAATGAGCGAAGTTTCACAGAGTTATTTTTATGCCATGCAATCGATTTTCGTGGCATCCGATTTTTTAAATTATGCCACTCAGGCATTGTTACAGGCGCATGACCTCGCCAAAACATCCGGGGCATCCGTCACATGCTTCAATGTGCTCGAGAAATTCCCAACCATTATGCGGGATATCATTTTCCCCTATGCGGCACTTGGCAGCGATGAAGTCGAAATATTAAATGAAATCCGCAAAGGCGTTGAAGCTCGCGGTACACAATATCTCGAAAAAGTGATGGGGGAAAATGCATCCCACATTCGTCTGAAAGTCGATTTTGCGCGTGATTCAATGGCCAAATCGATTCTTCATGCGGCATCGGAATGCAATGCCGATCTGATGTTTTGTGGTGCCTACGGCACCAAACCGCACACGACCGGAATCATCGGCAGTATGGCTGCAACCTTTGTCGCCTATACCCGAACACCACTCTATCTGATCAAAAATCCCACGCACATCGGTGCGCACAAAAAAATTCTGGTTGCGTTTATTGATCCGTCATTTTCTGCAAAACTATTGGCCTGGGCTGTATCGTTTGCGATGTTTTATCCGGATTCTGACATCGAAATCGTAACGCCGGTACCCAATCTCAAGCGTGCCGATCCCTACGCGGATTATCAGGGGTTTGCCCCAGGCACACGTCAGATTGCCGCAGCAACCGAACGCATCACGCATCGCGCGAAACAAGCCGTTCAACAGCTGACAGTGCCATTTGTTTTTGAAGAACATGCATCCAATCTGTCGTTTAAACAACATGCACCGGTGATGTCTCCTGCAGGGGCAATATTATCGGTTGCCGAAGAAATTTCAGCCGATCTGATTGTTTTGCCGACGACACAACCATCTCTGGACGTCGATAACGAGATACGCGATGTCACGCGAAATGTGACAGAATACGCCAATCAGAATTGTCTGGTGATCCCATCGGCATTTTTGAAATAAAAAACGCGCAATATGCGCGTTTTTTATGCAGCCAGAGCATTCATGCGAAGTTTATAGGCTTCGTGTTCAGCCTCGGCACTGGCGTGCATTTCGTTGGTGCGCAGCTGAAATTCCACACGTCGTTGATCGATCTGCGCGACCACGTGAATGCTGCGATATCCGGAGGGTTTGGGATTTTGAATATAATTTTTGATCGTTCCCGGCACCACAGGATAATTCGCACAAATGATATTCAGCGTTTCGTAAACCTGAAGCTCGTTGCCGACCACAACACGCATGCCATACAAATCGTTGAGCTGCGTCATCTCGACATTTTTCCGTGCAGCTTTTTGTGCTGCACTTTGTTCAGATTTTACGCGGTGATAAACAGTCGCGCCCGAAATGTCGTGATTGCGCAAAACCGTTAGAACCTCCGAGGCTTTTGATTCAAGCCAATTCTGGGCTTCGATGCGATCAAATGCCTGATGTGCTTCGTGTTCAGTTGGCAACTGGGGCAATGCCGGAAGCTGCCGTTTGTTGTCATCATAAAACGCGGCAGTCCAGATAATTGTGAATATGGCAAGCAGCAATGCGAGTGCGGAATAGCCATGATCCATGAGCATCTTTGTGCGTCGCCATAATTTGTGACTTGTTTGC
>JAEEGL012003301.1_pt1 | contig 12744 bp, 10 predicted proteins | sample 9134231 | NCBI WGS metagenome assembly JAEEGL01 (sample SAMN16246548, study PRJNA631951) | gut metagenome | biome: gut microbiome; feature: rumen; material: fiber-attached | host: Bos | place: Iran: Karaj | collected 2018-10 | reverse complement strand
TAAGAAAAGAACTGCAGTTGTTTTTATATCCTCCGGTAAAACGGATGTGGGTGCTCAGGCTTTTTGTATTCCTTGTGCCAAGAAAATGGGAATGAAGCCTTTAGAAAATATAATGGGTAAACTTGATATTTCTGAAGAAGAACTTGAAAATATGCAAGAGCAGTTTTCAGGTATTATCGATGCGGGACTTAATTTTGATGGTCAAGAAGTTGAAGGAGAAGAGGATAGTAATGAAAATTTTGTCAAAGGCGGGGCAACAACGTTTCCATTTATTAAGAATCTTTTTTCAAATATGTTGTACTCTGGCAAAGATGATTTTTCTGACGGCTCTTCTGAAGGATCTGAAAAAACAAGTAATAATGAGAAAATTAAGAAAAAATCAAAAAGAAGAAATTTGAACCTATATTGCAGTAATCTTACCGCAAAGGCAAGAAATGGTGAACTTGATAAAATTATAGGCCGAGAAAAAGAAATAAATCGTGCTATGCAGATACTTTGCAGAAGAACAAAAAATAATCCTTGCCTTATTGGTGAACCTGGAGTTGGTAAAACGGCAATTGCGGAAGGCCTTGCAATAAAGATTGCAAACAACGATGTGCCATTTAGATTAAAAGGTAAAGAGATTTATCTTTTAGATTTAACCGCTTTGGTAGCAGGCACTCAGTTTAGAGGTCAGTTTGAAAGTAGAATAAAAGGTCTTGTGGATGAAGTCAAAAAAGAAGGCAATGTTATTCTTTTCATAGACGAGGTTCATAATTTAGTAGGTACCGGAGATTCTGAAGGTACTATGAATGCGGCAAATATTTTGAAGCCTGCGCTTTCAAGGGGAGAGATTCAGGTAATAGGCGCAACCACTTTTGCGGAATATCGCAAACACATTGAAAAAGACGCAGCTCTTGAAAGACGGTTTCAAACTATTAAAATAATGGAGCCTTCTGTTGAGGAGGCTGCCGAAGTTTTAAAGGGTGTTAAAAGTTATTATGAAAATCACCATAGAGTTAAAGTAAGTGATGATTTAATTAAGCGTTTAACTTTGCTTTCAGAGCGATATATAACAGATAGATTTTTGCCAGATAAAGCAATTGATCTTTTAGATGAAGCATGTACCTATGCTTCGCTAGGAAATGAAGATTTAGGGGTTTACGATAAATTAACTTCTGAAAATAGTGAGCTTAAAGCTGAGGAAGAAAGAATTTTAGCTTCAGGCGAAGAGGCGGACTATCAAAAACTCGCGGAAATACGCTGCGATATTGCAAAAAATGATAAAGAAATTGAAAAACTTTCAAAAAAGGCTCTTGCTAAGGAAGTAAGCGAAAGTGACGTTGCTCATGTAATTGAGCTCTGGACTGGAATTCCTTCTTCTAAGATAACTGAAAATGAATTTAGAAAACTTGATAAGCTTGAAGATAAATTGCTTGAAAAAATTATAGGTCAAGATAAGGCTGTTAAAGAGGTCTCGGCGGCAATTAGAAGGAACCGTGTGCAAATAAGCCCCAGACGTAGACCTGCTTCCTTTATATTTGTTGGCCCTACCGGGGTTGGTAAAACGGAACTTGTCAAAGTTTTAGCTAAGGAACTTTTTGATGCACCGGATTCGCTGATACGGCTAGATATGTCCGAATATATGGAAAAACATTCGGCAGCTAAAATTGTAGGTTCACCTCCTGGATATATAGGTTATGATGAGGCGGGGCAGTTAACAGAAAAAGTTCGTCAGCACCCTTATTCTGTTTTGCTCTTCGATGAAATTGAAAAAGCTCACCCTGATGTTCTTAATATTTTGCTGCAAGTTTTGGATGAAGGCAAGATCACGGATTCTCACGGCAGAACTGTAAATTTTGAAAATACCGTAATTATTATGACTTCTAATGCAGGTAGTGCCAAAAAAGACGGAGCTCTTGGATTTGCAAAAAGTCAGGATGATTTAACAAAAGAAAAAACAATGAAAGCGCTCAAAGAGTTTTTAAGGCCGGAATTTATGAGCCGTTTGGATGAGGTAATTGTATTTAATAATTTAAAGGAAAAAGATTATGTGAAAATTGCCTCTCTTATGATGGACGAATACGTAAGCTCGCTTGCCGAAAGGAATATTACACTTACTTATGATGAAAATGCGCTTAAAAAACTTGCTTCCAAGGCTATGAAGGGAAGTAGCGGTGCACGTGACTTAAGGAATTTAATTCGTAGGGAAGTGGAAGATAAGATTTCTTTAGCAATAATTAAAAATGATGGTTTTGAGATAGGTAAACTTTATTTTACGGCAAATCCTGAACTTAACTTGGTAATAGGATAACTTTTGGGAGGATAAATTTATATGAAATGCCCTTATTGTAGCCATATTGAAAGCAAAGTTATAGAATCGCGCTGCACAGAAGATGGCTCAAAAGTCAGACGCCGTCGGGAGTGCGAGCACTGTTTGCGTCGATTTACGACGTATGAGGTGGTTGAATATGTGCCAACTATAGTTATAAAAAGGAATGGCTCAAGAGAGCAGTTCGATAGAAAAAAAGTTTTTGATGGTCTTTTAAAATCTTGTGAAAAACGCAATATTTCACTTAGTGAAATAGAAAATATGGCTGATTCAATTGAATCTAAAGTTCAAAATATGATAAATAAAGAGGTACCATCTTCAGTCATCGGAGAACTGTCTATGGATGCCTTAAGAGCTCGGGACGAAGTTGCATATATACGCTTTGCATCGGTATATCGACAATTTAAAGATATCCAAGCCTTCATGGATGAACTGAAAACCTTTTTTGATAAGACGTAAATGTTAATCTGCTTTTTATTCACGCGTTAGGTATTAGTATTTTAGTTTTGAAAATTTTTTATTAGAATAAGCATCTTAATGTGTAAAAGTTATATGGTAGTTATGTATGTAGAATTTTGCTACATAACAGTAAATGTTTCTAAAATTTTTAAAGTTTACAGAATTTAAAAGTTAAATATCGATTTTATTTTTAAGATAATGTAGAATGTGGTGGTGTATTCATTTTAAAGGTTAATAGGAGATGTCAAATTAATTGGGAAGTAATAAATCAAATTACAGAATCGAAGAGGATTTTTTAGGTGCAATAAATGTTCCTGATGATAAATTTTGGGGTGCTCAAACTCAGAGGAGTCTCCAAAATTTTAAAATAAGTGATGAAGTTATGCCATGGGATGTTATAAAATCTCTGGTAAATATCAAGCAAGCTTGCGCTACTGCAAATTTTGAACTTTTTAAAATAGATGAAAAGCGCAAAAATGCGATTATTCGTGCCGCAGACGAGATACTCGAAAATGATTTAAAAGATCATTTTCCTTTGCGTGTTTGGCAAACAGGTAGTGGTACACAAACGAATATGAACGTAAACGAAGTTATTTCTCATATTTGTAATAAAAACTTATCAAAGGAGTATGCTGTACATCCAAATGATCATGTAAATATGTCTCAAAGTTCGAATGATACCTTCCCAAGTGCTATGAAAATTGCGGCTTTATGCTCAATTGAAGATAATTTGATTCCGGCAGCTAAAAAATTAATTGATACTTTAAAAAAATTGGAAAATGAAAATAGATCAGTAATAAAAGTAGGTAGGACTCACCTTCAAGATGCTGTGCCAATCGGATTTTTTCAAGAAATAAGTGGTTGGCGTGCACTGACCGAAAAATCTTTTGAAAGCATACTTCAAAATATTGATCTTTTAAGGGAAATACCAATTGGTGGCACAGCGGTTGGGACAGGTATAAATTGTCCAAAAGGCTTTGATGAATTGGTTTGCAGACATCTTTCTGATATGTTGAGAACTAAAATTATTCCTGAAAGAAATAAAATCCATTCTTTAACTGGAATGGATGCGTTCGTTGTTGTCCACGGCGCTATGAAGGCGTTGGCTGCTAATTTAATGAAAATAGCAAATGACATACGCTTCCTTTCAAGCGGTCCGAGATGCGGTATAGGGGAAATATCTATTCCTCAAAATGAACCGGGCAGTTCCATTATGCCAGGTAAGATTAACCCTACTCAGTGCGAAGCTATTACCATGATATCCGTGCAAGTTATTGCAAATGATGTTGCCATTGGGTTAGCTGCATCGCAGGGCAACTTTGAGCTTAATGTTTTTATGCCTGTTTGTATATATAATTTTTTGCAATCGATACGGATTCTTTCGGATGGCATAAAATCTTTTACAGAAAACTGCGTTTGTGGCATTAAACCAATTAAAAAAACTATGGAAAAAAATCTAAAAAATTCGATTATGAATGTTACGGCTTTTAATTCAAAAATAGGTTATGAAAATTCGGTAAAAATAGCACAGCTTGCTTTCGAAGAAGGTATTTCTTTAAAACAGGCGGCGCTTAAGCTCAAAATGCTCCCTGAGGATGAGGTTGACGAAATACTAAATCCTGAAAATATGATATAATCACATTAGTTTATTATACTGTTTCGGGGGAATTAGATTGGGAAAAGATTTAAAAAATGAAGCTCTTAATTTGCACCGTAAACTTCATGGAAAGATAGAGGTTAGATCTAGATATAAAATAAAAAGTAAAAAAGATTTATCTTTAGTATACACTCCCGGAGTAGCCGAGGTCTGCAAAGAAATACAAAAAGATTATAATCAATCTTTTAAGCTTACAAGACGCTCGAATATGGTTGCGGTTGTTACTGATGGCAGTGCAGTTTTGGGCCTTGGAAAAATCGGCCCCTCTGCTGCCATGCCAGTTATGGAAGGAAAGTGCGCTTTATTTAAAGAATTTGCCGATGTGGATGCTTTCCCGATATGCATAGATTCTCAGGATGTTGATGAAATAGTAAGAACGATTTATTTGATTTCTAAAAGTTTTGGAGGTATAAATCTAGAAGATATATCCGCCCCCAGATGTTTTGAAATTGAAAGTAAGTTAAAGGAAATTTGCGATATTCCTGTTTTTCATGATGATCAGCACGGTACGGCAATAGTTGTTGCGGCTGCGCTTATAAATGCTGTGAAATTTACAAAAAAGAAACTAGGAAATTTAGAAATTGTTATTAATGGTATCGGCGCAGCAGGTTCAGCAATTGCGGAATTACTTATTCATATGAATTTTGGTAATCTTATTTTGTGTGATGTAAATGGTATTTTGGATGTAAATGATAGCTTTCTTAATTTTAAACAAAAAGAACTTGCTAGGTTTACCAATAAAAAGGGGTTAAAAGGGGATCTTACGGAGGCTTTAAAGGGCGCTGATGTGTTTATAGGTGTTTCAAGAGGCAATTTAGTTTCACAAGAAATGGTAAGAACTATGAATAGACCTATAATTTTTGCAATGGCAAATCCGGTTCCGGAAATATTTCCGGAAGATGCTAGTAAAGCCGGAGCGCTTATATGTGGTACAGGGCGCTCTGATTATAAAAATCAAATAAATAATGTCTTGGCATTTCCTGGGATATTTAAAGGCCTTTTGTGTTCTAAAACTAAGAGCATTGACTTCAATATGATGAAAAATGCAGCTGTAGCTATTGCGTCTATGGTAAGCGATATGGAACTCAGTAAAGGAATAATAGTTCCTGACGTACTTAATAAAAAGGTAGCAGAAAATGTAGCCCAGGCGATTGTAAGATAGTTTTTAAATGGCAATGGACTGTATATAAGATAAGCTGAAAATTAGATTATATAAAAATATACTGTCACTACATACAATGTAACACACGATTATACGGCCAACATTTTGATAGTAAAACTTTGAAATAGAGTAATGGGATTAATTGAACGGTGATGTTACCAGAAATATGTGAGTATGCGCAAAAAACGCTCAAACAGATACGCGTTTTGCCCAACAGGCAACAAACTAAAAGTACAATTGTTTGTTTATAAAAGAGTGTTGCTAATTGTTTTATTTTATAGTATATTTTTGTACTTATTATAAAATCGTTCAAAATTGCCTTCTTCTAGGGAGGCTCTTATTTTTTCCATAAGAGTATTATAAAAATATAAATTATGTATGACAGTAAGCCTCATACCAAGCATTTCACCGCTTTTAAGCAAATGCCGTACGTATGCTCTGGAATGATATTGGCAAGTGGGGCAGTCACAATTAGAATCTATAGGCAAGGAATCTTGCTCATATTTTGCATTTAATATATTTATAGGTCCTTCCCATGTGAAAAGTTTTCCATGGCGCGCATTTCGGCTTGGCATAACGCAGTCCATTAAATCTACGCCTCTGGCAACTGCCTCTAAAATATTTCTTGGCGTACCGACTCCCATTAGATATCGTGGTTTGTCACTTGGCATATAAGGCTCGAGCGTTTCTATAATATCGTACATTTCCTTGGCAGTTTCGCCAACAGCTAATCCGCCAATCGCGTAGCCGTTTAAATCTAATTCCCGTATTTTTTTCATATGCTCTATTCTTAAATCTTTAAACGTACTTCCTTGATTTATCCCAAAAAGCATTTGCTTTTTATTTATAGTATTTTCTAGGGAATTTAATTCATCAAGCTTTTTTTTGCATCTTACAAGCCAGCGAGCGGTCCTATCGCAAGAATTTTTTGTATATGAATATTCTGCCGGATTTGATATACACTCATCAAAAGCCATTGCTATTGTGGAGGCTAAATTTGACTGAATTTGCATACTTGTTTCCGGACTCATAAAAATTTTTCTGCCATCTATATGTGAAGAAAATTCCACGCCCTCCTCGTGAATATTTCTAAGTTTTGCAAGGGAAAACACTTGAAATCCGCCGCTGTCAGTTAAAACCGGGCCATCCCAAGACGTAAATTTTCTTATTCCGCCAAGATTTTTTACAACTTCATCACCTGGGCGCAAATGCATATGATATGTGTTACAAAGCTCAACTTGGCATTTTAAATTTTTTAAATCTAACGCAGAAACACCGCCTTTTATAGCTCCACAAGTTGCAACATTCATAAATCCGGGCAACTTAATTACTCCGTGCGGTGTTTTAAATTCGCCGAGTCTTGCATTCATTTCTTTTTTCTTTAGTGTATACAATTTAAATTCTCCCCGATTTAATTTGATAATTATTTTTATTTAATGTATTTTTAGATTTAGAAATTTATATTTGTGAGGCGTTCAATTATGAAAGGGTTTTTTTCTATAAAATATTACGATGATATGCGTAACAAGCCATTAATGGAGAAGGTATGCAGTGAACTTGAAAAGAAGGGGATATCCATCTTTTTATTTGCACGAGATATACAAAATTATGGAACTTGCAAATATTCCGGAAAAGAAGTGATGGATTTAGCTTTTAGTGAGATAAAAAAATCTGATATCTTAATAGTAGAAGCTTCGGTTGCGAGCATAGGAATAGGCATTGAGGCAGGATTTGCATGTTCAAATAATATACCGGTCTATACCATTGCAAACAAAAGTGTTTATGTTTCGAATTCGATAAAAGGTATATCAAAAAAATGTTTTTTCTACGATTCTTTAGAGGATTTAAAAAATTTTGAGATATAAAATTATTTAACTATTTATCATATCTTTCATGGTGTAGAAGCCAGGCTTTTGAAGCATTAAATATTTGGCTGCCTTTACTGCGCCATTGGCAAATATTTCTCGCGATTCTGCATGATGAGAAAGAGTGATTACTTCCTTTTCACCTGCAAATATTATTTCATGATCTCCCGGGATACTGCCGCCACGCACGGAATGTATTCCAATTTCATTTTTTTGGCGTTTTTCTCTTATTTTACTTCGGTCAAACATGTATCTTGGAGAGCCATTCAAAACAGAAGATACAGCTTCCGTAATCATGAGTGCCGTACCGCTTGGGGCGTCGATTTTTTGATTATGATGTTTTTCGATTATTTCTATATCAAAATCGTTGTTTAAAATTTTGGCTGCAATTTTTGATAGTTCCAGCAAAAGATTAATGCCGAGCGACATATTTCTTGAGTAAAAAATAGGAACCAATTTTGACGCTTCTTTAATTTCTGCTACTTGCTTATCAGTAAAACCTGTTGTGCATATAACGGCGGGAATTTTTTCTTTTTTGGAGTATTCTAATATACTATTAAGTGCAGAAGGGTTTGAAAAATCGATCAAAACATCTGTTTGTTTAGTTATATCTTGGTTGATTTCTTTTAAATTTTTAAAAATGGGATACTTGGAAATGCTGGATTTATATAAATCTACTCCTGCAATAACATTGATATTTTCATCTAAATCTATAAATTTTTCAACGGCTTGTCCCATTTTGCCGCCGCATCCATGTATGATGATGTTCATTTTTTTATAAAAGTAAACACATATGCAAAAATATTTTCACATATGCATCTACATTCCTCCTTTTTTTACTTTAAATTAAAGAATGCTTTTTCATAAGTTTTTCAATATATTTTATATTTTCAGAGCTTAAAGTATCTAGCGGTAATCTGCAAGTTCCTGAATTATATCCCATGATATTTAAAGCTTCCTTCACCGGGATCGGATTTACATCGCAAAACATAGCGTTCATAAGTTCCAAATATTTAAGCTGAAGGTTTTTACTTGTATTTACATTTCCCTCTAAGTATTCTTTCACGATGCTATGGCACTCATTTGGACAGATATTTGAAAAAACAGATATAACACCTATACCGCCCAGTGCAAGGACGGGTACAATTTGATCATCATTTCCGGAGTAAATATTTAAATTTTCTTTGCAAAGTGCAGCAATTTTTGCAACAGTGGAAATATCTCCACTTGCTTCTTTTATGGCGCAGATATTCGGGTGTTTAGAAAGTTCAAAGCATGTTTCAGGTTTTATACTTAGCCCTGTTCTTGAAGGGACGTTATATAAAATTATAGGAGTGCTTACTTTTTCAGCAATGTTAATATAATGCTTAATTATGCCGCTTTGAGATGTTTTATTGTAGTATGGCGTAACAATTAAAAGTCCATCTGCGCCAAGATCTTCTGCCTCTAAGGAATTTTTCAAAGCATTTTCTGTATTGTTGCTACCTGTTCCAGCTATTACCGGTATTCGTCCAGATACTTGTCTTATTGTAAATTTAATTACATCATTTCGCTCTTGTGCGGAAAGTGTTGCGGATTCACCAGTTGTACCGCAGGAAATGATGGCGTCCGTTCCGTTTTTTATCTGGAACTCAATTAAACTTTCAAGTGTTTCATAATTAACACTGCTGTCGGCGTTCATCGGGGTTATAAGAGCTACTCCCGCGCCTTTGAAAATAATTTTTTTCATTTTAAAAATACCTCCGAATTTTTAAAAGATATATCCTTCACGGCAAAGCATCTCAGCTAAAAGTATGGCTCCTCCCGCTGCGCCTCGTACCGTGTTATGAGACATACATATAAACTTTATATCATACTGAGAATCTTCCCTCAATCTTCCAACCGATATAGCCATTTTATTTTCAAGATTTATATCAGGTCTTATTTGCGGCCTGCTAGGCTCCTCAAAATAATGTATAAATTTCTTTGGTGAACTTGGTAGCCCCAAGCTTTTAGCATCACCTTTAAAATTTTTTAAAAGGTTAATTGCGCCTTCTGAAGAAATTTTATTTTTAAAAGACGCAAACACAGCCGCTGTATGTCCATTGCTTATTGGAACTCTTAAACACTGTGATGTTATTTTTATATTATTATTTGGCACAATTTTTTCATTTTTTATTTCGCCCCATATTTTAAGCGGCTCTGTTTCGGATTTTTCTTCTTCTCCAGGTATAAACGGTATGAGATTATCGTTCATTTCAGGCCATGTATTAAAATTTTTTCCGGCTCCCGATATTGCCTGGTAAGTAGAAACAAGTATTTTCTGAATTCCGTTTTTAAATAACGGATGCAATGCGGGGACATAGCACTGAATGGAACAGTTCGATTTTGTTGCTATAAATCCTTTCTTTGTATTTAAACGTTTTTTTTGAATAGGTATTATTTTCATATGATCTGCATTTATTTCCGGTATTATCATAGGGACATCCGGCTGCATTCTATTTGCGCTGTTATTTGAAATTACAGGGCATTCCATTTTTGCATATTTTTCTTCTAAGTTTTTTAAATCATCTTTTGGCATGCTAAGCGCGCAGAATACAAAATCTACCACGGAAGCTATTTTTTCTGCATCACGCTCAACATTCAGTACGATTTTACCTTTAAGCGACTCGGGGATAATTTCATCCATCATCCAGCGATTTTCTACCGCTTCTTCATAAGTTTTTCCTGCTGATTTTTCGCTTGCCGCCAATACCTCTATTTCAAACCACGGATGATTTTGAAGCAAAGTAACAAATTTTTGCCCTACCATTCCTGTGGCACCTAAAATACCAACTTTAAATTTCTTCATAATCATGAGCCTTATTTTCTAACATAAACGGAGAAGCTTATCATTTTAGCTCATTTCACCGCCTCTTTTTATTGTCTTTTTCGTTTTCAAACACATATTTATCATATCATTGTAATTAAAAGCATGTCAATCAAATTGTTCCCCTGTATTGCATGCTTTGAAAGTTTGTTATAATGATTATATTACATAATATTTGGAGGAACCAAGTTTTGCCAGCAGATTTAAATAAAAAAAGCGCATATAATTACTTTTTACCTGAAAAATTGATCGCTCAGATACCCATAGAGCCGCGTGATTTTTCTAAACTTATGGTTTTAAATAAAAAAACAGGAAAAGTGGAACACGATATTTTCAGGAATATAATAAATTATCTAAACCCTGGCGACTGCCTTATTTTAAACGATTCCAAAGTTTTGCCGGCAAGAATTTTTGGAAGGAATATAAAAACAGACGCAAAAGTTGAATTTTTATTGCTAAAAGAAAAAACGACAGGAGTATGGGAAAGCCTAGTCAAACCTGGCAAAAAAGCAAAAAAAGGATTTGAATTTTCATTTGGTATAGGGGAAGATGCTTTATTGCGTGGTAAAATAATCGATATTTTGCCCGACGGTAATAGAATTATTGAATTTGATGATAAAATAAATTTTTTAAGTAAACTCGAGAAAATCGGGCAAATGCCATTGCCGCCTTACATAAAAGAAAAGCTTACTGACAAGAATAGATACCAAACCGTTTACGCCAAGGATCTCGGTTCTTCGGCAGCGCCTACAGCCGGACTTCATTTTACTCCTGAGCTTATGGAGAATATTAAAAAACATGGAATTAAAATAGGTTTTGTCACGCTTCACGTTGGGCTTGGCACATTCAGGCCAGTTAAGGAAGAGAATATAGAAAATCATAAAATGCATTCAGAATATTTTATTATGCCCGAAAAGACCGCGAGCCTTATAAATGAAACAAAAAAATCAGGCAAAAGAGTAATCGCCGTAGGGACTACCAGTTGCCGTGTTTTAGAGTCTGTTTATCAAAAATTTGGAACTATAAAATCTTGTGAGGGATCAACGGATATATTTATAAAACCTGGGTATGAATTTGGAGTAATAGATGGCCTTGTAACTAACTTTCATTTGCCGGAAAGTACGCTTATTATGTTGGTTTCAGCTTTTGCAGGATATAATAATACCATAAAAGCTTATAACCTTGCAGTAGAAAAGGAGTACCGATTTTTCAGTTTTGGCGACGCAATGATAATAATTTAAAGTATTGAAAGTCATATATCATCTATCGACAAATTACAACGATTTTCGCGCTAAAATATGTAATTAAAAGAGAAATTTGCGGTTTGGGATTTTATATTACAAATAAAAAAGTTAGAATTTAGAAAATGGCTTTTGTAGTAAGAGATATTTCTAATTTTTAATGATAGGCTGAACGAGTTTAAAAATCCATTGAAAATGTAATGGGATTATTTTTTTGAAAAATGTGTTTAAAAAAGCAATATCAGTTGTTTTAGGGGTTTTAATGTTTTTATTCCCTGCGCAGAGCGCTTTTGCACAGATTGAGGTGATTGAATTTAGTGATGAGTCTCGCTTGATAAGGTTTAAAAAAGAAGATTTTCAGGATATGGTAGATTGGTATGCCGCCCGAGTCTCAGAACACGAACAAAATGTTGCAAGGCGTGATTCACGTGGAGTTGCAATGGGGATGTGCGTTGGAGCTAGTGCAATTCATTGTCTTGCTATTTGTTTGATACTTACAATAGTGGCAGCAGTAGTTGATGACGCGAATACTGATACGATGCTTGCTGTTGGTGTACCTTTAGGTGTGCTAAGTGTTTTATGCCTTATGCTTGCGTGCTACTGTTGCAGCGGTAATCGTGATTCAGCACAACCGGTCGACGATGAATTTGGCCAAATACGTGAAATTAAGGATTGGTTAATAAGGAACAAAGTTGTGGCAGGCGCCGATGAATCAAGCCATCTTTTGCAAAGCGCGCCTGATTGTTTCCTCTTGCTTGAGCGCCCCAAATACAAGGCAAGTACGGATCCTCGTCCCTTTTTTACATCGGATCGTAATACTGATTTTTCGCAAAATCTCATAAATAACAGATTTGCAGGTCTTATACGGGATGTCAGCAGCAAATTGCGCGCCCAAGGTGCGAGAATAAGCGACAGGTATTGTCTAACCAAAGTAGGTAATGGATTTGAACGAGTTAGAGGTGTTTCAATAATGCCTGAAATCGATAGCGTAGAAGTTGTTGTAGATGATTCATCTCAGACGATTGGCCCCGATGGGGTGTGTTATATGTGATTTTTGTCTAATAAAGATCCACCCGCATAGCGGGTGGTATTTCCGTTTCGGGCATAGCCCTAATATTACCGGCAAGCCACAAGTGGCTTTTTCATTGGCCTGACAGCCATGCATTTGTTACCGGCTACCCTTTAAAAGGGTCTCTTGGAT
>JAEEGL010860966.1_pt1 | contig 12744 bp, 8 predicted proteins | sample 9134231 | NCBI WGS metagenome assembly JAEEGL01 (sample SAMN16246548, study PRJNA631951) | gut metagenome | biome: gut microbiome; feature: rumen; material: fiber-attached | host: Bos | place: Iran: Karaj | collected 2018-10 | reverse complement strand
TGCTGTTAATCTCGTCCACCAGATTCTCTGTGCATACACCCTGAAAACTCGTTATATTGGCATCCTTAAGGTTCATGGCATCATACGTCTCCAGCATATTCTCCAGTAAGACCAGTTGATTCAGTTTAGCCATACGCCCACCCCTCCTTTCTTGTCTTGCGCAGCATCATACTCGTTTTCTTTTCCGCGGAAACCCAGGCTGCTGCACGCATAGGTTTCCTGCCGTTGGTCTAATAAAGACCGCATCAACAGAATTAGTGTTGTCATTGTATTTGTTTGGATAGTTAATAATCAGGTTATTTAAAAGAGCGTGGGACACTAATAATACAACAAACGTCTCAGGGGCTGCAATCCCTTCCGAATATGCTAATACCACCAATGCCCACGCCTATGGTGTGAGCTAGGTAGCCTTCGCTATTCGTGAATCTATTCAGTTTGCAGCTTTGAGACGTTACGAAAGCCAATAGGCTCTTTTTTCCGCGATGTCTTATTTCAAGGTGCGAAGATACGAATAATATCTTACAACACCAAATATTTTCTTTATGATTTTATCTTCTCTGTTATATTATTAAAAGGGCACAAAGGGGACTGTCCCCTCCGTACTAATATTCTCTGTGTTGTCTATTGGTCCGAATGGGTTCTCAAAAGCATTCCTAGGCAACGGATTAAACGCTAGTTCCTTGTCGTTATCGTCAGAAGCATTACGTAATACTCTTGTCCGTTGAAATGCTGTGCCCCTTCTTCTTGACTCTCTTAATCGCTCTACATCTTGAGCTGTCATATCCTTGGTTATGCATATTCCGGGAGGAGTCAAGTCTCCATATTTTGTTTCAAAGAAGTCACAGCCACTTTCCTTATTGCTACAAATGTATGAGCGATATGGGGTACCATTGGCTGCAATGCCATCCTTGATAGCCTCCATCTTTCCCTCTAAACATCTTGGGCACAGGTAGGAACCGACTTCCAATTTGAGCAGAAACTCGCTAATAAATGGAGAAGGTCTCTTTTGGTCATAGCAAATATACATCGTTGTCCTTGCTCGCGTCATTGCAACATAGAACAATCTGCGTTCCTCAGCAAAAGGATAGGTCTCACCCTTACTCAATACAAAGTCCAAGATAGGATCATCCTCAATGAGCGAAGGGAATCCATATGCTCCTTGGTTGCAGTTCACCAATATTACATGGTCTGCTTCCAAACCTTTGGCAGAATGGACTGACAAGAAAGGAATATCCCTGCCACAGATGTTGACCATTATCCTTGACTCCTTCATATCAATCTTGCCCTTGAAGCCTACGGACATCGCATCATAGTTATATCGTCCTAACAGCAGAATTGATTGATGTACAGGTATTGTTCGGACTATTTCTTTTACTTGGTTCAGTACACCATCCTCTTCTTCGCCATCACATTTGACAAATTTAAGATAAGTTGTTCTTGTGTCACCCACAGGAGGTTTAATGGTCTTCTCCCTCTGTTCCTTGTTCTTCATGATGAACTCAGAAGACTTGTCAATAAGTGGTTGATGGAAACGATACGTGGTTTCTATCTTGCAGTACTCTGTATAACCGAAGTATTTCTCAAAGTCATAAACCAACGACATATCCGAGCCACTGAAGCGGAAGATGCTCTGCCAGTCGTCACCCACACAATATAGTTTTGTCTTTGGTGTCTCACTTCTCAATGCCTGGAGGAACTTGTATCTGTCTACAGAAATATCCTGGAACTCGTCTACAAGAATGTAATCATAGTGCTTCCACAATCCTTTTCTGCACAGCTCTGTCGCTTCTATAATGGCATCCGTGAAATCTATCTCATAGCGGACATTCAGTTGTCGCTGATATTCCTCATAGAAGGGTTTGATGACATCTCTAAGCACAGTCTTGTTTCTGCTGTCATAGGCACTTGCTTTATCATCATCTGGCATTTGCGCCAACAGCCCGTCTACTGTTTTCTCGTTGGCTTTCATCAGTGTGATGAAGGACGTAATCAGCGTGAAGACAGATTTTTCTAACTTTCGGTTTCTCTTCACCATCAAGTCGTAGAGTTGTTCATCAGTCCGTTCTTTAATGGGAACTCCATACCTTGTCAGCTGCTGTCTCAACTTTGTCTCTACAGTACCATCCCTAAAGTCTGCACTGGTTGTTTCGATAAGGATAGTGCCATGCTTTCTGTGGGTTTTACGTTTCCAGTCTATCCCCTCGTTATATCTTTCGTTTGCCGCAATCCAACCACCTCTTGCTCCCTCGCCAAACCACTGAGGTACGTTGCCATAAGCGTCAATAGCAAAGTGCTCCAGATAGATCCATTTCCATTCTCCTTGCGCATTCTTGTAGTAGATGGTGAAGTCGGGCTTGTATTGCCGTCTTTCGGGGGTTATTGTCCTTACTTCATAAGCGTTCTCATAGCGGAACGGCACACCCAGTCTGGTAAGTATGGAGACAAGGCGTTTCTCTTCCTCGCTGCGTGTGAAGATAATCTTATCGTCCACATCCCTGAATAGTGCCTGTATGCCATATTTCTTCCTATCCTCAAAGTAGGTAAAGGCATCTGTGTAGTCATGCTCTAAGCCCATCAACGACTGTTGGTTAATAAGATAGTTGTTGATGGCATGCAGGAAATCACCATTAGTCTCTATCAGCCTGTGGAAAATATTGATGGTAACATCATTGTCGCAGAATGTCGGAGCCTGCCCTGTTACTTGCCCTATGATGTCTTTAGCCAGCTTATGGAACGTACAGCAAGTGATTCCATCAATCTGCATACGCTCGTGCAACTCGTTGGCAGCCTTACGAGTATAAGTGATTAGCAGAATCTTTGAAGGCGGAATGTTTCTCTTCTCCACCAGATACTTTGCCTTACCCAAAATCGTAGAGGTCTTTCCTGAACCTGCCGAGGCAATAACGAGGCAGTTGTCTTCCAGCTTAACGATGGAATCCCTCTGCTGAGGGTCAAGCGGATACTTGCCTAAGACCGTATCGAAATAGTAACTGCAACTTGCAAGTTCCGTCGAAATGAAGTTTCGGTTATGTGACTCCCGCAGTGTTTCTATATTATCCTTTATATTAAGAATGTCCCTTGTTGTTTCATCTGTAATATACTGAGAATACTTTGGCAGTACAATCTTTGCAGCCTCATCGATTTGAGCCATAGAAGCCTTGAAGTTCTCCATATCTGAATAGGAGATATAATGACTGGAGGCAGTCAACTCCTTGTAAGTTTCACTGGCCTTTACTGCAAGAGTCTTTAGTGCTTCGATAGAGTTGTAGACCTTATTGTTTTCTTCAATCTTACTCTGCAAGTTATCTTTAGATACTTTTTCCAAGAAATCCGAGACTCCCATCTCAATACGAATAGAAAAATCGCAGTATTCGCTCAAATTGATATGCCTAAGTGCTCCTATTGTTCTGTTGTAGTTATTTAAAAAGGCATAAAGTTCCTCTGAAGAAACATATCTATTTGGGGTAATATTATCCTCAATCCATTGCAAGGCTTTATTCATAGAGGGCAAAAGCTCCTCTACTTCTTCTCGCAATTTTATCGTTTCATTGCGCTTCTTTATATATGATGCAATCTTCTTTCCAAGAAAGTATACACCACATACTAATGATAGACAAAGAATAAAAACAAACATAATTACTCTTGATATAAATTTATGCCTAAGTAAACAAGCGTTCCCTCCAGCATTTCCATTGTTTCGCTGGCCTCTTGTAATACTACATCAGGAATCTTCATTGCTATATGATTTAATTGATGTCGCAGGACTTGTTCTGGTCGTTCAAATAGTTATGAAAAAGGTACCAGTCCCCACTGTATTCTTGAAAAGATGTTTTAGTAAAGGTCGTTGTCAAAATCGTACATATCATCAAATGGGTCATCCATTAAATCCATTGAATGATATTTATCGTCTTCTGAGCCAAAGCTAATATTAACAACATCATCTCCTGCTATATAAGCATGATCGTCTATATAGGTGAGACAAGCTAATAAATAGCCTTCTCTACGATATATAGGAGGAATAAACCCAATGCAACTTAGCATGTTTTTGGCGTTTTCAAGAACAACCACTGCTTCATTAAAACTGTTATGTTTCCATCCTTGGCAAACAGGGTCGTAACTATTGTTCATCCTGTCTGATTCGACATCGCATATAGCTTCATACAACTCGGATTCTTTTGGATTTCCTTTTATTTTCAATTTAATTAAATATGGTGAATCCATGCGAGTTAAGTCAGACTCTTTTAAAAAAGACTCTGTTGAAATGCCCAACACATCGCAGATACTAGCTAATTCCAGATTTGTAAATTCCGCATTTTTATCAAGTTCTTCAACTCTTTTTATTGGAATATTACACTTTTCTGAAATGTCTGCAAAGTTGATTCTTTTCTCACGACGTAGTCTTTGAAAGGTTTTATTTAATTTGCTCATATTGATGAAAATAATTAAATGAAGAATCATTAGAAAGCCAACAAGGCAGAGACTACTATTGCTACAAAAAACATCACACCCAAACAACCTGAATTGCTCGATTGAGGTCTTGAATTTTGAGAAGATGTACTTGAAGCATTAGTAGTGCTATTAACTTTAGACTCAGTCTGTCTTGTCTGATTAGAAGGAGTAAACGCAGGACTGGGTTTAGCCGGAGCAGACGCTGGCTTGTTAGGCGTGAAGGTTGGACCAGGTGCTGATTGTGTACTAGAAGCCTTGTTGGGTGTGAAGGTTGGGCTAGGTTTTGCCGGAGCAGACGCTGGCTTGTTGGGTGTGAAGGTTGGACCAGCGGCAACCCGAGTTGATGATGTGGCCGGTTCTGGTGCAGTTTGAGTTGGTGCCGATTCGCGAATTTCAATTTCACAAAATGGTCTGTCATTCCAAATGCCAACTCCTTGGATAGTAACCTCAAAGTTTACATTACGACGCAATTTAGAAGAAACATCGGCAGCTATATCCTTTGAAAGGAAGCCTATTTGTTTCTTCTCACCATTTTTGAGAACACATACTTTGACGGCATTAGCGTCATACTGGTTGTAGGGATCTCTTTCGAGGCAGACCTTATCAAATTCAGTCATACCAGCAATGATACTAGCTCTACTGGAACCATCTTCGTTACTAAAAGTAACACCGACTACTTTTGTTATCATAATAAGTAAAATTAAATTTGATAAATAACTATTTATGATGGATAAACCCCATACTTGGATAATAACCTGTCTGTATTTTCAGGTAAGTCTAAAGAATTGGACTTATAACGGAGTATATTCTGTAATGCTCTTTGGTCACGTATGTCAGAAGGAGAATAGACCTTACTTAGATTCTTATATTTTCTTACAAGTCTGCCTTGGTCCGTTATACGCATCTCGTCACTTCCTATCTCAACAAGGTATCTATTATATAAAATAAACCTGATTGTAAATCTGTCTATAATTGATTTTAGAAATGGAGTGAAGCCCGTTGATGATGAGCCAGAAACGATAAGACGTTTCATAGCCCTGGATATAGCAACATAAAACAGGCGTTTATCTTCTTCTTGTCGGTCTGGTCGTATATGAGCGAAATGAGGATACCTATCTTTTACAGCCCTCATTACCACTACATTTTCAAACTCCAGTCCTTTTGCCTTATGAACAGTTGACACAAACAGTTTTTCTTTGAAATTTGAACTTGCGCACAAATCCGCCTCACGATATGTACTCATATCCATAAGATGATTAGCAAAGTGTGATTTCAAAGCATTTGGCTCGTCTTTAGAAATAACATCTTCATTAAGATAAGCGATAATCAAATCAAAACTATCAACTATTTTGAACTCACATAATTGAGACAACAATGTGCTTAGTTCTTTCATCTCACTGACAATGGCATACTCATCTTCTGCAGAATGTTGTAAGTATAAACGACCTTTGGTCAAGTCATAACAATACTTATAACCACGATGTAGCTCATCAATCACCTTTAACACCTTTGCGTTTTGATAGAATTGCATCTGACCCTGCAATAGATTGTCGGACTTACTTCTACAGTATTTTGCCAGCTCAAATGTAGCCATAATATCATCTTTTGCATTATGACTATTCGTGCCTTCAAGTTCAAGTCTTTCAATTAGATATTCCAACTTGTATTTTCTCAATCTCGGGCAAATTAAATGAGCCAGTTTCAATGTGTCTAAAGCAGTGGCTTCAAATTCGTCATAAAATCCCTTACAATATCTCTTCAGATTGTTTTTTAAGATGTTATAGTCGTAATTGACATTATGCCCAAGGAGTACGTCGTTTCCAACATAATCCATAAAATCCATAAGACCTTCCCTTCTGGACACGACACGTCCTTCACGCTCAGCTTGTGCATAATCCTCAACCATAGGGTTAATTTTCTTCCCTAATTTCGCTGGGATTTTTGATTTATCTGTTTGCAGATAGATTTCTTTAAACGAACCGGGCACTTCTTGCCCGTTCTTAATTTTGATCGCCGCAATTTGGATGATGTCATCTCCAAACACATCAACGCCAGTCGTTTCGGTGTCAAACAACACAATTTCTTCATTATCGAAATAATATGTGAATTCACCTAGCGAGGAACCATTGTCACGCAATAAATCAGAAGGACACATTCCCAATTCTCTCATCTGTTCAATAAGGTGTCTTGCCTCAGAATAAGTGACCACCGCATAAGTCTGTTTTAGCACGCGAGACCACGCAATGAGGTTGAAATCATTATCAACGGCATTAAAATGAGCCATCAATGTACGCATGTGAACAGTTTGAAAAGAATCTAGTCCAGAAATCTTGAAATGCGAAATTTTATCTTGTTTTAGCCTGTCACTTATCTCATTCGCATCAACATTCCAAGGTACAAGCAAAGCCGTCCTTTCATTCTTATGCTGTTCGTCACGCAAGAAAGGTAGTACGACATTATACACCCTATCAACTTCTTCGTTCAATTTTTCATAGTCATGGAGACATATATCAAGGAATCCTGCTTCTTCATCGTCTTTCGGCTCTGGAAGGAAATCCTTATCCACGTTTAGTTCGTCAATAGCATATTTATTGTATAGCTCTAATAAATATTTGGGAGATCTGAAATTTTTGTCAAGGTGATATATATGAGAAAGACATCTTTCCTTTAACATATTCAACGTATCGAGCGACGCTCCCATAAACGAGTATATCGCTTGTTGTTCGTCACCAAGGTAAAGAACAACGAAGTCACTTGTCTTGTCTGTTATTAAATCGACTAGAGCAATTTGGAAATTAGACAAGTCCTGTATTTCATCTATTTGCACCCATTTATATCTTGGGTGAATGTGCTCAACATCATTGAAATAGGCATCATACGTCAAAATAAGAAGGTCATCAAAATCAACTAGCCCATTTGATTCCTTGTAATAGTGAAACTTTGAAGCCAAAGCAAACAGCTTTTCATACGGATTAAGTTGTTGAAATTGCGCCTTGTCATAACCTGTTGCAACACAGGCATCCTTGAAATCACGAATAAAAGGATAATAATATCGAAAAGCATCTGTCTCTATCAACTCCTTATGATACCAATCAGATTGAGGATGTTCTCCTTTCACTTGGAATATAAGATGTTCCATGTCTGCGACCTTATATCGCACGGCAGATATAATTTTATTTGCCGTGGACACTGTCACTTTTCCCGTGGCACCTGAAGCATGCATATCGATACCCAGTATCTCATTGATGGTGTACCAGTCAACAGATACAAGGATTTTACCGTGTGAATTTCTCTTTTCCCTATAATCAATAAGGATTTTTATGTCTTCTTCATCAATTTCACTTGTCAGAACTTCATTTGAGTCATCTTCATCCATGATTACTGCTTCTGCGCTAATCACATTGCTTTCAAACAAAAAGTGTGAGCAATATCGATGAATATTACCAACGAATAAATCGCAAGCGTCATTACCTAAACGAGACCGAATTCTATCGTACATGCCTCTGGCTGCTCTGTTTGTGAACGTCAAACACAGCATATCTGAGAGCTGTACGTTGCCTTTCTCGTAAGCTCTCGCAATTCGTTCAGCCAGAATATCTGTCTTTCCACAACCAGGCCCTGCTAATACCATATTATAACCAGAACTGGCGTTTATTACATCTAACTGTTTGTTGGTATATGTCTTTATATTAGTTTCCATTGTATAATTGGGAATGACGTAAATTATTTCTTATGAAACAGGTACTGTCCCCACTGTATTTTTTTCTCGTCTTCAGTCATGGTATAAATGTTTCTTTTTTTTTGGGGGGGGGTAAATCCCGACATGGGACAACCCCAGATTATAATAATATCATAAAATTGTTAGTAAGTTTTTTCTTAAGACCAGATATATATGATTCTATATAATCCCAATCAGGGTTACCTTCCATATCAACTGGTAGAGGTATCTCATCTTGCTCCATCTCATCTTGTTTCCACTTATTTGTAAATGCATACTGTTTCCCGACCTGTTTAATAATGGGCAAAAGGAAAAGAGCAATATTTTCTGTGAGTTCAAAATTTGGGTATAAAACATTCACATCATCAGAAGCCCAATATTGCGCATTCTGATAAAAAGCTTCACCTACAGAACCATTGTAATTTACTGTGATTGTATTTGCCGAATGCAGATGCTCTGTATTGCCAATCTTAGCAGTAATACCATTATTGACGGCACTTGCTCCAATATAATTAATGGTTCCTGGACGCATATTGGCTTTTGTAAGACGGGTTCCTTTTTTTACTGTAAACAAGCTCCCAATTTGGAATAGTTTCCACGTATCAATATTAATGTATCTTAATTGTGGCAAATTTAGTAAACAACTTATATTGGCACTTTGTTTCTCCTCAACTTTACGAATATAGTCTTCCATGAACTCCCAATCAGGGGTCTCATCAGCTTTAATAGGGAGAGGTATTATGTCTTTCTCATAATTATCCTTAGTAACCTTATCCGTATATGCATATTTAGCTTTATTTTTCATCAGAAGTACACGAATAAACAGCAATCTGCTTCTATTCGCTTCGAATCTCGGTTCAAGTATCTTTGCAGAGTCACCTACTACACACTTAGTTGGTTGATAACCAACATAACCAGAAGAGCCACTGCGAGCAACGGTAAGACATTCACCTTTTGATATTGTATATTTTTTCTTTATACAGTAATCATAATCGAGAAATCCGATACGCCCAAAATTATCCTCACCACTTTGAATTGCGGGAAGAGTACCTGGATGACCATATATTTCTGCCTTGGTAACCCCTTTCCCATTTAGAATATTAAAGAGTTCGCCAACGCTAAAATCTTTCCATTTAGAAATATCAATTATCTTCATTCCTCCTTAGGATTAATACAAATGTTTACCGTGTCGTTTTCTGTATATACCGTTGAGGAATATAAGACGCGTTGCAGCAAACTTTCTGAGAATTGTCTTTCATCTGTTTGTTGTTGAAATAATAGATAATCCATTACCGTCTTAGCAAAATCTTCCTCTGTTATCTCAAATGGTGCCTTGGGCATTTGATAACTAAGATGTTCTTCGGGGTTTAGCCACTGTATGTACTTACTTCCACTCTGTTTCCTAATAACATCAACCCAAAAGTCCTCTAATTCCTGCCATCTATCTTTTATATCTTGTCGACCTTGATTCTTTACAGTTTCTAGACCATCATCAGGAATGAAACATGCAAAGATTTCCTTTCTTCCTTGTGGAACTCCGGTCTTAAAAATAAAGATAGACGTAGTAACTCCTTCGGTGAAGACTTTCTCGGGTAGCTTAATAATCTTCAAGAGTGTATGTGAATTCAAAATTGATTTCACTTTTGATTTGCTGTCCTTTTCCAATTTTTTATCTGGCATAATAAAAGCACAGAGAACCTGACGCGGCAAATCTGGATTGTCTGAATTGTAGGACACGCTATCCATAACATTCTTTACGATATCGATGCAACCGTATCTTTTCTCAAAGGGAGGATTCATAAGCACCTTTGTTATTCCCTTAGACTGAATCCACAATCCTGCTTTATCCGTTCTACTGTCTAACTGTTCAATATTAGTCTTCCCATCTTTATGGATAAGCATATTAGCACATGCAAGTGCAAAAATCTCTCTATCAATCTCTATTCCATACAATTGAGACTTTTTTATATCTCCAGCCTTTTTTGTACGGTTACCACCTGCCTCTTTTATCATATTACACATAGACTTGACCAAGAATGCCCCAGAACCACAAGCAGCATCCAGTACAATGTCATCCTTAGTCGTCTCTGTAATTCGGTACATAAGCGAAGTTATATGGTCTGGTGTAAAAACCTGTCCTTGCTCGGATTTTCCTTTGTAACGATTAAATTCATTAAAGAAAATAGCCATTACATCCTCGCCATTCCAGAAATCAGAGTTAATGTTGTCTGAGATTTCTGTAATACATTCAAGAAAGTTATCTATATCATCTTGATTGTTATTAATATTCATTTTTATTGTGGCATAAACCTCCAAAAGAATATCAAGTTTTAGATTTTGTTTTTTTGCATCTTCTAAGGATTTAGCTAGCGTTGAATGAATAGCAGTATGAAATGTTGCATAGTCCATTCCCTTCACCAATGGTGCTCCATAACGCTTTGCAACAAGAGCACACGCTGTAAAAATCATTCTATGATTAAGATTTTTTATGCCAAAGCGGAAATGCAAAGCATCATTTATCTTCTTAGTAAGGGTATAAATCTTTTGCTTATCTATAGTGTTGTGTTCAAACAAACCTAAATAATGTTCTTTGTTCACTAATTTGCTTTCATTGGGCAAGAGTTCTTCATTCTTATAAACCATAAGATCAACCCCATTATAAAGGATTCCGACAACATCCCGATACTTACTATGTGCAATCCTACAATTTTTTAGTAACTCATCTATTTGAGCTTGTTTGAGTTTTGTATCCTCACTTTTGGCTTCAAGAATTATGGCTGGAAATATCGTTTGATGCGGCAAGTACCAACCATCTGGGCGATCTTTTTGCCCAGTTTTAAAGCCCAGTTTTTTGAAAGTGGTAAGTTGTCCTACTCCCGATTTTGCAGTTTCAGTATCTTCAAAACCGAGAATGTTCTTTGCCAAATCTCTGATTTGATCTTCTGTCCTCATATATTTGAATCCTTATTATTCTTTCCACCAGTTGCTTGGATATTTCTTTCCATCTTTGTCTTCCCATGCTTCAGTACCTTGGAATGAGGTGCCAGCACAGAAAGAGGCAGCGCCCGATGGAGAGCAAGAAGTCTCTGGTATTTCTATGTCTTGTAATAATGTGAATAGCTCACCATTGCGCATAGCTAACTTTTTATTTGCTATTACATCATTGCGGAAAGCTGCCATGCCTTTTGAACAGCTCTTGAATGTGGCTCCAACAATAGTGCTGCCTGCCTTTATAATGTAGCGTTTGCTGTCACGATAGAACACCATATTTGCCTGAAGTCCTAACTTTGCCATCTGCATGCTGAACTCCATGCCCTTTTCTGCCTCAATGGGCTTCTCCGGATAGTCAAAGACTCTGCATCCGTAAAAGCGAGTCAAGAACTGGATATCCTCGAAGAACAGCTCCATCTCGTTCTGCTTGTCTGCAGAGAGGTGTGGCTCGTTGATGTCTTTGGTGTTCTCAATGATATAGTTATTTGCTTCCTTGGCAGCCTTCCAACCAAGATACTCCAGATAGAGTGCTTCACTGGGGAATATCTCGTCAGACTTCGAAACAAAGACAAGGGCTGTATCCCAGAAGTCTTTCTTCTGCTTGTGGTCGTTGACACGATTGGTAAAATCATTGGTCTGACCAATATACGCCATAGGCTTATAGTTCTTGTCGCGCCCCAATAGAATATAGAAACCATACTGCTGCAGGTGTGGTTGTTTCTTGGCAACTTCTGCCACTTTATCACGAGGAAGCACAAAACACTCACAAGACTTGGTGCTACCCATATCAATAATACGGGCACCTTCCAGCGTCTTGTCTAAAAGCTTCGTATAAACAGTCAATATTGCCATATCTGTTTTTATTTGTCGTAGTCTTTAAGAAAAGTCCCACTATTCTCCCGAACAATGGGAACATAAAACAAGTTTTTAATCCATGTCTCCCAAAGGAGACTGAATCTAACTATAATCAACCATATCTCCCGCTGGAGATACAACCATTATTAAATGCTTGTAGAATACCGTAAGAAGCGGTATGCTGCACTACGCCACACAGCATAGTGCTGCATGGCGTAGCGTTGTGGGAAATGCGTAAAATATGGGGAGTGACGGGACTACCTAACGAAGTTGGGGGGGGGCAAGATTTGTCCTCTCCGCTGTGTGTTATTTATGGTGTCCAGTCGTTGCATCAATTCGGGTTAGTCCTTTTGTTCTGCAAAAGTAGTAAATAAAAATTGAACAGCCAAATTTTTCCCACCATTCTTTTCAGCAAGATGAAACAGGTGACAGATGTGACAGGTACCTCTTCGCTCGAAGCGCTTAAGCTCGGTATGACAGGTACCTGTCATATTGCAAACAAGAGTTTGACTCAACCAAATTGCCATCCAGCAAATGCAGGTATTGGAAGGAAACAGCGGTAGGATGTTACGGAAATCAAATTGTACATGAAAAGGTACATAAATATTTGGATGATTGAAATAAATATCGTAACTTTGCGCCAAAGAACAAAAGAGATTGAATTATGACAGCACTTACATTTAGCGATTTCAGAAAGAATATGGCCAGTTCATTTGACCTTGTTGACGCTG
>JAEEGL010803930.1_pt1 | contig 12744 bp, 8 predicted proteins | sample 9134231 | NCBI WGS metagenome assembly JAEEGL01 (sample SAMN16246548, study PRJNA631951) | gut metagenome | biome: gut microbiome; feature: rumen; material: fiber-attached | host: Bos | place: Iran: Karaj | collected 2018-10 | reverse complement strand
TTATTATCGATCTCTTGAGCACCGATTCAGGTACCTTACCTATATTCATATATCAGTCCAACCTTATATTGCAGTACTATACAAACGATTTATTCCGCCGGTGCCTCAGGAGCGGGTGTCTCGGGAGCAGGAGCGGGTTCTGATGCCTCAGGCGCCGGAACAGGAAGCTCCGGTACCGGAAGCATTGGAGCCAATAAGGCTGCCGCATTGGCCGCATCCTTAAGCTGAGCTATGGTTGTCTTACAGGATTCGATGCTTCCTGTAGCAATTGCAGCCTTAACTGCATTGCTTATCTCCGGATTGTCAGCTGCCGTACCTACCGTTGCAGTCTTGGGAACTGCCTGATAAGTACTCTTGTTTATCCTCTCACGCTCTTTCTCCACTCCGTCAACCTTAACGATTTTCCAATATTCACCTATGTAACCGGTATGTGCTGACTGAACATGGATCTCTCCTACAGGAAGATTCGGATCTGCCACCACCTTCTCTCCCTCGGGCTCTTTCTTCTCCAGTTCGACACTTTCAAACGAAAGACTTCTGTTGGAAGGCCTTGTTTCCTTACCGTAAATATTAAATACCACCTGTTTGTCATCAGTGGTATAACCTTCTATATAAATAGGAGTATCCATGTTGTTGGTAAACTTGAAGTCCTTGGATGTTCCTGATATCGCTGCATCAGCCGACATATCGACATAATTGACTATCATCGAATGATTATAACGCTCATCCACCTGAAGTTCGGCCCTGAGCACAGCGTTATACAGCGTGGAACTTACCTGGCATATGCCTCCGCCGAGACTCTCTACCACCAGTCCGTTCTGATAGGAACCGGCAAGAAAATATCCATTCTCTTCGGTAAACGGACTTACCGTTCCGTATACCGACATCTGTTCACCCGGATACAGAAGTTTACCGTTAATAAGCTTGGTACCGTTGCGTACATTACCCGAACGCTCTTTACCCGACGATGAAAAGCTCGTATGGAAGGAGCCGATAAGATCCTGAACCTTCTCAAGGTCCTTCGCGGTACCCTTGGGCTGTATCATGCCGGACACAAGCTCGATCTGCTTGCTTTCCTTATCCCAGTCTCCCATTACATTCATTATCGAATCAACCGACTGATCCACATCTATACCAAAGCCCTCCTGACCCTCGGTTATATGGAACACTCCGTTTTCGCGTGTCATCGTTGCATCCTTGGCGTCAGAACCGCATTCATCACTCTCCGCCTGTACAACATTTCTTACGCTTACTTCATCTGCTTTAACCTTGATATCATATACCTTATGTTCAACCTCGAGATCCTTATTGGCCTTGTATCTTGCGATCACATTTCCGGATTTACCCAATCCCACTGCTTCAATGAGAATATCACTGTTGCTCCACTTAACTCCAAGATCGCCTGCTGACACAGTAGTAACCCTGTCGTTTATTGAAGCAAGCTCTATGGGTGTAGTCCTTAACCTGGCTATATAATCCTCTATCTTGGACTGAGCTTCCTTGTAGGTCAGGCCGGAAATATCTATATCGTCAGCATATACCCCTCTGTTGATCTTCGCATTGGGATCAATATGGACCGAAGCCGGAACTTCTACATTTATCTCTGTAGACAGACTGTTCTCATTCTCGAGCAGATCTTCCGATTCAAGGTCAACAGAATCCGTGTTCGAAGTAATATCTATTGTTATTTCTTCATCGCCGTCTCCTATACCTGTCTGTGCGCCAACCCCTGCACTCGGCATTCCGCTCTTGGTTATTGTCCTGCCTCCGCCCGGCTTGTCATTGCCGCCTGACGCACCATTATTATCAGTGTCATTGCTGTTGGTGTCATCGCTGTTCACGAACTCAATAACACTGTCAGATTTACTGATATCATTAACCTTTGCGTCCGACGGTTTCGCAAAAACACTGTCGGTTCCTGACAAAACTATTGAAATAACACACGCTATTGCTAACTTTGTTCCAAACTGCTTTCTCACGGTCATTCCTCAATTCCTTCGGCCTTAAGCCATTCTCACTCATTCACTTGCACAAATCCAAAAGATTATGATATATTCCTACTGTATCAGGTATGCCACGGTCGGAACTATCATGGCAAGTACAAGTATGATTATGATTATGCTGGACATGATCTTTTTAGACTTCTTATTATAAAAATTCATAGGGTATACCTCCTGCCATCTGTTTATATCTAAAGGACTATTATATATGATATCACCTATTTTTACAACTGTGGTTATAGGTTTTCTGGCCATCATGATATACATGAAATCAACCACCAGCCGGTTCAATACAGGAGACGAAGATCTCATCGAAGAAGAGAGCCGTGCGAACTCGGTGCGAAAGAGAAGCCTGGAAGACCTGAATTATATAAGCATTCCGTACGAGAAGCTTCCTTTCATGCATTTATCACCCACCGAAGGCGATGAAAACAGCGATGAAAGCGGCACTGCAGACCGTGCTTCGGCAAACACCGACGATGTATTGAAGCAGGACGAAAATGCGATCCTTAAGCTTGCAGACAGTAAAATAGTTAACTTTACCGGAATATCCAACACCGAATTAAAGTCCTCATATGGCGCTCCCAATCTGACGATCCTTACAGAATACGATCAGAATTACACAGCATTGGTAAGATCCCTCGATTCATGGGGAGGACATCTTATCGAGCGCGGCATGACGGATGACGCCCGGAAGGTACTTGAATTCGCGGTGGAATGCAGGACAGATCTTAAATCTTCCTATTTAAATCTTGCAGATATGTATGCAGAGAATTTCGAATTCGATAAGATCGACCATCTTATGGAAATTGCCGGTGAACTGAACTCGCTTATGCGCGAGCCAATACTCAGGGCACTTAAAGAGAAATGCAATATAAACAAATATGTTTGATTAAATGGTTAAAAGGCTGTCTACAACACGGGCCTGCGGGCAAAGCACGAAACAATCACGGAGCAATCTCTTCTCAGACATAGCTGCAGTACTTTCGCAACCTGCAGCGTTCGCATTCAGGCTTCCTCGCTTTGCATATATCACGTCCGAAAGTGATGAGCTGCATATTTATAAGTATCCAATGATCTCTCGGGATCTCTTTCATAAGCTCGTACTCTACTTTCACAGGATCATCCTCTTTCGTAAGTCCCAGCTTCTTGGATATCCTCTTAACATGAGTATCAACCACTATGCTTTCAATCCCGAAGATGTTACCACGGATCACATTTGCCGTCTTACGGCCCACCCCGGGCAGGGCTGTCAGTTCATCTATATCAGACGGAACCTCATCATTATATTCCTCATGCAGCTTACGGCAGCAGGCAATTATATTCCTCGCCTTGTTATGATAGAAACCGGTAGCATGTATATCGAGCTCAAGCTCGCTTATATCCGCTTCGGCGAATGCCTTTATATCCGGGTATTTGACAAAGAGATCTTTAGTAACGATATTAACTCTCGCATCAGTACACTGAGCTGACAGGATCGTGGCAATAAGCAGCTGCCAGGGCGTGTAATAATTCAGATAGCACCTCGTATCCGTTCCATACTGATCATCCAATATCTTAAGTATATCTTTTGTTCTCTTTTTCATATCAAGAAGGCTTCCTCTTATACCTGTCTACTATCATGCTTTCATCATAGTATATCCTGTCATCTGCAATAAGCCCGGCTCTTTGTTCCTTAGCTTCTATTATGTTCACGCAGCAATTATACGGCACATGGCCATGCCAGTAATCCGACGGATCCTCATAGAGATAATTAAGCATCGCGCGAAGCGCACATCCGTGTGTCGATATAAGATATGTCTTATCATCATCTCTTTCGATCAGTTCTTTAAGCAGGCTCTGAGTCCTATCCATAACCTGTAATATGCTCTCGCCCGACTCAAACCGGTACGTAACGGAGGGATTGGCAAAGAACCACGAGATTGACGCATCCTTAACATCTGTACGCTCACTGCTCCCGAAATTAATCTCCTTTATCCGGTCATCCGTCATAACAGGCACATCACCGTTGCCGGATTCACGCAGGATGATTTCGGCCGTTTCTCTTGCTCTTATAAGAGGGCTGGATATACAGCTGTCAAATCGTATTCCCCTCATTCCCTGTCCGGTCATAACAGCAAGACTTCTTCCCTTTTCATTTAAGGGTTTATCAAGCCACCCCTGCAAATATCCATGTACATTGGCCTCGGTCTCACCGTGCCTTACAATATATATGAACATAATACTTTCTACCTCTTGGTTAGCCGTCCCCGGTATGGCCGACAGTTCAGCTCGGATGATATGTGGTCACAACCTTCCTGACATATTCTCCTATGCTGTCATTATTCTCGTAACACAGCGCCATAAGCTCCTGAAGATCTACGATGAACTTCTCAGGATCGAATTCAATAGGCTTGCCTATATGTATCATCTTATTCGGGGTAGTCTGCATGCCCTCTTCCGCCATCAGCTTCTCTTCATACAACTTTTCACCGGGACGCAGGCCCGTATATATAATCTTAATATCAATATCCGGCTTATATCCGGACAGCTTGATAAGATTCCTTGCAAGCGTATCTATCTTCACCGGCTCGCCCATATCAAGTATGAATATCTCACCCCCGTGAGCATAAGTACCTGCCTGAAGTACCAGTGATACCGCCTCCGGGATCGTCATGAAATACCGTATAATATCCGGATGTGTTACCGTAACGGGACCTCCGTTTGCTATCTGCTTCTGGAACAGCGGAACTACAGAACCGTTCGAACCAAGCACATTTCCAAACCTAACCGCAACGAACTCCGTTTTTATCCTGTTGGTATCGATCTTCTTGTATATCCTTACTCCCTCAGCATCAACCTCATGCTGGAACAGCTTGGGTATTGTGTTAACCTTTCCATCCTTTATAAGCTGATTGAAGGACTGGATGACCATCTCGCATAGCCGTTTGCTGGCACCCATGATATTGGTCGGATTGACGGCCTTATCCGTTGAGATAAGCACGAACCTTTCACATCCATTAAGCATCGCGGCATGTGCCGTCTTATAGGTACCTATCGCATTATTCTTAATGGCTTCACACGGACTGTCCTCCATAAGGGGAACATGCTTATGAGCCGCAGCATGATAAACAACCTGCGGATGATATGTTTCGAATACGGAATTGATCCTGCGCGAATCTCTTACAGAACCTATCAGAACAATAAGATTAAGCCCCGGATAATCGGTTCTTAATTCCTGTTCTATTTCATAAGCACTGTTTTCATAAATATCAAATATAATAAGCAGCTTGGGATTATGCGCCGCTATCTGACGGCATAACTCAGATCCTATTGAACCACCGCCGCCTGTTACCAGAATAACTTTACCCGTAAGATAATTAAATATCTCTCCAAGGTTAACCTTAATGGCCTCGCGGCCCAGAAGATCCTCTATCCTTACATTCCGCATGGAGCTTACAGATACTTCACCGTTAACCAGCTGATACATGCCGGGCAGGTTCTTAAGCTCACAGCCGGTTTCCTTGCAGATATTGATTATATCTCTCTTGGCCGATACCTCGGAATTAGGCAGCGCTACATATATCTTCTTAATGGCATACTTATCGATCGCCTCCATTATCTTCTCACGGCCGCCGATGATAGGCACGCCGTCTATATAGCGGTCCCATTTATTGGGGTCATCATCCACTATACAGCGTATCGTATCTGCCGTCTCCTTGGAGTGGCTTACATCCCTCAGTATCATCTGCCCCGCCGAACCCGCTCCTATAAGCAGGACATTAACGTTCTTCTCAACTGACCTGAACCCTGGCTTGAAATCCATGAGCAGAAAGAATCTGTATGAAAACCGGATACCTGCGACCAGCGCAAACTGGACAACCGCACCGAAGATATAATAAGACATCGGCATCCTGTGGAAAAAGGATATGCCAACAGTATGTATGACAAAGCATACCGCTGATGCTATTATTATCCTCATAAGTTCACTATAGCTTGCAAACCTCAATATGGTCTTGTACATCCTCTGTGTGGCAAACACCAGGATACACAGCACTGTATATATCGGAGCAAATTTCAAGTATGGGATCATATACTCATCCGGAATAAGCCTGAACCTGCAGTCAAACCTTATCCAGAGAGAAAACAGATAAGCAAAATTAACGGCGAATATATCAAAAATGACCAATATCGCCGCTACTGCCTTCCAATGCTCTATATGTAATTTTCTCAATATGCTGTCAAATTTATCGCTCATTAAACAGTCTAAAGTCAAACAGTGTTATATTCGACAATCCCCTCAATCTCCCGTATATCTTAGCATTTCATATCTGCTCTGTCAAACTTCATATATGATGGCGGCCGGCGGTATATAATATCATCCGATAGTCTGAACAATATGACTTCCCTTTTCATTCTGTACGACTCTTAGTTTACTGGGTATCTGATCCTGAAGCAGCTGCACATGAGATATAATGCCTACAAGTCCGTTTGCTTCCTGAATACTGTTAAGCACATTCATCGCATCACCTATAGATTCCTCGTCAAGAGATCCGAAGCCCTCGTCTATAAAAAGGGCATTGATCTTAATACCGCTCTTCTGCGCAACCATGGACATACCAATGGACAGAGCCAACGAAGCAAGGAACTTCTCACCACCTGAAAGCGTACTTACGAAACGTCCGTCATGATCTTCACTATGTTTGTCGAACACCTTAAGCTCCAGCCCTCTTTTATTCGTCCCCTGCGCCTTGTCATCCGACCTGTAGAGACGATATCTTCCGCCATGAACCATTTCAAGCATTTTATTTGCAGCGGTCACTACCGATGAAAACATTATTCCCAGTACATATCTCTGCAGGCCGGTTCCGGAATCCCCTCTTAACTTCCTGGCAAAGACATAATCCTCATCCGCCTCACGTATTTTACCCTCGATTCCCTTTCCTTCTTCTCTGAGAGTGTCAACCTTATTCTGAAGCCTTTCGATCTCCTTCTTTAATACAGCCTTCTTCTCTATATACTCAGCTTTAGCCGCATCAGACAGTTCGATCAGTTCAAGGCATTTCTCTTTATCAGGTTCATCCTTATCCTTAAGTTCAGCCTGTATGTTTATAAGGTTATTTTTTACTGCCTTGATATTCGCATCATAATCAGCGATCAGAGCCTGCAATTCCTCAAGCTCTTCGGGCTGCATCATAAGCTTCTCGGCCTCATCCTTTGTTTCAAACATATTATCAGCCAGCGCATCCTTAAGTTCTTCATCTGCTTTAGAATATGCTTCATTGGCAGCTTTAGTCTCTTCTTCTGCTGCAGCTATCTGGGCCTGTGCTTCTGTATAGGCCCCGGCTGCCGCCTTATCCGCATCTGTCAATTGTACTTTTATGTTTTCGAATTCAGTAATGCTTTCATTAAGCTTCGCTATCTCAGCTTCCAGCATACCGGCGGTAGATATTCCATCTACCAGATTTTTCTTTCTGATATCTAAATTAGCTGCAAGCATTAATGCTTCATTATTTAAAGCTTCCGCAACAGCATGCTTTTCATCAACAAGCTTATTCGCAGCCTCCTGTTCAGTAAGTTTGGTCTGTAATTCTTTATACTTTATTTCAGCTGCCTTCTTCTTGGCATCGACCATTGCTTTAGTGATACTATTGTCTGAAACCTTGGCTTTTTGTGGATGCTGCGTACTTCCGCAAACAGGGCATGGTTCTCCCTTCTTAAGCTGGCTTGCCAGCTCTCCCGTAATACCCGCCAGATATCCATTGAGCAGCTCACTGTGCCCGCTCCTAAGATCATTATATTCGTTTTGCAGCCCAACGATGATCCCGGAAACAGCCAAACTCTTATTACGCGCTTCATTTTCTTCGTCTGTTGCTTCCTTTGCTATCCTCTTCTTTTCTTTTAATTCCTTCTCGGCAGCATCCAGTCCCTTATAGTCTGCACGTTTACTTTCATAATTAATCTTCTTTCTCTTAAGCTCCTCTGCTTCACTTTCCTTGGATAAATGCTTACGCAGATCATCCGAAGCCTTTTGGGCAGCTTCCCTCTTTTCTTCTGCTTTTCTATTTACTGATATCTCATTATTCTTTCTTTTGTTTAGAGCCACCGAGGCAATACCTACAGCCTCTATATACTTCCTGACCTTCTCAGCCCGTTTGGCATCATTAACTCTGACTTCCCATGAAGTTCTCTGATCTTTCTTACTCTCCAGCTCAGACAGCTTCTCCTCAGCCTTATGAAGATCGCCGAAACGCTTGGCCAATGTAAGAAGCTCCTGCTGTTCCATTATTATCCTTTCATGATCGGCTTCTTTATATTCATCATCCAGCTTCTTTCCCTGTCCCCTTTTGTCTGTTACCAGCAGTTCCAGCTGCGAGATAGATTCGCACTGCTCCTCTGAAAGAGAGTTCTGTATTCTTGCCTGAACACCTTTCAATTCGTTTCTGCGCTTTTCAGCATTCGAATAGAATATATCAGCTATTCTCTGCCACATTTCTTCACCGAAAATACTGGTAAGTATACTCTCTTTTTCATCAGAGTTCGATGTCAATAACTTTTCGAACTGTCCCTGAGGCAGAACAATAACCTGACGGAACTGCTCGTATTCAAGTCCTATTATCTCCACTGCTTTACTGTTGAGGGCTTTCTCTTTAGCATTCTCCAATAACGGGCGCCAGACACCGTCATCATCCTTTCTCGCGACATTATAGGATGCTGACAGCCTGGTTCTTTTGCGTTCCAATCTTCGTTCAAAAATATAGTATTCACCATTATTTTCGAATTCGAACTTAACAAATGTAGTCTTGTCATACTCAGCATTGGTACAACGCATGGCTTCAAAATCATCTCTTCCATGTCCGCTGCTTTTCCCAAATAATGCGAAAGTTATAGCATCAAGGATCATAGTTTTTCCTATGCCTGTTTTACCGCATATTAAAAACAGCCCCTTCGAGGCGATTGCTTCGAAATCAACCATTTCATATCCAACATATGGGCCAAACGCCTGAAATTCTACTTTAATCGGTTTCATTCTTCAATCACCTCCTTCTGATATTCTTGTACCGCTTCTTTAAAAACATTCAATAAGCGTTCTCCCGGTGCCTGTTCCAATATATCCTGACAGTAACGGGTAAAGACTGCTTCCGGATCCGAATCGGCATTTTCGAATTCTTCAATAGTCATCGTTATCCTGGCATCATCACGCTCAAAACCTTTACCTGATATCTCCAGCAGATTACTGTATTTCTCTCTGAACGCAGCGATCGAATCCATCCCGACATAGCTGTCGGTCACTTCCAGTCTCACATATCCATTAAGGATGCTCTCCTCATAATCTGCCTTCATCAGATTATCAAATGTATCCGTTAATGTTGTTCTCTTATGAAGCTGTGGGATCGGTACTATCAGCTGTTCCCGGGTATCCGTATCTATTATAGTCACACTCTTCTCCTGCTTTTCCTCCTTACCAAAGGAATAAGCCATCGGCGACCCGCTATAACGTATATGTTTATTTATCTGCTGCGGCCCGTGAAGATGTCCCAATGCGACATAATCGAATCCGTCGAATACATATGATCCCACCATCGTTGCCCTGCCCACTTCAGCGGCCCTGTCACTTACCGAAGTATCAGCATTAACCAGAAATGCATGTGATACAAGAATATTCTTATGTCCCCGGACAAATGACGCTCTGTAACTGTCAAGGACAACCCTGTATGCATCCTCCATGGAGCTTACGGAATCAGCTTTATCCGGATACACAGACCTTACCTTGTCAGTGGATATCCATGGCAATAAATATATATCAACATCATTTACATTTATAACCTGAGGTTTATCCGTTATTGCTCCCGCAATATAGAGTCCGCTTTTCTTAAGCAATTCACTGCACTGCGCAATACGCTCCGCTCCATCATGATTACCTGCAATCATGTATACCGGTATATCAAGTTCCGCGCAGATATAAGTCATAACCTCATCATAGATCCGGATCGCTTCCTGGGATGCAATGCTCTTATCAAATACATCTCCGGCAAGGAGAATACCGTCAACCTTTTCATTAACGGCAATCCTGCAAATATTATCAATAACATATCTCTGGTCACGACCATAAGATACTCCTCCGCGAAATGTCATTCCCAAATGCCAGTCAGATGTGTGTAAAAATTTCATGGTAACCCTGTCTCCTGATAATTTATAACTAAACTAACGCTTACATTCTACCATTTTTCCCGACAGCAAGAAACTATATATCAGGAATCGAAATCTATTCGAAAATCGATAATCGAAATTCTACCAATATATTTGGATAAAATCTCCCTCTATGCTATAATGCTAGACGAAGATTACAAACATCGATTTCACCTTGAGAATATCAGCTATGATATATGAAATCGGGCACGGAGAATTCAAATGTACCAGAAACGATCCAACTTCCAGGACATGCTCCTGTTGGTTATCGACAGCATATGCATCATCATAAGCCTGACTATATCCAACTACATAAGACACCACAGTCTGTTCGGGATACCCACAGCGGATATGCGGTTCAGTATATTACTGGGACTGTGTCTCGGCATTTTCCTGATAGTCAATCTTATGTTCCGGATAAACAAGGATTACTATATCCGCGGTCCGTTCCACGAATTACTGGTAGTATCAGCCAATAACTTCATCATCCTGTTTGGGGTTGTCGCAGTGCTGTATTTCCTTAAAAAAAGCGCTTCCACATCCCGCGGATTAATGTTCCTCTTTGTAGGCATCAACATAGTATTGACAACAATAGTTCATCAGCTGATAAAGCTGCTGCTGCCATATGTATACCACGGTGTCCTTGATTACAATAAGCTCCTTATAATAGCTGACTACAGCCTGGCAGAATCAATAGTTAACGATGTTCGTGAAGCCAAGGACTTCAGACAGCAGATAATCGGCATAGCAATAACAGACCGCAGCGATCTGAAAGAATTCATGGATATTCCGGTAGTCGCGAACATAAATACACTCACCGATTACTGCAAGGACGCATCTCTGGATGAGGTAATAATAGCAAGAGATGAAAGCAGAACAGATGAGAAACCTATAATAGACAAGCTCATGCAGATACTGGCCGTAATGGGTATAACCATACACTACCGTATAGAAGTGCCTGAGCTCAGCGAGGCAAGGCATAAGATGCTGATAAAGGTCGGTGGTATGTATACGGTCACTTATGCCAATCAGTTAGTATCCATGGGACAGCTTCTTTTAAAACGTGCCATGGACATATTCGGAGGGATCATAGGCTGCTTAGTTACCGCAGTGCTGTATATACTCTTCGCCCCCTTCATAAAGCTTCAGTCGAAGGCCTCCGTCATATTTGCCCAGGACCGCATCGGGCGTAACGGACGTATCTTCAAAATGTACAAGTTCCGCTCCATGTACGCTGACGCCGAAGAACGTAAGAAAGAACTGATGGATAAGAACGAAATGAACGGCCTTATGTTTAAGATGGACAACGATCCGAGAGTCACTCCCATAGGCCGCATCTTAAGAAAGACCTCCCTGGATGAATTCCCTCAGTTCTATAATATATTAAAGGGCGATATGTCCCTTGTAGGAACAAGGCCGCCCACACTGGATGAATTCAAGGATTATACATATTATCACAAGAAACGCTTATCCTTCCGTCCCGGTCTTACCGGAATGTGGCAGGTAAGCGGCAGGAATGATATAACAGACTTCGAAGAAATAGTAAAGCTGGATATCGAATACATCGATGACTGGTCATTGCTATTGGATCTTAAGATACTGTTCAAAACATTAGTGATGGCATTTAAGGGGAAGTAGGAACGAGGATCAAGCCTCATCCACTCCCCCTTTAGCTTCACCACCATCTCTGTTGGCAATATTTTCCTTATCGCTGCCGCTCATCCTTGTCTGAGCTCCCATGGCCTTTAACTCTTTCTTTCGCTCATACATCATTTTATCCGCTCTTTCAAACACATCCTTAAGCTGCCTGTCGCCCTCTTTAAGGACTGAATACCCTATCGAAACTACCACGGTGTTCTCTTTGATATTTTCTTCAACCTTTCGATTCAGCTCATCAATAACTTCCTGCATCGAATCGTAGCCTTTTCCCTGAAGGATGACGGCGAATTCATCGCCACCGATCCTGAATACCGCCCCCTGTTTGAAATACTCACAGATCAGAGCACATGCATCCTTGATCAGCCGGTCTCCGGCCGCATGTCCCTGTGTATCATTGGCATATTTGAGTCCGTTGATATCTCCTATCACGACCCCGATATTCTGTACATCACCGGTCTGTATCCGGCTGTTGATGATCTTTTCGTTTTCCGAATAAGCATGTTTGTTACGTACGCCGGTCATGGAATCCGTATTCGCCAGATCCTTAAAGGTCCTGCTGGTTTCCTTCTCCTCTTCAAGCTGTTCACTTGAATATCTTATTAACTGTAATAAAAGAACCGTGGCCAGGGTCAATACGGCTACAAGAATAAAAATGATCTGATATCTGCTGTTTCTGATATTTCTTTCATTGATATAACCGATCTGATCGCGGATCACACTGTCACGGATAAGAACCGCAATCTCCCAGCCGGTATCCTGTATGGGAACATACCACAATGTCTCTTCCGAGTTACCCGAATCAAACGTTACGCTTCCTCCCTGCTCGTTCTCGAAATTCTTAAGGTTTTCATTCCATACGTCTTCGGAAACGACACCGTGTAACACATCAAGGAAATTATGCTTCAATATCACTGGT
>JAEEGL014821783.1_pt1 | contig 12745 bp, 9 predicted proteins | sample 9134231 | NCBI WGS metagenome assembly JAEEGL01 (sample SAMN16246548, study PRJNA631951) | gut metagenome | biome: gut microbiome; feature: rumen; material: fiber-attached | host: Bos | place: Iran: Karaj | collected 2018-10 | reverse complement strand
CATGCCCATAATCGCATTTATAGGCGTTCTTATTTCATGCGACATATTAGCAAGGAAATCACTCTTTGCTTTATTGGCCTGATCTGCAATCTCCTTGTCAGCTCTTAGCTCATCGCTCTCCTTTATTCTCTCTTCTACCGCGAGAACATAGAAGGCTCCAATACCAAAGAGGATTATGAGAAGACCAAATACCCATACAACTAACGTTACAATCTGTGTAACTCCGCCTGAAACAGCTTTTTCCGGAACATAGCCTATCATCTGAAGATCTAATTCACTTATTTCAGCCTTAACAAGATATGCGTTTAGCTTTCCGCTTCTAGCAGCTGCCACAGTATCAAGATTTAGTTTTTCATCAACCTTCTCCATCGTACTTAGGCCTTCAGCCGAGCTTATCTTATCAGTTATTTTCTCTGAATCACTGATGAAATTGGTAATTCTATTTCCATCCCAGTCTAAAAGACATATCTGCCCCTCACCGTCAAAAAGAGAAGCTGAAAAAAGCTCATCTATCCTATCCATGGCGTATAGCTTACAAAGAACATATTTTACGTTGCTGTTATTATATACTGGAACAGCAAACAAAATGCCCCTCCCTTTTTTATAAGCAACAGCATTTTTACCTCTAAACGCCTTAGAAATAGCATTAAAATCGGACATTTTAACTGTTCCACCGAACTTTGCCGTACCGTCAAGTTCTACTAAAGACATACTCACGCCATTATCAATTTCATTGATAATCTCAACAGCATTTTCTCCAAGCTCAATATTCTTTGATATTGTATTTGTTAAAAGCTCAAGCATTTCAAATTCTTTAGCAAATCTTTCCTGCTCTAGCTCTGTAACAGTTCTTACCTGCTCGGTCACCTGATCTGTCATGTAATTATACAGAAGGCTCCTCATCTTCGCAAACATGATTACACCTACCGTTGCCAATATCACCACGAATACACTCAGTTCAAGTATAAGTCTGCCATTTCTGGTCTTAAAATATTTAATCGTTCGTTTACTCATTCTAATTCAATAACCCCGTCTACAAGCCATCCAAAGTTTTCTAGCAGTTCTTCATCACTTATCATTTCGCCTTTATCACATTTAAGATTTCCAGCATTGTCGTATATAACCCCTGAAAAAACATCACCGCCATTAATAATCATTGCCATTGCTGCATTTAGCTTTTCTTTGTCTTCTTTGGTTATTTCACCTGAAATCACGTTAAAGCTAACTGCACCATCATCAATACCTATCCATTTATTTTTCTCATTATTCGCCCTTCCCTGTTTGAATTCTGAGAGTAGTTTATAATATACTTTGTCCCAGTTGCATACCACTATACCAAAGCATTTTTCCCCTGCTTCTTCTGCCGTAATGTTGTAGCCTATTGAGGCAATCCCATTTTCATCTGCTGCCCTTACAACATTTGCGGTATTTTGATGATATGTAACTATATCTACACCTTCAGCTATAAGCTTATTGGTATTCTCTCTTTCCTTTTCTTCATCATCCCAGCTGTTTGTCCACGTCACATACACATTAGCCTCTGGATTAACACTTTTAAGGCCTAAAGTAAAGGCACTTATTCCTCTATTTACTTCATTATTTGACATTGCGGCTACATAACCTATTTTATTAGTCTTAGTTTTTAAGCCTGCTGCAACACCGGCTAAGTATCTAGCCTGATAAAGCCTTGCAAAATAAGAAGTAAGGTTTTTAGCATGGAACTCTGAAGAATTCTGGTAAAAGACAATATCCGGATAGTCAGATACCTTATCCTTCATTTCTTCTGTGTAGTAGTAACTAGTAAATATTACCACAGAAGCACCTGCCTTTACAAGCTCTTTAACAGCTTTTTCACATTCTCCAGTATTTTCCATTACATTTTCTTTAACTAAAAGCTTTAATCCGAGCTCTTCACAGGCTTTTTGACAGCCTGCATAGTTTTTTCCGTTCCAGCCGTTCTCATCCATGCTGCCCGTCAATATTATGCCTACCGTTGATTTCTGCGTTTTAGGCGAGCCATAAAAAATTATCAGAAGTACAATAGCTACTGTTATAAGTATAAAAGTAGACAATAAAATAGTGCCTTTTTTATTCATCTATTTGTACTCCTTCCACGAACCAGTTAAAATCATTAAGCATAGCCTCATCCGTCATGCTCTCCCCCTCAGATACTCTTAAATTTCCCTCATTATCGTATATAGGACCGTAAAACACATCAAATTCGCCGTTTTCAAGCTTATTTTTAGCTACGACCACCTTTTCAGATATACCTTTTTTTACATTCGAAGTAAACTTTGAAATCCTGACTATATCGCTCTCTATACCGTCCCAATAGTGCTTTCCCTGGAACTTCCCCTGAAGACACCTTTTAATATGCTCCTTATAAAAGGCTTCCCAGTTCCATACAGCAGCAGTGAGATAGGTATTTGTATAGGTATCAGAATTATCATAATCATAGCCTATTGACCAGATGCCCTTTTCTTCTGCAATATCCATGGCTGCAAGCGAATCTGAATGTACTGTAAGCACATCTATAGCAGGATGCTTTTCCAAAAGCTTGTTTGTAGCATCACTAGTTATATCATAGTCGATCCATGTGCCGCTCCAGCAAACATGTACAACAGCCTCTGAATTCACCTCCCTTACACCAAGCGTAAAGGCATTTATTCCTCTATTTACTTCCGGAATGTCAAACGCCGCTATATATCCTATTTCGCCAGACTCACTCTGAAGCCCTGCAACAATACCTGTTAAATATCTGACCTGGTACATTCTTCCAAAATAAGTAGCTAAATTCTTGCTCTCCTTAACTCCTGATGCATGAAAGAAGTAAACATCAGGATACTTTTCAGCAACCTCAAGCTCATACTGCCCATAATCATAAGAATTGCATATTATTATTTCACAGCCCTCTTTAATAAGCTCCTCCATAATCTTTACACATTCTTCATTTTTAGGCACTTCTTCTGCATAAATAACCTCAAGATTAAGTTCCTCCTCACAGTTCTTTATGCCCTCGAAATGAGATTGCCCCCAGGTACCATCATCCTTTACACTATTCATTATAAGACCTACCTTGGTCTTTTCCTTAGTTATGTTAGTATTCTTAGAATTAGTCCTGATAAGCAGAATTCCGATAATTATTAAGGAAAAAATAACCCCTGCAACTAAAACAATTTTTTTCATCAAAAGCCTCTTCTTTTTAACGCCCAATAACAGTTAAGACGCACCTGTCCTAACTGTTATTTAGCATTTTTATTAAAAACTATTCCTCACAATTACTTATTTACTGAGCAATGGCCTCAGTATCTGCCTCATTTCCATAAATATCTACAAGTGTACCCCATACAATGACATCTCCTGCTTCAAGCTCGCAGTAGTCAAGTACAAGATCCTCCATACTTGTAACTACTATCTCTTCGCCCATTTCAACCTCTTCAATGTAATTTCCATCCTCATCAAAGAAGCTAAAGAGTGCTGTGATTCTATCCCCTTTCTTGAATTCATGCCAACCCTTTTCAGCTGTACCATTCACATCATCTGTCTGAGTGCGGTAACCTACTATATGAGTCTTAGCTGCCTCTGTCTCTTCATCTGAACCATCATATTTTATAGGATCCCAGACAACCTTGATGTCGATTAATTTATCATCATTAAGAAGTGCTGGTACGATACCTGAGTAGCAGAGCTGACTATTTTCCTCATCATCATAAACAGGCTCAGCATAATATGCAACCGGCTGATCATTTAAACATAGCCAGTTATAATCATATTCAACGATGATATTATCATCATCAGTTAAATCAAAGGCATCATCATAACCTAAGTATACATATCCATCCTCAAATGCCTGTAATACATTAATATAAAAGTCTATGGCTGTATCTGCCTGCTCATCTGTAAGAACGAGCTCAAAACCATTATCTGTTTCTGTAAGAGGCAGATCAATTGTAGAACCATCTTCTGCAAGAGTATTAGCTGCTGCTGAATCAAGATATTCAAAATCTTCTACTTCATCTTCAACATACCAATCTTCTTCAGTTACATCTTCTGCCACCTCTTCGCTAGGAGCTACAAATGATCTAGAACCACTTCTGCTTGTTGACTTTCCCTTTACAGAAAGGAAATAATCATAAAAATCAAGCGGTGCAGTATAATCAAGCTTCTTAAGCATCTTATTCATGGCTGAATAATTTGTATTTGCGGTATCCGGGAAATAAACCGCAACACCATTTGAACCAGAAAGATTTGTCTTGCTATAAAGAACAGCTTCCTTTGCTGCAGCAAGAAGCTCATCCTTATTTGAAAAATCCGTCTTACTGATTACATCGATGAGATCGACCTGATCATAGCTGTTCTCACCGTATTCTCTCGCGCTAGATCTAGCCTTTGAAATCTTGGAATAATTTTTATTATCACTCTTAATAGAATTCTTAGCTGCACTAAAGAAATCTGACATATTCTCATAAATTGCTGAAACCTTGCTAAGATCCATAAGAGATAAGGTAAAACCATCCTCTGCATATCCATCATAAACATAGAGAGAATCAGCATAATCATCAATAATAAGCTTTCCAAGCTCTACTGAAGAGATACCTGGATTTGCTGCCAGTTTTGATACAAAGTTAGTATAGTACCAGCCATTACCCGGTTCTGTTTCCTCTGATGCAAGAAGGTAATCTGCATAAGAAGATAGCATATATGCATTTTCAATGGTTGCCATAAGGCAGGCATCAAAGCCTACAATATCAAAATGAATTCCTGTAGAAGCAAGAACACTTGAAATTCCTAAAAGGCTCATTGAACCATTTGATGCGTAATTATCATCACTTCCATAGCCGTAAAGAGTTCCGCCGCCATGATCCCAGAAATCAATAATATATCTATCTGCTGGATAACTGCTCTTAGCCCAGTTTATGAAATCTAAAAGTGTATTAGTATCTGTCATGCAGGCATTATTTAAAGAATCCACCTGGGTAAAGCCGTTCTTATCTATTACGTAACGTCCAAGCTTATCAGGACTGATGCCCTCCATGCTCCAGCTAGTTGAGCCGCCTGTTTCAATAACTATAGTGAGATTACCGCTGCTTAAATCTGCACCATACATTTCTTCAAGATCGCTAGAACCAAGGCCATAATCACTCTCAAGATTTGAGCCTATCATATAGACCATCATAAGAACGCTCTGTGCATCTGAGTAATTTCCTGAATTACCAGAATTGCCTGTGTTTGAAGTATTATCATTTGATGGCTTATCATTTGAAGCTACAGCAGCGCCATTATTTCCGCCGTTATTATCATCTGTATCATCATCGTCATAATCATAGTGATAATCTTCATCAGACCACTCATCACTTGACCACTCGCTCTCGCTGTCATCCTCACTGTCATCCTCGTCCCAATCCCAGTCCCACCAGGAACGATCAGAATCATCAGCATTCTCAGACGCTGTCTGAGTACTATCTTCATCATCGCCCGAAATCATAATTCCAATAAAACCTACAATAAGAACTACAACAAATATGATAGCGATTACTTTAATTGCCTTTTTCATTTAAAATGTGCCTTCCTTTAACCTGATATTATTTATGGCTCAAAAGCTTTCGGCCTATATCATTATATTATTTTCCGGTTTTTGTATAAATAAGAACACAGAGCATTTAGATAAGACCGCGGGTGGTATTATATAAATACTGTTCAAAGGCCTCACGTGCTTCTAAAAGCATTCCCCTCTTAATGTAAACGTTATCACCGCTTTCAAGTACAAACATTTTAAGCTCGGTATCTACAGAACGAACAAAAGCAAGATTTACAAGAAAGCTCTTATGGCATCTTAGGAAATTCTGTTCCTTGAACTGCACCTCAATATCATTAAGCTTTGCAGTAACACTTATCATCTCACCATTAGAAAGATTGATCTTTACCATATGGCCTTCCTGCTCAAGGAAGCGTATCTTCTCAAAAGGTATTGATATCTGCTCTCCCTTTACCTTTATCTCAAAATGTGGAGCATTCGCCTTCTTAAGTCTTGCAAAAGAAAGAATTTCCGCAACTGCCTCAGACTTAACCGGCTTTTCTACATATCTGATAGCTCTTAATCTATAGCCCTCAAGAGCAAAGTCGCTGCTAGTTGTAACAAAGGCAACCGAGATTTTCTCATCAACGCTTCTTATTTTTTCAAGGACCTCTACGCCATTAAGACCTGTCATATAAATATCTAAAAACAGTAAATCATATTTATCAACATAGAAATTGCGTAACAGTTCTTCGCCACTGTCATAGGTGTCACATTCTATATTAGGATCCTGCATAAGAAGCATCTTCTTAAGTCTCTCCCTCTCCATCTCAACATCATCACATATAGCAATTCTTAGCTGTTCCATCTTCGCTCCTCACTTAAACGTAGTTTTGTTTTTTACAAGCATATTATATTTAACTCCCCATTCTTTTGCAATTTCCAAATATGAATTTCGGTATACAAAATTGGTACTTGACATTTAATACAAAATATGCTCTCACTTGAAAAAAGAGCTGTGCACTAAAAAGCACACAGCTCATTATATTTTAACTTCAGATCCCTCTAGAATTTAGAAAAGCCATTAATAATAGGCTGGAAATTAAACTGTCATAATTTCCTTAACCTTAGCATCTATCATCTTCTCAGCCTTTGCAATAAAATCATCAGTAAGCTTCTGGATATCCTGCTCGATGTTTGACTGCTCATCCTCTGAAATTTCATTAGCCTTAGCCTTCTTCTTTGTAGCATCCATAGCATCTCTACGGATATTTCTGATAGCTACCTTTGCATTCTCGCCCTTCTTCTTAACATCCTTAGAAAGCTCTTTTCTGCGCTCTTCTGTAAGCTCCGGGAAAACAAGACGGATAACACGTCCATCGTTAGATGGAGTAATTCCGATATCTGAAACAAGGATAGCCTTCTCGATTTCCTTTATAAGCTTTGACTCCCAAGGCTGAATTGCAATGATTCTAGCCTCTGGAACAGATACATTTGCAACCTGCTGAAGAGCTGATGGAGTTCCGTAATAATCAACCTTAATATGGTCAAGAATATGAGGATTTGCTCTTCCTGCTCTAATACTTGTATATTCCTCCTGAAGCGAATCAAGAGTCTTGTTCATTTTATCTTCGTATTCCTTTAATACTGCGCTCATTTTTGATCCTTTCTACGCTATAACAGCGATATTAAATATTAAACTAAAAAACCATCTCGGATTTAATTACTTTATTATTGTGCCAGTACATTTTCCAAGACAATTAGTAACAATAGCATTTTCCTCATTTAATGAGAAAAGAAGCGTAGGCATGTTATTCTGCATGCACATTACTGAAGCTGTCATATCAAGGATTTCAAGCTTTTTATCAATGATTTCCTTATATGTAATTTCGTCAAACTTCTTAGCGTCAGGATTCTTTCTTGGATCAGAATCATAAACGCCATCAATAGCTCTTGCCATAAGAATAATATCACAATTAAGCTCTATGGCTCTAAGTGATGTTGCTGTATCTGTTGAGAAATATGGATGTCCTGTTCCTCCAGCAAGGAAAACAACCTTTCCTTCACTAAGAGCTTCATTAACAGTATCCATATGGAAAACCTCAGTAACACTTCCGATTTCGAACTGAGTATATATTCCGGTCTTCATGCCAAGAGTACGAAGGATTTCTGAAACATAAATGCAATTCATTACAGTTGCAAGCATTCCTATCTGATCTGCCTGAACACGTCCGATTGTCTCCGAGCTTCTTCCTCTCCAGAAATTACCTCCGCCGATAACAATAGCCACCTGCGTTCCGCCATCAACAAGCTGCTTGATCTGCTTTCCTACCATTACACAGGTATCTTCATCAAAGCCTGTCTTCTTATCTCCAGCTAAAGCTTCACCGCTAAGCTTAAGTAAAACTCTCTTATATGCCATTTTTTTAATCCCCTATCCTTTTAGTAAACGTTTTTTTAGGCCTCAAAAGCTTATTTTAAAACCCATTCAAAACTTCAAAGCCTTTTTTATCAGCCATTTAGGCTTTCAAAAGCCCTTGTACAGACATATATCTGATATACAGAAACCCGCTATGCCTAATACAAGGGCTAAATTTTAAATATTAATTACTTACGCTTTCCTCTAAGGAATGTAGGAATATTAATATCATTTCCATTTGTGCTAGGATTTGGAAGATCATAATCATCCTCTTCTTCCTTAACCTCATCTCTTCTTGAACGGCTTGAGAAACTTGTTCTTCTTGCCTGAACGTTATTAAGTGTTGATGATACTGATGAAGAAGCTGCACTATCTCTCTCCTTGCTAACAGGAGCCTCTGCGCGATCACGTGGAGCCGGCTTCTTATTATTATACTCACTCTGTCCCATTCCAGCTTCCTGAGATTCAGCTGTAAGACCTGTAGCAATAACAATAACCTTTACCTTGTCATCAGACTGTGTGCCATCAATAGGCTCGCTGATACCGAAGATAATATTTGCATCCTCTGAAACAGTATTTCTAAGAATTTCAGTAGCTTCTTCAACTTCCTGCATACCAAGATCTGTTCCATAGTAATTTACAAGAATATCTGAAGCTCCCTCGATAGAAGTATCAAGAAGAGGGCTGCTGATAGCCTTCTCAAGAGCATCCTGGCACTTGCTGTCGCCATTAGCTTCGCCAATACCGATATGAGCAAGACCTTTATTCTTCATGATTGTTGTAACGTCAGCAAAGTCAACATTAATGAGACCTTCTGTTGTAATAATATCTGTAATTCCTGCAACTGACTGTACAAGAATTTCATCTGCCATCTTGAAAGCTTCCTTAACACCAGTCTTCTTTGTTGTAATTTTAAGAATATTGTCGTTTGGAACTACAAGTAATGTATCTACATTCTCTACAAGCTTTGAAAGACCTGACTCTGCATTAGTCCATCTCTTCTTTCCTTCAAATGTGAAAGGAAGTGATACAACTGCAACTGTAAGCGCACCTGCATCCTTAGCAAGCTTTGCAATAACAGGTGCTGCACCTGTTCCTGTTCCGCCGCCCATGCCGCATGTTACGAATACCATGTCATAGCCACTGATTGCGTTAAGGAGCTCATCCTTGCTTTCCTCTGCTGCCTTCTCACCAACCTGAGGCTGTGCACCAGCACCCTGGCCGTGTGTAAGTTTTTCACCGATCTGAATGTTTGTCTGAGTCTTGCAGTTCTGGAGCTGCTGATTATCAGTATTTACACACTTTAAATCTACGCCCTTGATGCCTTTCTCAATCATTCTGTTTACTGCATTATTTCCTGCGCCGCCTACTCCAACTACAAGCAGCTTGGTCTCCTTATCCTGTGACATAATCTCGACCATAACAACATACCTCCTCTATATATAATTCTATACTTGAAATTTTCTTCTAAAACAAAACATTTTACACCTTATTTTATTATCTTTTGCCTCAAAAATCAAGCATTATTTTTCAAAATTACAATTTTATTTCAAAATTACAATTTTATTTCAAAATTGTTACAAGAATTGTTAAAATGCAAGCTTTTTTCCTATAAGGCAATTATAAAATTCCTAATTTTCTAATTACTGCTCGTATTCTGCAGCTGTCTCATTACCTGTAACATTTTCATCACTCTCGCCCGTGTCAGTTACATTTCCATCACTTCCGCCCGTGTCAGTTACATTTTCTTCCATTTCGTCTTCAGTTCCCTCTTCCTCTTGCTGCAAAGGCTCATCAGGGTTTCCTGCCTCTTCATCCTCCATCGGACTAGCTACAATGCTAGCCTTGCTTCCATCATATCTAGAAAGATCGATGTAAGATTTCTCGCTATAGCTTTTAAGGACTGAGTTCAAAACTGCAAGCTCTGTATCATAGTTATCCTTTCGTCCTAGAAAAATCTCTGAGCCATTCTTCATGACTAATGTCACCTGATGATTATCATCAAAATCAAATCCTAGGACAGGAAGCTTATACTTTTCAATCTTCATGGTAAGAGCCTTGATTTCATTAAAAATACCTTTATTGCTTACCGGCATTTCTTCATATAGCACAATACTATCGCAATGCAGGCCTCCAATGACCGGGATTCCTTCTATCAAAGACAGGGAAGAATCTACTACCATTCCGTCACCGTCAAAATACATGTAATAGCCCATAAATTTTGTGCAGCCTATAATCGCCGAAGGATAAAGATGAACCTTTATGCCAGATAATCCTTTTAACTCTACGCTATACGAATCTATGAACGGAATCGTCACATGCTTCTTAAATTTCGAATTAAAATAGATTACAGGGGCTAATTCATTTAATCCCCCTCTTCCAAGTTTATCCCGTATGTCATCTGGCGTATACATCATCCTACCGTCTGTCTGCATTTCAATGCCATCGATTTCAAAACTGTCGATTTTGCATTCATCATACAGCCACACCGCAATACCACCTAGAAAACATAGGATCAAAACCACTAAAATTATTTTATACCGTGTTTTCATTCTGTTATTCTCATAGATACCGAAAGTACCAATCCAATTTCAACAAGTAATATGACAAGCGCGGTTCCACCATAGCTAAAGAATGGCAGTGTAACACCAGTAGATGGTATGACACTTGTCGCAACGCAGATGTTGAGTGCTACCTGTACCGCAATCTGTACCATTACGCCCACACAGATAAGGCCTCCCTCAGCATCAGGTGCATTATCTGCAATTACCTTTATTCTCCAAATAAGGAGAAGGTAAATCAGTAAAAGACAGGCTATTCCAAAAACGCCTATTTCTTCGCAGATTGAAGCAAAGATTTCATCAGTATGACCCTCTACCAGGTAACCTAGTTTAACAGTTCCCTGTCCAAAGCTTTTTCCGAACATACCTCCGCTCGCTATGGCATACAATCCTTCTCTTACCTGATAAGAATTCGGATTTGTCTCAACCTCGAACCATTTAATAAATCTACCTCCTCTATAGCCCTCACTTTTTACAAGAATAATAGCACCCAAGACGCCTATTATTAATAATACTATCCACCATCTCTTTTTATCACTACCAACAAAGCAGATAACAAAAGCAATGGCAAACATAATAATACCCGAGGAAAGATTTTGTTTAGCTATAGGAAGTATAAGACCAGCCATGACAAATACCAATACTCTAAAAAACTCAAAAAGCTTTCCTGCATCCCTTGCCGATTTACCGATCAAAAGAGCAGTCATAAGAATTACTGCAACCTTATTTATTTCCGCAGGTTCAAATTTAATAGGTCCTAGCTGAATCCATCTTTTTGAGCCGCCGGCCGCAATTCCCATAAGCAGAATAGCCATTTCAAGTACAATGCATATCAAATAAAAAAGAAACACAGGTCTTGTACCGAACTTTCCGATTTTAATACTTGCTGTATAAAAGTGATACGGAATTAACGAGACGACTATCATAAGCACAAAGCCTATTATCGCAAATATTGCCTGCCTTTTCACATAAAACATTGCATCCCCGTAATACTTTGCCGAGGAATAATAACTAACACTATAAAGTGAAAACAATCCCGCAACTAGAAGAAACAGAACTATTACAATTATACTAAAATCATAATAACTTCTTTTTTTATCAGATGCAACAGCAGTCGCCCTCTTTTCAGGCGCTGTCCTCATTACATTCTCAAGCGGTCTGACTATTTTCTTTTCTTTTCTCTCATTTCTTTCCTCTGCTTCTCTTCTAGCAGCCGAGCGCTTTAGCCTTTTATTTTTTACAGGCTTTTCAACAATTTTCTCTTCTTCGATGCTCTTTGAAGTAGTGCTAGGATTCTTTTTCTTTCTGTCATAGGCATCTCCTAGACTATAAACTCTCTCCTTTTTATATCCCGAGCTTATATCATCAAAACCATCGCCGGTATATTTTCCACCGCTTCCCATTCTGTCCCTCCTTTCCTCTCAAATCGGTTCAAAATCAATCCGGAAGCTTTCTAGCTAACTCCTTAAAGATTCTTCCTCTTTCTTCGTAGCTTCCAAACATATCCCAGCTTGCGCAAGCTGGCGAAAGTAGAACATTTTCTCCGCTAAGTGCATGCTCAGCGCAGTAATTAACTGCCTCTTCAAAGGTATCCATAAATACATAATCCTTAAAGCCCAGTCTATCACAGGTCTCAGCAATCTTCTTCGCTGTAACACCAATAAGAACAAGCTTTTTGACTTTTCCATCAAAGGCATTTATCCACTCATCAAACTCACTTCCCTTATCATATCCACCGCCAATAAGGTAAGTAGGTGACTGCATTGCTCTTATAGCCTGAATTGCAGCATCAGGATTAGTACCCTTTGAATCGTTGTAATATTTTACACCCTTTTTGGTACAGGTATATTCAATTCTATGCTCTACTGCTACAAATTCAGTGAGTGCTTCATGAAGCTTATCAAATGGAACCTCCATGGCAACAGCCATTGCACAGGCAGCCATGACATTCTCATAATTATGCTTACCGATTATGTTAAGCTCATCAACATTAACTAAGACCTTCTTAACACCTTCGTGCTTATAAACGATATCTTTTCCATCTAGATAATAGCCCTCTTCAAGCTCTCTGGCACTTGAGAACCATGCCACCTTGGTATTGGTGACCTTCTCACCGAATTCTCTTAAGTACTGATCTTCATAATTTAGTACAATTACATCATCTAAGGTCTGATTCTTGCAGATACTCTCCTTCATCTCAATATACTTTTCCATTGTATGGTGTCTGTTAAGATGATCCGGAGTAATATT
>JAEEGL014231632.1_pt1 | contig 12745 bp, 12 predicted proteins | sample 9134231 | NCBI WGS metagenome assembly JAEEGL01 (sample SAMN16246548, study PRJNA631951) | gut metagenome | biome: gut microbiome; feature: rumen; material: fiber-attached | host: Bos | place: Iran: Karaj | collected 2018-10 | reverse complement strand
GCTTTTTGTAAAAAGCTTGGCAAAAACTTTTCTGCGGCTACGCTCATACTTTTTTCAGGAAGTACAGACTTTGAAATCCGTACATCCCGTTTTATAAAAGGGCGCGGCAGATGCTTTAATGTTTTTACAGACTATCGTGCGTTTGGGCGTAGCCGTCAAAAAGTTCTTTGCCTTCTTTCTTTCAAGAAAGAAGGTTGACATTCGGGGTAAAATGTGGTATAATTATACTGGTTAATTTCGTATATAAACAAAAGGAACGTAAATGGCAGAAAAAGTAGTACTGACAGACAACGAGCAGACGACGGCCGCAATATTCGGCGGCATGGACGCAAACGCTTCGGCGATAGAGAACGAATACGGCGTCAGCCTGTTCGCGCGCAACGTCGGGATGTCCCCATCTGTGGCGATAATCGGCGGCGATCAGGACAGCGTGGAAAAGGCCTCGAGGGTCATCGAGGCGCTGAAGAAGACATTCGCCGTAAACGGTTCGCTCTCCGAACGCGACGTGAGCTATACCATATCCATGATAAACGACGGCAGAGAGGACGAGCTTTCGTTTATCGACAGCAACACTATATGCCTGACCGTGAAGGGACGGCCGATCTCGGCAAAGACCGCGGGGCAGAAAAAGTATGCCTCACTCATAGAATCGGATACGATCGTTTTCGGCATAGGCCCGGCAGGAACGGGCAAGACTTTTCTTGCGGTTGCGATGGCGGTCAAGGCGCTCCGTTCCAAGCAGGTCAGCAGGATAGTCATAACCCGTCCCGCAGTGGAGGCGGGAGAGAGGCTCGGATACCTGCCCGGCGATCTGCAGAGCAAGATAGACCCATATATACGGCCCATATACGACGCGCTGTACGAAATGCTGGGCGCCGAGCTGTGCCAGAAGCACATAGAGCGCGGCACGATAGAAATAGCTCCCCTCGCATATATGAGGGGCCGCACTCTGGATGACTCGTTCATAATACTCGACGAGGCGCAGAATACGACTCCCGAACAGATGAAGATGTTTCTCACCCGTCTGGGCAGCAACTCCAAGGCCGTCGTAACGGGTGACATAACCCAGACGGATCTGCCGCGCACGGCCCGCAGCGGTCTTAAGGAGGCGCTCAGGATACTCGACGGCATCAGGGGGATCTCCATTCACAGATTTACCGCGCGGGACGTCGTGAGACACAGGTTGGTGCAGGACATTATCAACGCCTACGAGAAATTCGAGGAAAAGCGGATTGAAAAAGATTAGGATAATTCAGGACGACAGGCAGAACACGGAAAAGCTTGCTTTCGGAATCAGGCGCGCGGTGAAAAAGGCTCTGAGGACCGCGATAAAATACGAGAATGTGTGCTTTCCCTGCGAAATATCAGTCACGTATACGGACAGCGTGAACATTCACAGACTCAATAAAGAGTACAGGGGCGTCGACCGCCCTACAGACGTGCTGTCGTTTCCTCTGTTTGACGTTTTACCGGAGCGGAGCGATGCCACCGTCGCGCTCGGAGATATTGTCATTTCCACCGAACAGGCGAAAAAGCAGGCGGAGGAATACGGTCACTCGCTTAAAAGAGAAGTGTGCTTCCTTGCCGTCCATTCCGTTCTTCACCTGCTCGGTTACGACCACGAGACGTCGGAGGAGGACGAAAAAGTCATGTTTTCAAAGCAGAGGGAGATCCTTGAGATCGCGGGGATCACAAAATAGGAGGAGCTCAGGCCAGACCGCGCTATGTTTTTTCGAAAAAGCGTGAGAAGTGGTTTACAAAAAAATGAGAACAGGATTTATAGCAATCATAGGAAGACCCAACGTGGGCAAATCAACGCTGCTTAACGCAATGCTCGGCGAAAAGATAGCCATCGTCTCGAAAAAGCCGCAGACGACGCGCACGCGCATTACGGGAATTCTCACGCGCGGCCAGGATCAGTTTGTCTTTCTCGACACGCCGGGTCTGATAAAGGCGAGAAACAAACTTGGCGACTACATGGTAAAGGCGGTAAATTCCACTATAGCCTCGGTCGACGGCGCGATTCTGGTTGTTGAAGCCGGAACAAGGCCGGGGAATACCGAGCAGCTGATAATCGACAAGGTAAAGGCGAAAAAGCTGCCCGTCGTTCTGGCTATAAACAAGATCGACAGGGTAAACGGCGAGCAGGTCGGGCAGACTATCCTCGAATACAGGGGACTGTACGATTTCTCGGCTGTCGTGCCGTGCTGCGCGGAAAACGGCAGAGGCGTGGATGACGTGATATCCGAGACCTCCCGTCTGCTGTCAGAGGGCGACTGGATGTTCGGGGAGGACGAGATAACCGACCAGCCCGAGCGCCAGCTTGCCGCCGAAATAATCAGGGAAAAGATCCTCAGGACTCTTGACGACGAGATCCCGCACGGAACAGCTGTGGTCATCGAGGATTTTAAGGAGGAGGGTAACCTTCTCTCCGTTCGAGCCGAAATCTTCTGCGAGCGCGCGTCGCACAAGAGGATAATCATAGGGAAAAAAGGCGATCAGCTGAAAAAGATCGGAACATACGCCCGCCAGGACATGGAGGCTTTTTTCGGTGTCAGAGTATTCCTTGACCTATGGGTAAAAGTCAAGGAAAACTGGCGCGACGACACAGCGCTGCTTGCCAACTTCGGCTTCGGCAAAAACGATTTCGACTGATATGGGCGGGACGGATAAGGTAATCACAAACGGCCTCGTGCTGAAGGCGGCTGATTACAGGGAAAACGACAGACTGATCACCGTTCTTACCGAGGATTTCGGCAAGATCACCATGATAGGCAAGGGCGTAAAAAGCCTGAGAAACGCAAACCGCGCCGGCACGCGGGAACTCACGTATTCGGAATTTGTTTTACGCGACCGCGGAGGAATTTACGTTCTCTCCGAATGCACGCCGAAAAAAAACTTTCCGGGGCTGAGCGGCGAGTACGAGGCCATGGTGCTTGCGTGCTATGTAGGCTCGGTCGCCGATTTTATCTGCATGGAGGGCGCCCCCGAACCGGAGATACTCAGTCTTTCACTCAATACTTTATACGCGCTTTCCGAACGGCTGCGCAGCTACGAGTGCATAAAGGCGGTGTTCGAGCTGCGCGTGGCGCTGGCTCTCGGCATTCTGCCGGGTTTTGAGGTCTGCTCCGTCTGCGGAAGGCGAAGCGACGACATGTGGTTTTCTCTTCAGAACGGCGACGTAATATGCCGGAACTGCGTAAAAAAATACGACGGCAGCCTTGAAAGGCTGTCGCGCACGGCTTTGGACTATTTAAGATATGAGAGCAGATGCGACGGCAAGAAGATCCTCTCCATACCGGAAGAGCCGGACGGGCAGACCGCGGCGCTTGCCGAAAAAATACTCACAAACGGGGTGGGGCGCACTTTCCCGCCTTTAAAAAACTACAACGAATTAAAAAAGGGTTTTAACTTTCCCGTGTGATTTTTTACGGGACGAACGAAAAAATGAACGGTTATTTTGAAAAATCCATGTCGGTTCTCGAATTCGACAGGATCACGGTCATGCTGGCGGACTGCTGTCCGACCGACGGAGCGAAAGGCATGGCGCTGACTCTTGCGCCGGACTGCAACGCCGACATGATAAAAAAACGTCTGAGGCTGACGACCGAGGCGAAAGCGCTGATCGCCTCGAGAGGATTTCCGCCATTCGAAAACGTTTCCGACGTCACGGACGCGGTCGAGAGGGCCGGCAAGGGCGGGACGCTGTCAATGGCGGAACTGCTTAAAATCGCCTCGCTTATGACGGTTTCGCGGCGTCTTTACGGCTATTACTTTAACGGAGACGATAATAACTACGGTGAGATGACGGTTTCCGGGCATTTCGGAAGACTAACTCCGTGCCGTCAGCTCGAGGACGACATAAGGAAGGCCGTGCTTGCGGAAGACATGATGTCCGACGACGCAAGCCCCCTCCTTGCGGACATACGTAGAAAAATACGGCTCGAGAACATCAAGATCAGGGAAAATCTGCAGAAATACGCCGGCGGACAGTTCGGCAAATATCTGCAGGAGAACATCGTAACTATCCGCAACGGCAGATACGTCGTGCCGGTCAGGGCAGAATACAAAAACGAGGTGAAGGGACTCGTCCACGACACCTCGGCCTCCGGGGCCACCTTTTTTATCGAGCCGATGGCGATAGTCGACTCAAACAACGAGCTCAAGACGCTCGAAAGCAGGGAGGCGCACGAGATAGACCGCATTCTTGCGGCTCTGTCGGCGCAGTGCGCGGATTACGGGAGCGCGATATCCGGAAACTGTCATGCGGTCACGGAACTTGCGTTCATCTTCGGTAAGGCGGAGCTTTCCTACAGGATGAAGGGCAACGCTCCGGAGATAACGGAGGACAGAAAAATACTGTACAAAAACGCGCGTCACCCGCTGATCGACAAAAACAGGGTCGTTCCCGTCACCGTTGAGCTCGGCGGCGGGTGGGACACCATGATCATCACCGGCCCCAACACGGGCGGCAAGACCGTGACTCTCAAAACGATCGGTCTGCTTACGCTTATGGCACAGGCGGGGCTGCACATTCCGGCAGACGAGGGTTCGGAGACCTGCGTTTTCGATTCGGTGCTTGCCGATATAGGCGACGAGCAGTCCATCGAGCAGTCGCTTTCCACCTTCTCGGCGCATATGAAAAACACGGTTGACATTCTTGAAAAGCTCGGTCCCGGTTCGCTTGCGCTTTTCGACGAGCTAGGCGCGGGAACCGATCCCACCGAAGGCGCGGCGCTCGCGGCGGCAATTATTGAAAAGGTCAGATCGGGCGGCGCCCTGTGCGCGGCGACGACGCATTATTCAGAGATAAAGGCGTACGCAGTGGAGACCGATGGGGTCGTAAACGCCTCATGCGAGTTCGACGTCAACACCCTCCAGCCAACGTACAGGCTGCTTGTCGGCGCTCCGGGCAAATCAAACGCCTTTGCGATCTCAAGCAAGCTCGGGCTGCCGGACGACGTGATAAAGAATGCCGAGAGGCGGCTGACAGAGGACGACCTTAAGTTTGAAAACGTACTTCAGAAGCTCGAAAACAGCAGAAAAGAGGCGGAAAACGAACGGAACGAGGCCGCCCGTCTGCGCCGCGAGCTCGAGCAGCAGATGAATGACGAGTATCAGAAGGCCCGGCAGGAGCGCGAAAAAGCCGAACGTGAGCTTGAGAAGAGCCGCGAAAAGGCTCAGCGTATTCTCGAATCGGCAAAGGCCACCGAGGAATATGTGCTGAACGAACTCGAAAAGATAAAAAAAGAACAGCAGAACAGGGATTACAGCACGAATATTGAAGAAGCGCGCCGCGAAATGCGCCGCCGGCTCAGGCAGACCGGCGACAGCATAAATCCGGTGACGGAGGACGCTGACGACAGTTATGTGCTTCCGAGGCCGCTGAAAAAGGGCGATTTCGTTCTTATCGCCAATCTCAGACAGAGCGGCACGGTCGTTACGCTCCCGGACAAAAAGGGAAATCTGACCGTCCGCACTGGAATGATTGACACAAGGACGAACGTTAAAAACGTCCGTCTTACCGACGAGCCGGCGCTAGTCCGGACAAAGGACAGGGGAACGGTGGCGGCGTCGGAATATTCAGGCGGCGGAACCGCGGATTTTTCTCCCGAGCTCGACATACGCGGATACAACGGAGAAGAGGGCTGGGCCGCCTGCGACAGATATATTGACGAGGCTGTTATGGCTGGGGTGGAATACGCGCGCATCATACACGGAAAGGGCTCGGGCATGCTCCGCAACGCGATATGGGCGCGTCTTAAATCGGACAGACGGGTAAAATCCTTCAGACCGGGAGTTTTCGGAGAGGGGGATAACGGAGTGACCGTTATAGAACTGAGAAAATGAAATTTCATACGGTGCTTTTCGACCTCGACGGGACGCTCACAGACCCGGGAGAGGGAATAACGAACTCGGTAAGATATGCGCTGTGGAAATTCGGAATCGAGGAGTCCGACCGGAAAAAACTGGAAAAATTCATAGGCCCGCCGCTTACGCGTTCTTTTGCGGAACATTACGGTTTCGGGGAGGAGAAGGCAAAACAGGCCCTTGAGTATTACAGGGAGTATTTTGCCGATAAGGGAATATTTGAAAACGAAATATACCCGGGGATACCCGGACTGCTCGCGGAACTTAAGGGAAACGGCGTTTCGGTCGTTCTCGCCACATCCAAGCCGGAGCCGTTCGCGCGCGAAATACTGCGGCATTTCGGAATACACGGCTTTTTCGATCTTGTAGCCGGCAACACGCTTGACGAAAAGCGCCCGCTGAAAAGCGACGTGATAGGTTATCTCGTCAATGAGCGCGGAGTGCGCGCGGGAAGGGAAACGGTCATGGTCGGCGACAGAGTGTACGACGTACAGGGGGGAAAGCAGTTCGGACTTTATACCGTTGCGGTCGCATACGGATACGGCTGCCCGGAGGAACTGGAAGGGGCCGACCGGATTGCCGGGACGGTGGAGGAACTTCGCGGGATCCTCCTCGGAAACTGAGGACAGCGTAACCCCTCGTCCAATATCGTGAACAAACTGTAAATTTTCGCCGTACCGGAATTTTTTTCGGAAAAACTGTGATTTATCCGCGAAGCTATCCGTCTAATATATATATCTTTGTGTGCAACATGGAGTGGAAATGGTTAAACACATTATTTTATGGAAACTGAAAAGCGGATTGTCTGACGCTGAGAAAAAAGACGTCTCCGCCGGTATAAAGCGCGGCCTTGAAGGGCTTGCAGGCGTTGTTCCGGGGCTGATCTCTATCCGCGTCAGAAGCGGATGCGAGGGGTCGAGCGCCGACCTTATGCTCGACAGTTCTTTTGAGGACAGGTCAGCTCTTGAAAGCTACAGGACCGATCCGAGACACGTTGAGGTCGCTGACAGATACGTGCGCCCGTTTATCGAGGTAAGATTGTGTATGGATTACGAGGTGGAAGATCATGAAGGATAAGATACTGAAAATACTGAAAAGTTCCGTCTTGTACATACCGTTCGCGGTTCTTGCAATCGCACTTGTGACCGGCGCGTTTCTCGGCCTTCTGCACGGCGAGGAGATGACAAAGACCGACGAGATAAGGATCGTCTCCATGGTCGCGATGACCGGTTTCTGCCTTATTCTCGCGCTGCTGAAAAAATCTCTCTTCAACAGGATCACTGGATACGTCGCCTTTATTGCCGCCGCACCGTGCTTTTTCCTGCTTGTCGAGTTTTACACCCACAATCCGTTCACCGAGAAGCCGGTGATGAAGACGGGCATAATGGTGCTCAACATACTGCTTTTTTTCTTCGCGCTTCTGGCACTCGCCATGATTACCACGCGGATTTCCGCTGCGATATCGACCGTTGCGGTCGTGACGTGCGTTTTCGGCTTCGTCAACTACCTTTCGATGCAGTTCCGCTCGCTGCCCGTTTATCCGTGGGACATTGCCTCTGCCGGGACGGCGATGTCGGTCCTTGACAATTTTGACATCGTCGTTACGCCGCATCTGTTTTTCACCTTCTTCTGCTTTGCCTTCGCGATATGCGTGTCGTTTCTGTGCGACAGCTCGCTGTATCTTAAAAAGTGGTGGGCGCAGCTGACGGCGGCTGCCCTCGCGGTCGCGGCGTTTGCCGGGATGTTTATTTACGTCCGTTCCGACTACGCGGAGAAAAAATACGGCTATTATCCGTATCTGTTTTCCGAAGCCTATCTGTACAAATACAACGGCGTGGCGGTCACGATGACCTGGACGACCAAATATCTGAGCGTCGAAAAGCCGTCCGGCTATTCGCTCAGCGAGATACGCGCGATTTACGAGAAATACAAGACCGGAGCTTATGCGTCGGAGCCGAATGTCACGCCGAACATCATTGTCGTGATGAACGAGGCGTGGTCAGATCCGCTGGCGCTGTGCATGGATTTTGAGACGAACGTCGATTATATGCCGTATCTGCACTCGCTCCAGCGGAACGGCGGAGCGGCGACCGGGTACGTGACGGTCTCGGTCAAGGGGGGAAACACGCCGAACTCCGAATTCGAGTTCCTGACGGGCATGTCCATGGCTTTTCTGCCGGCGGGCTCGATACCTTATCAGCAGTTCGTCAAGGGCGATATCGAAAACCTCACCACTCAGCTCGAGGAAATGGGCTACACGTCGGTGGGGATGCACCCGTACTATTCCTCCGGCTGGAAGAGAAACGTCGTTTACCCTAAACTGGGCTTCGACAGGATAATGTTCCAGAACGATTTCAAATACCGCTCCAAGGTCCGCGCATATATAAGCGACGGGGCGATGTTCCAGCAGATAAATCAGCTTATAACCTCAAACGATACCGGAAAGCCGATGTTCGTTTTCGGCGTGACCATGCAGAATCATTCCGCCTATACGACGGAATACGACAATTTCAGCCCGGACGTAAAAGTGAGCGGATCGACATACCGTCCGCTTGAGCAGTATCTGTCGCTGATGAAGATCTCGGATCTTGCGCTGGAATCGTTCATAAAATACGTAGATGAGAATTTTTCCGAACCTACGGTCGTGCTCATGTTCGGGGACCACCAGCCGAACGACAACGTTTACGCTCCCATTTACAGAATAAACAAGCTGAACGACGATCTGAACTCGTCCGATCCGGAGATCATGCTCAGGCGCTACATGACTCCGTACGTCATGTGGGCAAACTACGACGTCGATCTAAGCTCGATGCCGGAGCTTACCAGCGTAAACTACCTCGCGGGTCAGATGCTTTCGGCGCTCGGGCTTGATCTGACTGCGTTCCAGAAATGGCAGCTTGAAGCGCAGAAAAAAATTCCGGTGCTGTGCGCGAACGGATACTACGACGGGCAGTGGCACACCCTTGAGGACATGTCCGACGCCGTTCTGACGGAGTATGCAAAAATCCAGTACAATTATCTTTTCGGGAAAAAATCCGCGCTGACGGAGCTGTTCAGGGTTTATCCATGGGTGCAGTAGGCAGATTTTTCGGGCATCTGAAAACCATCGCCGGACACAGGCGCCAGGTGCGCAGACTGTGCAGAAAGTGCGGGATCGGCTTTCAGGGGCTGTTTCACGACCTTTCAAAATATTCGCCGGCTGAGTTTATACCCGGTGTGAAGTACTACTCCGGGAAAAGAAGTCCCAACGAGGGCGAGAGGGCTGAGAAGGGCTATTCGTCCGCCTGGCTCCATCACAAGGGAAGAAACAGGCACCATTTCGAATACTGGTCGGATTACAACATGGCAAAGCGAAGGGTGGAGCCGGTCGAGATGCCGCTCAACTACGCGGCTGAGATGTTCTGCGACAGGGTCGCGGCCTCGATTATCTATCAGGGGAAGAATTATACCTGCGACTACCCGCTTCAGTACTTTCTGCGCGGGAAAGCCCACCGGTACATCAGCGAAAAAACGTCCGACAAAGTGGAGGGCTGGCTGCGGCTGCTGTCCGCGACCGACGAGGACACGGCCTGCTCGGTGATAAGAAAGGAAGTGGAGGCCTACCGTGAGGAAAATAAGAAAAAGCGAAAGCGCGGACCTGCCTGAGATTCTTGAAATTTTCGCGCGGGCGCGCGAAAGGATGGCGGAGGAGGGCAACGCCGCGCAGTGGATCACCTATCCGGAAAGGGAAGTCATCACGCGCGACATGGAACTCGGACAGAGCTACGTCATAACCGACGACGGGAAAATAACGGGCACGTTCGTGTTCTTTTCCGGCGAGGAACCCGATTACCGGGTCATTGACGGACGCTGGCTCTCGGACGGTCCCTACGGCGTAATTCACCGTATAGCTGGCGACGGCGAGCACAGGGGAATACTGAGGAGCGCGACGGATTTCGCGTTTTCGCATGTGAGCAGTATTCGTGTCGACACGCACGAAAAAAACCGTTCGATGCGCGCGGCGCTCGGCAGACTCGGATTTTCAGAGTGCGGGACAGTGTACATATCAGACGATTCGGGGCCGGATTCTCCGCGAATCGGGTATCAGAAAATGAAAGAGGCGGACTGAATGGAACTTTTTTACGTAAGGCACGGCGATCCCATATACAGCCCGGACAGCCTGACTCCCCTTGGACACAGACAGGCCGAGGCGATCTCAAACCGTCTTGTGCTTTACGGGCTGGACGAGATCTACACGTCGACCTCGACAAGGGCGATAATGACCGCGCGCCCGACCTGCGAAAAACTGAAACTGACGCACACCGAGCTTGATTTCGCGCACGAAAACCACACATGGGCCGATTTTGCGATCGAAAGGGACGACGGGCGCAGAACATGGGTCTGGAATATCGAAAAATACATAAAGCTCTTTACGGATCCCGACGTCATAAAGCTCGGCTTCGAATGGTACAGGCATCCGGAATTTGCGGACTTTAACTTTGAAAAAGGGATAAACCGCGTTTACGACGCGGTGGACGAGTGGATGCTATCGCTCGGATACGAACACGAGAGATACTCGGGAAGATACAGGATCGTGAGGGAAAACGGCAAACGCGTCGCGCTGTTCGCCCACGAGGGGTTCGGGCTGGCGTTTTTCAGCTGCCTTCTCGATATTCCGTACCCGTATTTCTCGACGCACTTCGGCATCTGCCACACGGGCATGTCGGTCGTGCATTTTGAACGGTGCGGAGATTACTCGGTGCCCAAGGTGCTCACCCATTCAAACGATTCCCATCTTTACAAAGAGGGCCTGCCTCTTAATTACAATTATTTTCTGAAATTCTGAAACGAAAATACCCCGTTTTAACACGGGGTATTTTGTATGACGGTTATAATATCGGGAGCCGGTCAGCTTGCGGAAACGCTCTCCGTCGCCGGGGTCTGGCTTCCGGATTCGGCCGCATTGGCGACGATCGTCACAATGAAGCCTCCCATGTTGTCTCCGGAGACCGTGTAATCCCGGTTTGAGGGTACCGGAACGGATGTCGCGCCGTTTTCGCTAGCCGGGATGTAGTAGACGAGATAATCGTTTTTGTCAGCGGTGCCGGTGATGAACAGCGGGTTTTCCGTGCCGACGTACTGCGTGCGCAGAATCTCGAGATACTGTTCGAGGCACTTGCCGTTCTCGGAAATATAGGTCGCGTGCGGAATGCCCACGTATCGCAGCTGGTTCGGGATGTTGTAGCCGGTGATCTCGACGGCGTAGGACGGATAACGCATGATAAATCCGTAGTTGCAGCAGTTTACCTTGATCCAGACGCCCTTGGTGGTTGTGAGCAGGTCGTACAGCTTGTCGTTCACATAGCTCTGAAGGACGAATGTCGCGCCGGTATGATAGTCGGAGCAGCCCGGCTTTGCGGCAGTGTCGGGATACTGTTCGTAAAGCGAGGCCTGGTCGGAATACGTTCGGTATCCGGACGAGACGACGCCGGAGGTGTCCTTGGTTTTCGTGGAATATGATTCCATCATTCTGCTTAGCGCGTAAATGACGTCGAGCCGCAGCATGGGAAAGCGCGTGCTCGGCGAAAATCCCTTGAACGGGCGCAGATTGTAAAGTGCGACGATGTAGGTTTCTTTGTTCTCGAGCTCCGCCCACGGGGTTTCGGGGAATTCCGCTTCCGAGTTATAGAAATGCCAGTTGTCGGGGAAGACGAACGGGTGGTCGTTGTCCACAAGCACAAGGTCGCCGTAATGGACTTCCTCCGCCTGTTTTTCGATCGTTGTGAAGGATATGTCTGTCGGCATTACGTGAGGCTCTTCAGTGGTAACGTCGGGCTGTTCGGTCTCCGTGGTGTTTTCCGTCCGCGCGTCATGCGTGTCCGCGGATTCGGTTTCCGGTGTTCTGTTTCTGAACAGCCCCGTCCCGCTGAGCGACATGGCGAAAAGCACGCTGCCCACCGCGAGAACGGCGACAAGCAGTATCACCCACAGATTTTCCATTTTTCCGGGCTGTCTTTTCTTCTGATATTTTCTAATCGGCTCGTAGCCACCGGTCATATCGGCTCTCCTTTGTCAGTAATTTGTAGTCGTGTCCGCTATGTGAAGCAGATCCTTTATTTCCCTTTCGCGGATATCGCAGAGCGATTCCATCTCTCTGAGCTGATCAGCCGTAAAACGCTCTCTGTCCTTTTCGCTCAGTTTCTCTTTTACGGAAGGCGTGAAACGTGCCTTGTAAAGTTTGTCGTTCATTATGGCGTACTGGATGTCCACGCCGACTATTCTGTTGTCGCGAAGGCATACGAATTTGTTCTGGTCGCCGGCAAGAAGCAGATCGACAGCCGCCGTTCCCATTCTGGTGGCGAGCATCCTGTCCGCGAGCGTGGGGGTTCCTCCGCGCACGATATGCGCGAGCCGCGCAAACTTCGTCTCGATGCCCGTTTTTTCCTGTATGGTTTTCGCGAGTTTTTCCGAATAGCCCTCAACGCCTTCGGAAACAACTACCATTATGTTTCTTTTCCCGTGCGCCCTGACTTTTTTTATTTTGTCTATCAGTTTTTCCTCGCTGTAACCGAGATCTTCCTTTATCACGATACCTGTCGCCCCGCACGCTATGCCGGCATACAGAGCGATGTATCCGGCGTTTCTGCCCATTGCCTCTATGACGTTGCAGCGGGCGTGCGATTCGTCCGTTTCGCGAAGGTGGTCTATGCACTGCATCGTGAAATTCGTGGCGGTGTCAAAACCGATCGTGCGGTCGGTGCAGGTAATATCGTTGTCTATGGAGCCCGGTATCCCTATGCACGGAAATCCCCTGACGCACAGGTCGTATGCTCCCCTGAACGTTCCGTCTCCGCCGATGGTGACAAGACCGTCAAGACCGATGTCGCGCGCGTTT
>JAEEGL012495078.1_pt1 | contig 12745 bp, 6 predicted proteins | sample 9134231 | NCBI WGS metagenome assembly JAEEGL01 (sample SAMN16246548, study PRJNA631951) | gut metagenome | biome: gut microbiome; feature: rumen; material: fiber-attached | host: Bos | place: Iran: Karaj | collected 2018-10 | reverse complement strand
CAGCCAAAAAGATCCACAGTGCCATTAGCCGACACAGTTCCGTTGCCGTTGATGCTGGTATTACCGGCGGCATTGCCGATATAATCCCACTGGTGCTCGGCAAAGCCCCAAATCCAGCTGGAACCGTTGTATGTAGCCTGCAGGTTGCCCTTGGAGAACTTCACCGTTTTCCCTGCGTCAACTGTAAACACAGCGGGGAGCGGAGCGCTAGCACTCCTGTTGATGTTGTAAATCTTGCCGGCGGCGAGCACTTTACTGCTGCTGACGAGGGTGATGGCATTGCCAGCCACGGTCATGGAGAATTCATTTAAATCAGAACCATCTTCTAAACCTATGGCAAATGTAGCATTGCCAGAGCCATCAGTGGTCACTTCTCCTTCAATATCGGGTGTCCAATCATCATCATCTGATAATGCAGCCGTAACTTTCGTGCTGGCCGTCAGACCAGTGATGGTGAAGTTGAGGATGGCTTTCTGAGGCTCCAGGGCAAAGCCTGTGCCGCTGGTATATTCTCCATGCTCAAAGCTTAACTGCTCTACGCCTGCTGCCTTCGAAGTGGCAAATGATTTCCAAGGAGATTCTTCAAGATAAGCTTGATATCCATCATCCGAAATTGTAAGATATCCAGTGCTCTCGTAGCCTGTAGGCAACAGGGTGGCATAATTTCCATTTAGAAGGTTATCGATAGTGCCCTCATACAGACTCTCGGTATAAATCGTGCCGCTGAATGTTCCGCCAGACTGCCATGTCAGCGTGCCGGCAAAACGGTCAGCTTCTATATGGGATCCCTCCACAAACAACTTGTCGCCTGCGCTGAACTCCAACTTCTTGCTAGTTTCGTTATACGTAGCCTTGGTGGCATCGTCACCCTCGCGGGTTACGTTTACAGTGACGGGAAGGGCGAAGCCTTTGTTTTCGGCGTTCTCATCGTTAGCAATCTCGTTTTTGTTGCAGGCGGTGGCGAGCAGCATGGCAAATGCCAGCGCTTTAATGAAAGTATTTGTTCTCATTAGATAGTCTCCTCCATAAAAATTCCATCCATAGTGGATGTAACTTCTCCACTGGTGCAGATGACGCCTTCCTGTTTCATCTCCACAACACTAATTGTGGGGGCTTCGTAAAGTTCTCTTTGTTTTGTCATGGTTATTATTTAAAGTTATTGTTATAATCCTTGGGTTTGGGGACAAACACAATAAGGGCGAAAATAGAGTAAACGATACGAAAAAACAATGGGGGGGGGTAAAATTTGACGTAAAGTCAAGAAATCAATGCAAAAATTTACGCAAAGTAGGTTTTTCGCGTTTTGAAACATGGGTTTGGAACGTGTGAAACAACAAAAAATACCCCAGGTCACGGGGCGTAAGCTGTGGAACGGAACAAACAGTATTAAGCTACCAGAGAGACTGACTTATTTGTGCATCAATTCATTTCCTTCGAATAATTCCACTGCTGGACGGAGTTTTCCGAAAATTCTCAAATTTTAATCTGTCGTTTTTCCAAAAAATCTCATAATTTATATCACTCATGGACAAATGCAATCCTCTGCAATCCAATCCGTTCCATGTTTGTTAACTGTTGGAGTCACAGAAAAGCCCCGTCTGATTTTTTCAGATGGGGCTTTTCGTTAGGGTGCTTAAACTAAGGGCGTGCCAGGTAATGGCTTCGCTCAGGGTCGGGGAACTTTTCTATGGCGTAGCGGAGCATGGTCCGGGGCATGGAAGGGTATCGGGGCTCTAGGAAAGCCACCAGGGCCGCCTTGTCGCGTTTTCCTGCCTCGCGGAGCAGCCAGCCCACGGCTTTGTGAATGAGGTCGTGCGGATGGTGGAGGAGGATATCGGCAATGGCAAAGGTGTCTTCCAGCTGGCCGTGGCGGATGAAATGCATGGTGCTCACCATGCCGATGCGTTGTTCCCAAATGTTCTTTCCGCTGCGGGCCAGTTCATACAGGAGTGAACGGTCTTTGTCCAGCAGCCAGGTTCCCAGAAGATTATAACAGGAGAGGTCTACCAGGTCCCAGTTGTTGATATAATCCGTGTGGGAGAGATATACGTCTACACATTGTTGCTGCAGCGCCGGATTCTTTTTGGCGTGGTTGAAGATTTCCACCAGTGTGAGAAGGGCGGCCAGGCGAACCTCGTGGTATTCGCTCACGAGGCATTCCTCCAACTGGGGGAAACTGGTCTGCTGCCAGCAGGCCTTAACCACCATACGCGTATCGGGAACCTTGATTCCCAGAAACTTATCGCCCTCGCCGTACTGTCCGGGCCCGGTCTTGAAAAAGCGCATAAGCCCTTCTACCTGCGAAGGGTCCCTGTGCGAAAGCATCTTCTGGTATAGTCTGTTTTCCGTCTCCATCTTACATAGACAAACGCTACAGCAAAGATAATAATTTTGTATCTTTAGCCTGTCAAACACTCGGAATATGAAACGCTCACCCCTCACTTTACTTCTCGCCGGATTCCTCGTTTGCGCATCGCTTTCATCGGCCCGGGCCGATAATTTCCCTCTGGATGGAGCTTGGACGCTGGATTTCTGGGAGCAGGGCAGGACGCCCGTCACTTCGCCGGAAGGAATGGAAGGCATTGCTTTCCGCACCATCCCGGCCACCGTGCCCGGCAATGTGGAACTGGACCTGCTGGCTGCCGGACTCATCGAGCAGCCGGAGTTGGGGAGCAACGTGTATCTCCTCCGCCCCTACGAGGGATATCAGTGGCGGTACAGCCGGCATTTCAAGAGCCCGGAGTATGTGAACGAGGACGACCTTTTCCTGCACTTCGGCGGGATTGACTGTTTTGCCGAGGTCTTTGTCAACGGAACCCACGTGGGGAGTGCCTCCAATATGCTCATAGAGCACGATTTCGATGTGAGTGAAGCTCTAGCGGCTCCGGGAGGGGACAATCTTGTGGAGGTATATATCCGTTCTTCTGTCCTGGAAGGTCGGAAGAGGATTCCCCCCACCATCGGTCTCAACTTTGCCCAGCCCGAGTCCGTCTTTGCCAGGAGGGCACCGCATACCTACGGCTGGGACATTATGCCCAGGCTGGTGAGTGCGGGACTCTGGAGAAGCGTTTCCCTGGAGGTGAAGCCGCCGGTGCACATAGTGGACGCCCACTGGTACACCAACGGAATAGATTTGGAAGCCCGGACCGCTTCGGTCTATCTGGATTACACCATCACTCTGCCTACCCGCTTCCAGGACGGAAGGATGAAGGCCGAAGTCATCATCAGCAAAGACGGCAAGGACAAGGTGCGCTACTCCAAGAAGATTTATACGCACGCCATAAGGGAGAAGATCAGTGTGGAAGACGTGGACTTCTGGTGGCCCAGGGGATATGGGGATCCCGCCCTTTACGACGTGACCCTCCGGATCCTGGCAGAGGACGGCAGGGAAGTGGATGCATGCCATAAGCGTCTGGGAATCAGAACGGTGAAGCTGGAAAGCACGACCACCAATACGGCAGAGAATCCCGGCAAGTTCTGCTTCCTGGTCAACGGTGAGAGAATCTATGTGCATGGCAGCAACTGGACGCCGATGGACGCCCTTCACAGCCGCGACCCTCAGCATCTGGAGAAGGCCTTCTCCATTGTTACGGACCTTAACTGCAACATGCTGCGCTGCTGGGGAGGCAATGTCTACGAGGACCATGCTTTCTTTGACCTTTGCGATGAGGAAGGCGTCATGGTGTGGCAGGACTTCGCCCTGGGCTGCACACAATATCCCCAGGACCTGGATTTCCAGCAAACAATCATGGAGGAAGTCCGTTCGGTGGTGATTAAACTGCGCACCCATCCCTCTATTGTCCTTTGGGCCGGGAATAACGAGAATGACCAGGCCCTCACGTGGTCCCTCAAGAACTTCAAGATTGACCCCAACCGGGATGTCATAAGTCGGGAAACCATTCCCCACGCCCTTTACGAATGCGACCCTACCAGGCCTTATCTGCCCAGCTCACCTTATTATAGTGAAGAGGTATATGCCCTGGGCAATCAGACCCAATTCATGCCCGAGGACCATCTGTGGGGCCCCAGAGGCTATTACAAGGCTCCTTTCTACACCGGAGCGAAGTGTCTTTTCGCCAGCGAGATAGGTTATCATGGCATGCCCAACCGTGAGAGTCTGGAAAAGATGTTCCCCAAGGAATCGGTGTACCCGTGGAGCGACGTGAAGGAGCGCCGATGGAAGGAAGACTGGCTTACCAAGGCCGTCAGAATCTTCGGAGAACAGGGTTACACGCCCGATAGGAACAACTTGATGATCAACCAGGTGCGGCTGCTCTTTGGAGAGGTTCCGGCCGATCTGGACGATTTCATCTTCGCCTCCCAGAGCGTCCAGGCCGAGGCCATGAAGTATTTCATAGAGATGTTCCGGGGTCGCAAATTCGCCCCCAACACGGGAATGCTGTGGTGGAACATAAGGGACGGGTGGCCCCTCATTTCAGATGCAATAGTGGACTGGTACAACAGCCCCAAGATGGCATACTATTTCATCCGCAACGCCCAGAAGGATGTTTGCGCCCTGATCAATGACCCCGTGGACGGAGCCAGCCCGCTGGTGGTTACGAATGACACCCGGGAGCCCGTATCGGGTACAGTCACGGTGACGGATGTCAAGGGAGGCAAGGTGGTTTTCAAGGGAAAATACGAGGTGGAAGCCAATGGCCGGATGACGGTAGCCAGGCTGCCGCTGCCGGCCGGGCAGGGGATTCTGAAGATAGATTATACGGGAAAGAAAGGCGAGAAACTTCAGAACCACTATCTGTACGGCAAGGCCCCTTTCAACCTCAAGGAGTACAAAACATTGTTGAAGAAATCCGGCATCTTCGAAGTTAAATAATTGGCAGTCCGGATGAAAAGTAATATCTTTGCAAACCTTTGAAAAACAGATAAAACTAAAGAATATGAAAGCTATTTCCCTTTTTATGCTCTCGGTGGCCGCAGCAGGGATGCTGTCGTGCTCCTCAAGTGAGGCAAAGTATTCCATCTCCGGTAAGAACGCTCCCCAGGATGGGGCCAAGGTCTATCTGGTAGACCGTCTGATAGCTGATGCTATAGATAGCACGGTAGTGGCCGATGGCACCTTCCAGCTGAAAGGAAAGGCTGCCAAGGATGCCTTCCTGGGCATCCAGGTCGAGGACTTCGACTGGCTCTTCCCCCTCATCAACGACGGCGTTCCCATGGAGGTTGACTTCAGGGACAGCACCCTTACCGGATCGGCCCTCAATAACAAGATCACGGAATGCGACAAGCGCAACAGCAAGGCCTATGCCCGCATCAACCAGATGGTCCAGGCGTTTGTAGCGCTTCCCAAGGAAGAGCAGGCCGCTCAGGAAGAAGCCTTTGTGGTCGAGTATGAAAAGGCTTTCAATGACTATGTAGATACCAAGCTGGCCATCATCGAGGAGAACAAGGACAACCTCGTCCCCGTGGTCTTCATTGAAAACGTTGCCGAGGCAGCGGGTTATGAGAAGTTAAACGAAATCCTCGAATCCGGCGCCCCTTTCACCAAGCATCCGTTTGTGGAAGACCTCAAGGCCCAGCTGAAAGATGTGATGGATGCGGAGGTAAAGGCCGAAGATGCCAAAGGCGCCATTATCGGCAAGAAATTCCTGGATCTGGAAGAGGCCGATACCGATGGCAATCTGCACAAACTGAGCGAGTACGTAGGCCAGGGCAACTGGGTGCTGGTAGACTTCTGGGCCTCCTGGTGCGGCCCCTGCAAAGCCGAAATGCCCAATGTGGTGGCCGCCTACAAGCAGTACCACAGCAAGGGATTTGAGGTTGTAGGTCTTTCCTTCGACCGCGAAAAGGAACCTTGGGTCGAAGCCATCGTGGAATGGCAGATGCCTTGGATCCACCTCTCGGACCTCAAGTACTGGAAGACGGTTGCCGCCGAGGTTTACTCGGTCAACTCCATTCCGGACAATCTGCTCATAGACCCCGAAGGCATTGTGGTCGCCCGTGGCCTCCGCGGCGAGGCGCTGGCCCGCAAACTGGCCGAGATTTACAACTGATTGCAGTCGTACAGGTCCATCTTCAAGGAATAGACGTGGGAGGGCGAAAGGGCCTTCAACGTGATATGAGGATTTGATTTATAGAGGCGGGCGCCGAAGATTTCCGGTTGGCCCGCTTCTTCGTGCTTCAGGATGTATGTACGGCCATTGAGGGTTATTTCCAAGACGCCGGAGTAATCCAGCTCCAGGGTAACGGCTGCGTATTCGGGCGCCCTCAATTCCCAGTCAAAAGTGTTATCGGCAGGCAGGACGAATTCCTTCTTTTTCAAGGAAGAGACGGCTTTCCGGCCTTTGGTCTGGTACCAGTAGAAATCGGATAATTCTATGGTTACGCCGTCCTTCAGGGCCTGCTGCTCATGGGGGGCGGGGAAGATGGAGGCCTGGACGTCATATCCTGCTTTCTTGACAGACCGGATGTAGTTTGCATCCAGCATCTTGTAATCCATGGTGCTCATTCCGCACTTCCCGCCTATCTTCTTCAGCCGGCCGATGGTTGTGGGGGCGTCGTCCTTGCCGGGATCCAGAAGAATGAGGCAGGAAGAATAGTCCCTGGCGCGTCTTACGGCGGCCTCGTTGGCATCGAAGGCGATGAACTGGTCTCCCAGGATTTCGTGGGCCAGCTCAAAGGATTCCACAATGGCGCTGTGGAGCATGGGGATGATTCCCGCCGCCCGGCAGGCCTCCAGTTCCTCCCTCAGGGTAGGGATGGGAGTCCTCAGGTCCGGGTCCGTGGAGGCCAGGACATAACGCGTCCTCAGTTCCTCGAAAGTGCAGTCGGAAACCTTCACAGGTTCACTGATAATAGAATAATCCGAAGCGTTGCGCATAGTTCGGTTGATGGTTCCGTCGTGCATAAGGACCATCACGCTGTCCCGGGTGTACTTGACATCGCATTCGATGGCCGGGTAGCCATACTGGGCCGCCATCCAGACCCCTGCAGGGCAGTTCTCGTTGATGTAGAACTCATCTCCTACCTTGAGCCAGCAGCCTCTGTGGGCCACGTTGAAGCACTTTTCAGCTTTGGTTTTCTGCGCGAAGGCGAGGGCTCCGGAAAGGAGCAGGACCGCCAGGATTAGGATTCTTTTCATATGGGATTAGCTCTGTGATTCTATGGTTTTGGCAATTTTTTCAATGTTGAGGCTGCGGGCCGATGCATCGATGATGTCCTTGTAGATGCCGCCCTTGCGGTAGACGTCGTCGGGATGGCCGGATTCTTCCACCCGCCCCTTCTGCAGGGCGTAGACCATCTCGCTGTCGATGATCTGGGAGATGCTGTGGGAGATGATGATCACCGTACGGTCCTTCTTGATGGCGTCTATGCTGTTCTTGATCTGCTCGGTGGCGATGGCGTCCAGCGAAGCCGTGGGTTCGTCCAGGAAGATGATGGGCGGGTTCTTGAGGAACATGCGGGCAATGGCGATGCGCTGCTGCTGGCCGCCGGAGAGGTCCGAGGCCTTGTTCTTGAACTGCTTGGGCAGGGCCATGATCTGGTCGTAGATATAAGATTTCTTGGCGGCCTCCACCACTTCTTCGAAAGTGGCGTCGGGTTTGCCGTAGCGGATGTTCTCCTCAATGGTGCCGTCAAAGATGTGATTTTTCTGGAGCACCAGGCCGATATTCTCGCGCAGGTAACGCGTGTCGTAGTCGTTCAAATCTACCCCGTCCAGGGTGATGACGCCCTTCTGCGGTACATAGAACTTGTCCAGAAGGTTCACGATGGTGCTCTTGCCGGCGCCGGACAGGCCCACCAGGGCGGTGATCTTGCCGGGCTCGATGACCATGTTCACCCCGAAGAGCGCCTGGTTGCCGTTGGGGTAGGTGAAATCCACGTCCTTCAGTTCGAATCGGCCTTTAATCTCTCTGGGCCGATAGCCGCCGGAGGGCTCGATCTCTTCGTCGGAGTTGAGGATGTCGAAGAAGCCTTCGGCATAGATGAGGGCGTCGTTGACGTCGTCGAAGATGCGCTGGAGCTGGGTGATGGGGGCGATGACGTTGGAGAAGAGCATTACGTGGTACATGATCTTACCGATGGTCATGCCCGGATACTCAATGAGCACCAGATAAGCGGTGAGGATGATGACCAGCACGGTGCCCACCTGCTTGACGAAGCTCTTGACGCCGCCGTAATAGAAGCTCACCCGGCGGGTTTTCATCTGGTTGGCCGTCACCTGGTTCTGGATGTCCAGCTGCTTGTGGGCCTCGATCTCTTCCCGGTTGAAGGACTTGATGACGCCTATGGAATCGATGATGTTCTTGATGCCCTGGCTTTTGGTTTCCAGGTGATGCCTCATTTCCCTTCTCCAGCCCTTCAGGCGTTTGGCCTGCCGATAGGTAATCCAGAAATAGATGGGCACGATGCCCAGGGCCACCAGTCCCACGTACACGTTGGCGGCGAACATGAGGATGAGCGCCAGACCGGCACTGGTGAACAGGGGTAACAGGTCGATGAAGAAGTTCTGCACCGTGCGGGACAGGCTGCTCACGCCCTGGTCAATACGGGCCTGGACCTTGCCGGTGGCGTTTTCGTCCGAACTGAAGTACGCCATGCGGAAGGTGAGCACCTTCTCAATCACGGCCTGCGAGAGGTCGCGCGATACGAAGATGCGCATGCGCTCTCCAAAGTAGTTCTGCGCAAAGTTCACCACGGCCAGGAGGATTTCCTTGCCCAGCAGTACCACCGAGATGATGGTGAGGATGCGGGCTGCCTGGTTCCAGGTGAATTGGGTGCCGATGAGGGCGTTGATGGCGTCCACCGTACGGTCCAGCACGATGGCGTTTACCTGCTGCATGAGGGACCCCACCAGCGTGAGGATGAGGGTCACGGCCACCAGCAGCCGGTACGGCCACACGAACGGCTTGATATTCTTGAAGAGTTGGAAGAGGTTCATGCCCAAAGTTAGTGAAAAAATTCTTTAAAAAATTATGTGGGGTGTCTTAATTTTTACTAACTTTGCATCCCGTGAGTAGTGTAACAAAGAGTCCTTTTTGTGTCCTTGTGTCCGCCCGGCCGGACATCGTTGCACCGACATCTATAATATCCTATATCATACCGGTTCTCCCCGATGGAGGAACCGGCTTTTTTTGTGTATGAAAGCAGTTTTGATATTGGAAGACGGATCCCGCTACGAAGGGACCGCATTCGGAAGCCTCCGGAATACTTCTGGGGAGGTGGTGTTCAACACGGCCATGACAGGTTATCCCGAAAGCCTGACCGACCCTTCCTATGCGGGCCAGATCCTGGTTTCCACCTTTCCCCTCATCGGCAATTATGGCGTACCGCCGCACAGGACGGAAGAAGACGGCCTGGAAGAGCACTTTGAAGGCAGTCACATCTATGCCCGCGCCTTGGTGGTGGCCGATTACAGCAGCGCCTACAGCCACTGGAACGCGGAGGAAAACCTGGAAGCCTGGCTTCAGCGCGAAGACATCCCCGCCATTACCGGCATCGACACCCGCGCCCTCACCAAGGCCCTGCGCGAAAAGGGCGTGATGAGAGGCCGCATCGTGATGGAAGGCCAGGAGGACCACTCCGGGATAGATACTTACGAAGACCATAATTTCGTGGCCGATGTCTCCTGCCGCGAGGTGCTCCGATACCTCCCGGCCCAGACCCCCAAAAAGAAGGTGGTGCTAGTGGACTGCGGCTGCAAATACAATATCATCCGCTGCCTGCTTTCCCGCGGCCTGGAAGTGATCCGCGTCCCGTGGAACTACGACTACAGCGGAATGGAATACGACGGCCTGTTCCTGAGCAACGGCCCGGGCAATCCGGAACAGTGCCAGGAGGCTGTAGCTATCCTTAGGAAAGTAATGGCCGATGGGCTCAAAGCCGCGGCCGAAGGGCGTCCCGTCAAGCCCATCATGGGCATATGCCTGGGCAACCAGCTGCTGGGCATTGCCGCAGGCGCCCGCGTCTATAAATTGAAATACGGCCACCGCGGCCACAACCAGCCGGTGCGCCTGAGCGGCACCACCGAGTGCTTCATCACCAGCCAGAACCACGGCTACGCCATTGCCAACGACTCCCTGCCGGAAGGCTGGAAGCCCCTCCTCGTGAATATGAACGACGGTTCCAACGAGGGAATGGAGCACGAGTCCCTGCCCTGGTTCTCCGTCCAGTTCCATCCCGAGGCCAATGGCGGCCCTCTGGACACGGAAGTGCTCTTCGACCGCTTCGCCTCCCTATTGGAGCACCCGCTGACCGACGGACTTCCGCCCATCAGCGGCCATCTGGAGAAGAAGCTTCCGGCATTCCAGCCCAAGAAGGCCATCTCTACCGTCCTGGTCCTGGGCTCCGGCGCCCTCAAGATCGGTGAAGCCGGAGAATTCGACTATTCCGGTTCCCAGGCCCTCAAGGCCCTCCGTGAGGAAGGCATCCGCACCGTCCTCATCAACCCGAATATCGCCACCGTCCAGACCAGCGAAGGCATTGCCGACAAGATTTACTTCCTGCCGGTGACGCCCGACTTTGTGGAGAAAGTTATCCGCAAAGAGCGTCCGGACGGCATTTTCCTCTCCTTCGGCGGTCAGACGGCCCTCAACTGCGGCATCCAACTCTATAAGAGCGGCGTGCTGGAGCGCTACGGCGTGCAGGTGCTGGGAACGCCCGTCCAGACCATTATCGACACGGAAGACCGCGAACTCTTCGTGGAGAAACTGGACGAGATTGACGTCAAGACCATCAGCAGCGTCGCCTGCTCGTCCATCGAGGAGGCCAAGAAGGCTGCAGCCGAACTGGGCTATCCCGTGATCCTGAGATCGGCCTTTGCCCTGGGCGGCCTGGGATCCGGCTTCTGCGACGACGAGGCCCAGCTGGTCAAACTGGCCGAGAAATCCTTCTCCTTCTCCCCGCAGGTGCTGGTGGAAAAGAGCCTGAAGGGCTGGAAGGAAATCGAATACGAAGTGGTGCGGGATGCCTATGACAACTGCATCACCGTGTGTAACATGGAGAACTTTGACCCGCTGGGTATCCACACGGGTGAGAGCATCGTGATTGCACCCTCCCAAACCCTCTCCAACGAGGAATATCACTACCTCCGCCGCCTGGCCATCAAGATTGTCCGGCACTTGGGCATCGTGGGCGAGTGCAACGTCCAGTATGCCTTCGACCCCAACTCGGAGGACTACCGCGTCATCGAGGTAAACGCACGCCTCAGCCGTTCATCGGCCCTGGCCTCCAAGGCCACCGGCTACCCGCTGGCCTTCATCGCTGCCAAGCTGGGCCTGGGCAAGGGTCTGTTCGACCTTCGCAACAGCGTGACGCAGACCACATCGGCCTATTTTGAGCCGGCCCTGGACTATGTGGTTTGCAAGATTCCCCGCTGGGACCTGGGCAAATTCCACGGCGTGGACCGCGAGATCGGTTCCAGCATGAAGTCCGTGGGCGAGGTGATGTCCATCGGCCGTACCTTTGAAGAAGCCATCCAGAAGGGTCTGAGAATGATAGGGCAGGGGATGCACGGTTTCGTGGAGAACCACCCGCTTCCGTTCCCGGATCTGGACAAGGCCCTCCGCGAGCCCACGGACATGCGTATTTTCGCCATCAGCACCGCCCTGCAGCAGGGTTACAGCGTGGAGCGCATCCATGAACTCACGCGCATTGACCGCTGGTTCCTGCTGAAGCTGCTCAATATCATTCACCTGAACGAAGAACTCAGGAACTATCGGGTAGAGACCATTCCGGCCGACCTCCTGCGCCGCGCCAAGGTTTACGGCTTCTCGGATTTCCAGATTTCCCGTGCTACGGCCGTGGCCGGTGTGCAGCCGGACTCCCTGGCCGTCCGCGCCCGCCGCGAGGCCATGGGCATTGTTCCCTATGTGAAGCAGATAGATACCCTGGCCGGCGAATTCCCCGCCGAGACCAACTACCTCTATATGACTTACCAGGCCACGGAGCACGATGTGGCTCCTGGCAGCCAGGACAGCCGCGAAGGCGTGGTGGTGCTGGGCTCCGGTGCTTACCGCATTGGCTCCTCCGTGGAGTTTGACTGGTGCTGCGTGCAGGCTGTCAGGACCATCCGCAACCACGGTTACCGCAGCGTAGTGGTCAATTACAACCCGGAGACGGTCTCCACGGACTACGACGTTACCGACCGCCTGTACTTCGACGAACTCTCCTTCGAACGCGTCCTGGACGTGGTTGCCATGGAATCACCCAAGGGCGTGGTGGTGTCCACCGGCGGCCAGATTCCCAACAACCTGGCCGTGAAACTGGCCAATCGGGGCATCCGCCTGCTGGGCACATCGGCCGAAGACATCGACCGTGCCGAGGACCGCAAGAAGTTCTCCGCCATGCTGGACGGTCTGGGCGTGGATCAGCCCGAATGGGGTGAACTCACCTCTCAGGAGGACATCGACGGCTTTATCGGCCGGGTAGGCTTCCCCGTCCTGGTCCGTCCTTCCTACGTGCTCTCCGGTGCTGCCATGAACATCGGTTCCAACCAGGAGGAGCTGGAGCGCTTCCTGCAGCTGGCCGCCACCGTTTCCCAGGAGCACCCGGTGGTGGTGAGCCGTTTCATCGAAAACGCCAAGGAAATTGAATTCGACGCCGTGGCCGACCACGGTCAGATCATCGCATACGCCATTGGGGAACACGTGGAGTTTGCCGGAGTGCATTCCGGCGATGCCACCATCCAGTTCCCGCCGCAGAAACTGTACGTAGAGACGGTGCGCCGCATCAAGCGCATCAGCCGCCAGATAGCCGCCGGTTTGCACATCAGCGGTCCCTTCAACAT
>JAEEGL011562724.1_pt1 | contig 12745 bp, 9 predicted proteins | sample 9134231 | NCBI WGS metagenome assembly JAEEGL01 (sample SAMN16246548, study PRJNA631951) | gut metagenome | biome: gut microbiome; feature: rumen; material: fiber-attached | host: Bos | place: Iran: Karaj | collected 2018-10 | reverse complement strand
GCTTCGTAGTAAGTGTTTATGAGCACCTGATTAATTGTTTCATCTTTGTGGGCTCGCTGCTGCAAAAGCTGCCGAGTTTTTTCTTTTTCTTCCTTATCCATACGGCTTATGATTTCCCGGCTTATCATAAGAGCGTCCAGTGGAGTGTTTGCTTCCTTCCTGCAATAGACCGAAAGATTATGAATAAAGTTGTCTGCGGTGTTTTCCCGCTGTTTGTAATAAGCATCATACTGACTGTCTATGAGTTTTTCGTAGGAAGGGGTGTTTTCGTCAAAAGCTTTTTCATAGCGTTCAGGCTTATTAATCTGCTTAAAGGTTTCGCCTGTTACGGTAAGTGTCGTGTTACCGTTTGAAAGGGTATAAGAATCTTCTTGCGGATTAAAGCTTTGAACCATAAAATCTTTGAAAACTTCTATGCCGTTTCTTGTAATCATGGAAAACTCTGGCAGGGGAGTAAGACCCATAACAAGAGATGGCTTTTCCTGTTCATTAGAGATTGGTGCGGTTTTATCAAGCTCAGCTTCAATTTCTTCCAGCTTTTTTTTGAGCATGTCTCTGTCTGTTTCAAGCGAAAGCCTCTGGACCTCCTCCTCCGAAAGTCCTTCGGGCGCAATGAACATATTGTCGTTGTCGGTCATGTAAACAACACCAGTAGTTCTTTGTTCTTCTTTTGTTTCTAATGCTTCTGCAGTTTCCATAGTGTTACTCCTTTCGTCAGCGTTCAATGTCTTTGTTTTGTTTTCTAAAATCTGGAGGAAACAGACTTGGATTAACTTGAGGTGCCCAGGTTGAAGTTATATTAATTTTTTTTTCTGAGCTTTCGCTGTTGAGACCAAAATAATCCTTTCCAGCTTCAATAGCGTATTTTTCTGTAATGGTAGATTTATTTAGTGCAGCGTCGATAAATACATCGTTTGTAATGTGTTCCTTTAGCTTTTCCTCCAAGGAGGTTTTTTCAGATTCCGAAAGCTTGTTCCAAAGAGAGTCTGTGATAATAGGGAAAGCTCCAATTGCCCCCGCTTCCATTGCAGAAAACCTCATTTCATTTTTTACATTTTCAGAATCATTTTCAAAAAAGCTTTTTGAATAATACTGAAGGCCTGAAATATTTCTGTCTGCATTTGTGAACACAACAGGAATAAAATTGTCGTTCCAGTTTTCAGTATCATTGATTTTCTCGGCCACTTGTCTTAATGCCGATGCACATGAAACAGATTCTCCTGCAAGAAGAGGAGAATGGTCAGAGTTCAGGCGGTCTGCTTCCTGAGCATTAAAGGGTTCCATTTTTTTCCAATGACAGTTGCCAGGAGTTTTAGAAGGAAGGCCAAGATTAAAGGTGTCGTGGTCCAAAATGATGTGACCTGCAAAAAGACTCTTGCCATCACTGCGGCGAAGAGTACGGTCAAGACTATCTGTAAGTTCACGGTCAAAAGAACTTGCCGTTGTATTTCCAGAAGGATGATTATGGCATACTGCAACAAGACAACCTTTTTCTTCGGCACGGCTTATCACTTGTTTTATAGTTTCATTATCAGGCGTAGATACATTGCAACAGCTAGGCATGTGACTTGTAATTGCAAGCTGGTCTGCAATTTCGCCGGTATTACGATCAATCATAACATAGCGGAAAGTCTCAAATTTTTTAGAACGATAGATTTCCATTGCAGCTTGAAGCTGTTTCCAACCGGTTGGAGTAAGTCCTCCATTTTTTGAAAGCTTTACATGAGCACCCTGTATGTCGAAAACTCCTTTGTCTTCAAAATCCTTAAAGGCTTTATAAAGGCCGGTTTTCTCTCCATTTAAGACAGGTTCTGTGATGAGTTTTCTTTCACGAACAGCATCTTCTATCTGAGTTTTTGAAATTGTTATGTCATCAAAGAGCGGCCCTAAGCTTTCTTCTACAGTATCCGGAATAAGCTTTTCTGGTTCATAGCGGAACTCATGAGGTTTTTCAAACATAGGAGCAGAAAGCTCTCTTGCTTCTTTAAGGTCATTCATAAGAATTTCTTCACGGCCATCCATGTTGGCAATTGTGAGAGAAAGCTTGAGCAGATTTGCTTTTTGGCGGGGAGAAATTAGTTCTATACTGTTTACATAATCTTCGCAGTTTTTAGAAAGCTTACAGTATTTTTCGATATCCTCCTGAGTCATGTGGGAATTGTAAACTCCGCGCTTACGCTGGATTTCGTAAGCTTTTTTTACATGGTCACGCATTTCTTCAAGCGTGGTCATGCGTTCATCGTTCGGATCTCTTTCAACAAAGTTTTTGATTTCGATTCGGTCAATTAAGGGTGCTGAAAATTTCTTCCAGTAAAGATCAATGCTTTTAGCACTGTCCAGACAGATTTTACCGTGAGTGCCGTAGCAGCCGCATGGGCATGGATTTGTTGCAAGAGCAAGCTGAAAATCTGCAGGGTAGGTTGTGCTTCTTCCGGCTCTGGAAAGGGTGATTGTTTTTGTTTCCAGAGGGACTCTGAGCATTTGAAGAACTGATGAACGGAATTCTGCAGCTTCATCCAAAAAGAGAGTTCCTTTATGAGCAAGAGAAATTTCTCCAGGTCTGCAGTTTGGTCCTCCACCACAAATTCCTTCGATGCTTGCTGTTTGATGGGGCATACGGAAGGGGGCAGTGAGCTTGTCTTTATTTGGAGAATCGAGCCCTGCAAGCGAATTAATTCTTGAAATGGAAAGAGCTTCTTCCGATGTGAGCTTTGGAGTAAGGGCCGGGATAAGGTTTTGCTGAAGAATAGTTTTTCCGCAGCCTGGGGCTCCCACTTGTAAGATATTATGTTTTCCTGCAACTGCAACTTCTATTGCCCTCAAGGATTCAAAATGGCCTTTAAGGTCATAGTTTTCAAGGCTTTCTTTTGCTATTTCCCAAAAGTTTTCATTGAATTCAATTTCTGCTTCTTTGTGTTCAGGCGGATTAATTTCTATAAAGTTTGCCCTGTCTGTAATTTTTTCGTTTATCTCTTTTAGATTTTCAACGGCAAGGATTTTTATACCGTCAATGTCTTTTATGAGTTGGGCAGTTGTTTTATCGCAAACAATGTTGGTAATTCCTGCAGCTCTTGCAGTTGTAACTGCTGCATGTGCTCCTCGTACCGGTCTTATATTTCCATTAAGTTCGAGTTCACCAAGCGCCAATACAGGTTCCCCTGTCCAGCCATTTTTGGTTGCAAGAATACTTAATGCCATTGGAACATCCATAGGAGAATCTTTTCTAAGATCTGCCGGGCTTAAGGATTGAAGGATACGTTCTGGAGGAAGTTCAAGCCCAGAGTTTTTGAAAGCAGCTTTAATTCTTTCGCGGGTTTCAGTAACAGCGCTGTCGGCAAGCCCCACAATATCATAGGCTGGGATACCTCTTCGTAAGTCTGTTTCTACATTTACCAGAGTACCTTCATAACCAAAGGGCGAGAAAGTGTAGACTGGGAAATTTGCATACTCTACAGAGTCTTCTCCTACTGAAACATTTGTCTTTGGTTCATATTCTAAAAAATATTCTGGATGTCTTTTATAAAGCTGCTGTTCAATTGTTGCGTCTTTATCTACGTGATAATCCATTTCTATAAATGGAATATCTAAAATCTCATCAAGATAGGTAGAACCCCATTCAGACATCTGGAGGTCTCCATTCAAAATGGAATAGCCAAAACCAATTCCATCCGAATCAATTTCTGAAAGATAGATTTCTGTATTTCCAAGAAAGTACCTGAAGCCAACGTTATGAGTTCCATCCTTATTTATAAGCTCTTGATCTGTGTTGATTTTTCGGTAAGTGTCTGCAATTTCTTTGAGCTTTGATTTATAAAAGTCTCCTTCTTCACCCTGGGTGAGCTCAAGTGTAAAGCTGTATTGGCGAGGAGGAATAACTTTTCTACAAAGCTCAAGGTCTTCTTCTGTAAGCTCGGTAGAAGGCTTTTTTTCATCATGAATTACTTCCAAGGGTTTTTCATTTACACGTTCATTACGCTTTTGGATTGTTTCTTCAAGGATGCCTTTTACATATTCATCCATATTTACGTTTACAGGGAACAAGCCCCAGATCTTACGGAGCTTTTTCCAGTCTGTACTGTTATAGGCGGCATAGTTTTCGGCATTCATGGCCTTTTGTGCATTGCGGCTTGGAAGATAAAGCTCGTTTATTACCATCTTCTTTACTTCGTTTGCGGCATACTGCAAGAACTGAGAATCTCCGACTGGCTTAATAGAAGCATAAGGGTATTCATTAAGAATTTTCCCAAAGCCATCTGTCATTGCTTTTAGATAAGTGTCTTTTATACCCTGGAGGGCAGCATCCAGTTTTTGTTCTACGGCTTCTGCTTCTGAAGCTTCGATGAGCCATTTTTTATGAAGCTGGGTGTAAGCATCCTGTGCCTTATCAAGATCCTGGAGCTTTTCTTTAAGATTACTGCTGAGCCCCTGCGCCTGGTCTGCAACAATTTTTTTGATATCCTCCTGTTGCTGCCTGGTTACATCAGGGAAGTAAAGCTCTTTTTCAAGCTGATCAAGTGCATTGATAAAATCATCATAACTGCAGGTAGAGCGTACGTAATCAAAAATTGAACCGTTACCGTCTCCAATATCATAACGGCTTGGTTCATAAGAAAAGGTATCTTCCGGGTTTGCTGGATTTGGAATATTAAAAAGTTTAAAAAGTGTTTTGTCATATCCAAAGCGTATACCTTTGTCTTCTTCGGGGAGATTTCCTGCTTCTTCAAGCTCCCAGTAATTATCTATAGAGCCATATTTTTTTTCTGCATATTCGCGTCTGTTATGAAATTCGCGGTCTGCATTTAAAATAAGCTCGTTGAATTCTTTGATAGAGTAGTTTTTATCTTCTGTTGGAAAGACCGGGCTTTCGGACCAGATTAACTGTACATAAGGGTTTTTGTTTTCTTCCATAGGTGTTCCTCTTGTTGTAAAAATTGGGTTAGTAACTTAAACCATTGTTTTCTCTTTTTTTCAGCTTTTCCGTTTTAATAGTTTGTTCTTCTCTGTTCTTTCTTATTTCCTGATTAAAGTCTTTGGAGGTACAGGATTTTGCGTATTCAAGGCCTGCGTTCATGGCCTTTGTAACAGCTTCTCCTATAATCCACTTTTGACCTTTGTTTTGATTTGCAGCAGAAATGATCTTTGAAAAAAAATCATAACAGGTGTTTTCCATTGCAGGGTTTTTAGTATTTTGCAATCTGGCTCCGGTGTTGACCTGGCACATGTGTCTTACCTGGGCATTTATAACCGGAGAAAAATCGACATTGTGAGTATAGTTTGGGTTTCCTTTTTTTAATGTGGCGTTAGAATTTTGAGCTGCAGATTTTAGAGCATTTTTCATTACTTCAAGACGAGGTAAAACCTGTCTCTTTGATTTGTTTAAGTTTTCAAGGTAGTTTTTAAGATTTTCTTCTACATGAAGCTGATTCACTTGCACTGCATTTTTAAAATACTTATCAACTGCTTTTTGAGAGCGGTCATCCAAAGAGTCATAATTGTAAAGGTATTGGGCTTTTGTTTTTGTTCCACCTTCTGCTATGTAGAGCTCCGGCAAGTTTAGGTGTGTGTAGTTTGCATATTTTGTGAGGCATAATACAGGTTCCGCATTCCGCCTTAGGTTTAGCGGGATCCCCTGCTTTTGCATTTTATCCAGAACATCGCCATAAATCCAAACGTTAGAAGAATAGCCTCTTTTGGAGGAAATCTGTTCAAGCGCAATAAGGTTTTCGTCGTTTATGATTTTACCTGTAGAAAGCTCTACGGGAACAGTTTTGGCGTTTACATTAAAGAAGGGTAAAGTTCTGTTTGCAACGTTTACTTCCAGAGCGTTATAAATCTGGTTGTAAAAAAACTCTTCCTGGGTAAGACCTTTATTAAGCGAAGAACCTGCACGCCATGCGGTTTGAAAGTATTCCATAATTCTCCCCGGGCAGGCAGATGTCTGGAATAAAATGCTTTGCGTATGGTGCTGCTAAAAACACATCTCCATTTCCTGAGACTGTTTTTTCTGCTGTTTTGGTGCAGTCTCCTGGCCATTGTCATGAGCCAGAGTTTTTGTAATTTCTGTAGCACGCTTGTCGGCATCAAAAAGAATGTTTGAAAGGGTAGGGATTTCCTTGTTACGTTCTTCTGATTTTCTCAAATCATTTTCAAGTGTAGGCATGAGTTTTGCCTTAAACTCCTGTGCAATCTGCGGATCAACAGAAAGCTTCATACCGCTTCGGCAGGCAGCCATATAAGTGCCAAGATATTCTTTTGGTTCGCTTGAAGCAATTACCATAGAAACATCCTTGAGATTTGTCATCTGATTGATTTTTTCCTGAGCGGCGGCAATAAAGGCTTCGGGCTTTTGAGTCTGTTCGGGGAAGAAAAGACTTGAAGTGTGAATCTCGCCCTGGTCATCTTTGAAGTTGTAAAAAACACCCTTTTCGTTTTCTTTAAGACTGTTTTCCATGTTGCCAATGGTTGTGCGGGCGGCAACTACATTTGAGCTGTAGCCATTTTCCATTTTTGCAAACTGAACAGGAATAAGACGGTTTGCAGGAAGACAATAGCCGGTGGCCATGTTGTAAATAGGCTCTGCTTTGATTGTCCCTGATGCGTCAGGAAGGAATGGTGCCTTGTTGTTTTCAAGGCCCTGCTTCATCACTTTTGCATTGTGACGTGGAATCCAGAATCCGTTAAATTCATTCTTGGATACTGGCTTTTCAAATGGATTTGTCTGTTCCATAAGGTTTCTCCTTTGCGCAATTTATTTGCGCCTGCTGTAGATTCAAAAGTTGCTTAGCTGGGAGTCTAAACGCTTTGAAAAGTTGTAATATTACATTAAGTAAAAACAAAATGTACTAGAATAAATATATACCATTTATAAAAGAAATGCAATATTTCTATGTGTACATTTTATACAAAAATAATATATAATTAGAAATATGAGACAGAACCTGCTAGTTTTTGTGCCACAAGAAGACGGGCAACCATCTTTAGTCTCGTATTCATTGTATGCTTACGGAGTAAAAAAGGAAAAACCGGTTTATACAGCTGAACACAAATTTTTGCAGATAAGCTTTGATGCGAATTGTGTCGTTGTTCTGTTTTACTATTTTTCCGGTTTTGAAAGGGCATACGTGGTGACAGGCTGGGATTCAGCAATTGCTTCCGGGAAAACGAAAAGCTTTCTCCCCGGTGTTGAAGGAGATCTGTTTGTTTTGTTTACTGCAATTGGCCGTGAGTTTAGAACTCTAAGGAGAACGGTAAAGCTTTTGACAGTTTACAGCGAAGAAGGTGTGTTTAAACTGCCGTTTTCTTTCTGGTTCAGACTGTGTGCCTTAATACAGGGACGTAAAGCGCACAAAAGCAATATAATGCATCTGCTGCATACGACAAAAGAGGATTTAGATGTTTATGAAAGAGAAAATGACTTATGCAAGAAAATTTCTGTTTGAGCTGGTAACTTCAAGAAAGCTTAAAAACTGGTGTCTTGAGCGAAAGCTCCCGCATGTGACAATTTATAAAATTGCTGCAGGAACTACTGCTCCAACTTATGCAGTAATCTGCCAGCTTTTGCCCTATATTCCCTGTGTCGATTGGTTTTACTTTGAGGGAGAAGAAATTTCCTATGAGCGTAAAACTTTGAAGGCTTGGAACCCAGATGATATTCCAAGCTTTGTACGCCGTCATAAGCATGATTATCTGGATGTAGGGAAAAAATATAAAACAACAGAAGCCTATGCCCGAAACCTTTTTGTAAATCACAGAGCCCGACCATCAATTACACTTATCCGTGCCTGTGCCCTTGATGGAATTAATCCTGAGGAATTTTTCACAGCCGGAGACACTTCAGATGACGGCAAGTTCTATCCAGATCGCGGAGATATTGTTCAGCTTTCTGGAAAAACAATTCTTGTTTTGACAAAAGAAAATCAAAACCGAAAAACCCATTCCCTTACCGGAGTCTGCCTTGTAGACGGTAAACCCGATATCACAACGCTTGAAACAATTACTTATGTAAGAATTATTCCAGAACTGGTAAAGAAATGTGAGCCTGAGCTTTTAGATAGTGTTATCAAAGAAGTAAAAAGTTTATTTCGATAATCATTTTTTCGTGATATAATTAATTCATGGATAAAGAAATACCACCAAGTTCAGAACAAATAAAAAGATTAAAGGCATTATTAGGCGTAGATAGTGGAGTATTTACATTGGCTGTTTTCTCTACCATTGAAAGCCATATGCGATATAAGCTTAAAGATGAAGTTACGAATAAAACAACATTCCCAGATATGCTGCACTTATACAAAAGTCGTTATTCTGTAAAGCATCCCAAAGAGCATTTGCTCTTTAAACTGTTAGAGAGCGCTGAGCCCCGAACAAATCTTGTACGACATCAATTCAAAACTCTTTCTGCAGAAGAAGCTAAAGCAGCTCTTTATTTACTATTTGATTTTGTAGAAGTCTTCAATCTGCCAAATGAAGATTTGATTAAGGCGCTGACAGAAACTCTTGTTACATGGGATAATAGGAAGACTCCTTTAGAAACAGCTAAAGAGCTTGAAACAGTTAATAAAGAGCTTAAGAGATTGTCTAAGGAAAATTCCAACATGGCCGTAAAGGTTAGCGAGCTTGAAAACAATCTGAACAAGCTTTCTAATCTAGATTCTAAATTAAAAACCTTGCAGCAGGATTATGACCAACAGATAGAAAATAATAAAAAAAATAAAGATAGAATTGATGAGCTTCGACGTTTGAAAAATCAAGAAGAAATGAAAAACAGAGATGCTCAGAAAATTATTCAAGAACAGATTGCAAAGCTTACTGATGCTCAGGACTATATTGATAATCTTGCACGAATGACTAGTTATACTCGTACTCGTTATGATTATGAACAAAGTCTTTTGCGCCTGACAAGAGAACAGGAATCAATTGTAAATCAGGTAAAGTTTGAGCATGATTTTCTTGTAAAAGGTTCAGCTGGAACTGGTAAGTCACTCGTGCTCCTTAAAACTCTTGAAAAATTAATTCAAAATAATAAAAGCTCTTCCTTTAAGCTGATTACCTTCTCTCGCAGTCTTGAAAAATATAATAAGTATGTTGCTAAGCTGATGAATATTGAAAATCCTGTAGAAGAAGAAATAATCACAACTTTAGAAGCGTATACTAATAAAATTTTTGAGGATGCTTTTCCTGAAAAAACTTTTTCTTATACTTTACCAAAATGTCTTGATAAAGCTCCTGTAGTAGCAGGCAATCCGATAGGAAAAGAAATCTGGTCTGAAATAGATAAATTTATTCTTCCAAAAGGGGTTTCAAAAAAGGAATATTGTGAAGAAAAAATAAATCGTACCGGAATGAAAAGACTTCAAAGCGGAACAGATAGAAATAAAATCTGGGAGGCAGTAGAAGCAATTTTTTCTGAATGGGATAAACAGGCAGAGCTTTATGTTCCGTATGCAACTTATAAGCTAGTTTCGAAAATTGAAAAGGGCGAATATTCGATTCCAGAAAATCTGAAACCAGACTATTTGTTTGTTGATGAGGTACAGGATTTAACTGTTTCCTCCTTACGACTTTTGAAATATTCTGTTAAGGAAAATCTGATTTTAGCTGGAGATAATGATCAGTCGATTTTCCAAACAGGCTTTGCTTGGAGTCGAGCTAATATTGATGTAGTTGGAAATTCAAGAACTCTTAATGTAAATTTTAGGAGTACTGTGCAGATTCAAGAGGTAGCAGAAAAATATCGCAAGCTTATGAAGGGCTTTGATAATAAAAATAGTCCTGAAACCTTTAGAATTGGAGCTCCAGTAGAATTACATGAAGTTTCTAATCAGGCTGAAGGTTTTGAAGTTATGCTTGATTCTGTAAACATGTGTATCAAGTCGCTTGGGTATGAGCCGGAGAATATTTGCCTTATTGCAGGAAGGAGAGATCAGCTGTTTACATTACAGACTTTACTAAAGGAAAAGCTTGAACTAGATTCTGATCTGGTAAACTCAGATGAATTTTCTTTTACAAAGCCAGGGGTAGTTCGCCTGGCAACTCCGCAAGGCAGCAAAGGCTTGGATTTTCCTGTAGTTCTGTATTATCTGGATCATCGCGCTCAGATTTATAATGCTTATGATGAAGAAACCGCTGACAAAATGAACCGCAATTTGATTTATACCGCCATCACAAGAGGCAGTGAGCTTTTGCGTATTTTTATGCTTCAAGACAGTAGCTCTGGACCGGTTGATGATTTACGGAAAATTTTGAATTAAAGGGATGTAACCCGATTAAGAGATTTCCTGGAATTATGGTTCATCTAACAGAGTTACTCTAATCTTGTCCTTATAAGTAGGAATAACCTTTTCAATTACTCCCAGCTTTCCAAGAATGTACGTAATATCGTCATTAAGGATTGTGAATGATTTTTCGTAGTTTTTACGGGTGCCATAATCTTTTACATAGCGGCAAAGCTTTCTGACTACCATAAAGGAGCGTTTTTCTACCGGGAATACATAAAGGCCATCAATAGGTTCTTCTAGTTTACGACCGTTATATACCCAAAAGGATTGTAAAACTCTGTACATATTTCTTTCCTCTCTAATCTAGGATTCCATTTGATTCCAAGGTTTGAACAAGCTTTTTCATTCAAAACCTCCAATACTAAAGAACCAGTTATTCCACACCGTCTGAGGAGAATAAATTTCTCCAATTCGTTTTTTCATTGCTTTGAGGTCCAGGTTATCAAGGTATTTATGGCGATAAGGATTTCCAAGCTTCATCAAACTATTTACGTCATTTGCATTGTATTTTTGAACATATTGTTTAAACGCATCATAGTTAAAGATTACGGTAAGCTGGTCCAGGTTGTACTTATTGTTTACTTCGCCGGTGCTATACCCTAAGTTTCCATCAGCGCGGTAAATGTAATTCAAGAATAATTCTCCGGATCGTATTTCTTCGACATTTGCATATCTCCTGTCGTCCGGGTCAACCTTTCCATTTTTAGTATTTGGGAAAAGGTCAAAGGTTCGGTCTTCGGCAATATAGTAAGTGTAACGTATGGCAATATCCTGCCAGAGTTCATAGGCCTTTTGTACATTCTCTGCAGGAATTACAAAGAACTGATTTGTGCCAGGACTGTATAATGCAACTTCACAAGTCTTTTCATAAAACCTGAGTTCAGAAATGTCACTCACCCTGTGTGGGCGATAACTTAAAGTTGGGTTATCTTTTGCAAGTGAATTGTATTCTGGCGCAGTTTTATCAAGAGTCCAAGTCGCAACAAAAGTAGGTTTTGCATTGCGGTCAAAGGCCCAAAGGCCCTTGCCTCCAATAAAGAAGAGTAGGACAATTATAACTTTGAATAAAAGAGTTTTCTTTGCATTGCGTGACATTTCTTTAGCCTCCAAATACTTTATTCGTCTTTCCAGGTAAATCCTTCGACACCATGACTACGAATATATTTTTGATATAACTGTTTTGCAAATTTCTCAAGGTTTTTGAATACTCTTCTTAAATAGAGTTTTGAAGGTATTTTGTTAATTACCCTAAAAAATTCCTTATAACTTTTTGGGTCCAAACCATTGATATTGTCAAACATAACATACAAACCATACAAACAGTCATGCCAAGGGATATATTGTTCATAATTTGCATTAGTATAAAGAAAGTCTCCTAAATTTTCTTTCAAAAAATAGAGGAATGGAATATAAGGGTATTCTATAATTGCCTTAAGATATTCTATAGAAAAATAAGTCTTCTTAGTGTGGAAGTGGATATCACAAAAAGGAAGATACAAAGTGTTTCCGGGTTCTTCTCCTTTAATTACAAGAGGAAGAAAGTCTTTTATTCCTTGTAGTCTTCGAATTTCTTTGAAACAGAATTTAAGTACTTTATCCGGAATAATTTCGAAATTTACCGGAGTTGGTTCTGTATCGTCATTATCAGATATTCCAAAGGTTCCGTCTGCAACAGAGAAAAACATGGTTCTCAAAAGTAGAGGTTCTGTTTCGTCCAGAACAATCTTGTATGAATTTAGTGGTATTTCTTTTGGGTATGGGAGTCTGTAAAAATATGATAAAAAAACTATCTTTTTTGTTTCATTTGTTTCTACGGCAAACAAAGGGCAATTGTAACTCTTTAAATGGTCATTTTCATTTATTGGGACAATTAAAACTTCTTCTCCAATTTGTTCATAATAGTCACATTTTTTTGACTTGAGTTTTCCTGTTGGTTTTGTATAGTGTGACTCCCAGTAAAAAAAGGTTGTTGTAAATTTGTCATTTGTATTCATATATGCCTCCATAAGTTCTTAATATATATGGGATAAAAATTTGTATTTGGCAAAACTTTTTTAAATATTTTTTGGAAGATAGGTTTTAGGCAGCAAATTGTTCACAAGCACGAAGGACGGAAGACTTTTCATATCTAAGGAGAGGTTCATAACCTTCTGTTTGGCGAAGGGTTGAAAAACTAGTTGAAAGAACATAGTCTTGGAATAGAGGGGACTTATAGAGCTTTCTGAAATTGTTGTAAAGCTTACTTTTTACTTGTTCTTCTGAAAGGAAGACTGGTGGTAAAGCTTGTAATAATTCGAATATGTTATAATAAATGACACCAACAGGTAAGTTCGAATTCATTATTTGTCTCAATTCTACAAAGAAGGCATAAACCGGAGCTGTTATATAGTCTTCATACAACCACTGAGTAAAAACAATTTGTCCAAACTGTATGTTATGTTTTTTGAATTCTATGTCGTCACAAGCTC
>JAEEGL011243165.1_pt1 | contig 12745 bp, 10 predicted proteins | sample 9134231 | NCBI WGS metagenome assembly JAEEGL01 (sample SAMN16246548, study PRJNA631951) | gut metagenome | biome: gut microbiome; feature: rumen; material: fiber-attached | host: Bos | place: Iran: Karaj | collected 2018-10 | reverse complement strand
TTAATTGATTAATATATTCTTCACTATCAATATTTTTTAATTTATAATCTACTATATTTATATAATCATCATGTTCTATCATTAAATCAATTATTCCATGATATTCTTTATCATCTATATCATATATAAATTCTAACTCTTTATATATATTACAATTATTAATATCTTTCATAATATCACTATTAAGTAAATCAATTACTTTATCATTAATATATTTATCATCTATTTCCTTATAATTTTTAAAATCAATATATTCTAATATTTCATGTATCTTTGTACCATACTCCATATTATCATATTCAGATCTATCTATTAATTTTTTAACTTTCTTAGAAAATGATTCCTTAGTTATTTCTTTAGAATTATCTACTAATTCTTCTACATTTAATATAGTATCATTACTTTTAATATCTAAATCTTTCTTTTTAATAAATAAATAATCCTTAGTAAGATTTAATTCATTTATATCTATTTCTTTATAATAATTATCTAAATATTTTTTTACTGAATACATTATATCAGCAAATGATTTATATTTTAATCTAACAGATATATCAAGTGCTCCATTAGATTCTTTATGTATATCTAAAGTATCAGATTTAGGTAATAACATAATCATACTTTCTTTAGCACGTGTAAGCGCTACATAAAATAATCTAATTTTTTCAGATATTTCTTCTTTCATATAATTATCTTTAAGTAATTCTTTATATATAGTAGTATTTATACCATTTTCAAAAAATGGTGTTATTATTCCATACTTATTACTATATATAAAACTATCTTTTAGATCACTAATATTAAAAGCCTTATATAATCCACTAAAATAACATATATGATATTCTAATCCCTTAGATTTATGTATAGTCATTATTTTTACACTATCACCATTATCAGTACCTAATGAATACTTTATTTCATATCCCTTATCTACAAGTTCATTTAAATATTCACTAAAAGAATATATATCATATCCATAACTATTTATATTATTAGACATCTCTAATAGTTTTTGTATTCTAACTAAACTATTTTCTATATCTCCTACTTTAATAATTTTTTCATAAAATTTAGTTTTATCAATTATTAATTCTAATAATTGATAACTAGTAATAGAATTAATATCTATATTACTAAATAATTTATATATACTAGATTCTTTGAAATTATTATGTTTAAAATAATTAAATATTTCACTATCAGTATATTCAAATAAAAAACTTCTAGCAACACTAGTAAAACAATATTTAAATAACGTATCATAATTATGAGTATTAATACTAATTATTAATTGTATAATATTTTTTATTATATATATATCATCACTATTATTTAATGTTTCATCTTTATATAGTGTTAAAGGAATACCTAGATATTCAAATATCTTTTTATATAATTCAAAACTACTAGTTCTATCCATTAATATTACAAAATCATTATATGTAATATCTTTAAGTATCTTTTTACTCTTATCAAATACTTGATATTTATTATCTATTTTATCTTTTATATCACGTGCTATAGCAAATATTTCAATCTCTTCCTTAGAATATTCTCCATTTTTATCATAATTATATTCTAATATTTTCATATCATAATCTTGATTAGTACTACCCTCATTAATATATGTAATATTACCAAATACCATTCTATGGGATTCTTGGTATTCAGCACCACCTACTAAATCATCCATTACTAAATCAAATATTTCATTTATATTTTTAAGTACTATATCTCTAGATCTAAAATTCTTAACTAAATCTATTTTTATACCACCATTATTATTAGAATAATTATCATACTTATCTTTAAATATATATGGATTAGCATTTCTAAACCTATAAATAGATTGTTTTACATCTCCTACCATATATACATTATTATTTGCTATTAAACTAATAAAAGTCTCTTGTAAGTCATTAGTATCTTGATATTCATCTACTAATATTTCCTTCAGAGAATATTTAACTTCATCACATATATCTTTATTATTTTTAAGTACTTCTATAGCAAGTAATGCTATATCAGTAAATTCATACATCTCATTATCTTTTTTATATATACTAACTATATTTAAATATTCTTTAATAATATCTATAATTGCTATTACATAATTTTTAGTCTTTAATATATCTTCTTTTATCTTATCTTTATTACCATAACTACATAAAGTTTGTATATTCTTTATAATATCTGATATCTCTTCTTTTATATTTTTTACATCATCTTCACTACCTCTAGGTAATGTAGGTAATTTAAAACTAGGATATAATAATATATCATCTATACTATTAGATTTTAATAATCCATCTAAACTATCTAATACTTTACTATAATAAGTACCATCTACTAATATAGATAAATCATATAATTTCTTATTTAATAATTCTTTTTTATCCAATATTAATTTTTCATATTCTAATATCTTATTATCTATATATTCATCACTATAATATATATCTATATAATTATCTAAATATTCATTTACATTAGGTAACATTTCTAATTTAGAAGCAATAGATATAAAATATTTTTTTAACGTTTTATCATCTCTAACACAAAAATCATTAATTAGTTTTAAAAATAATTCATCTTCTTTTTCATAATAATTTTCAAATACTTGATCCATTATTTTATTTTTTTCTATATTAATTAATGTAGCTTCTACTATATTTATATTTTTAGATATATTTAATAAATAATGATATTTTTTTACAATAGATAATGCATAACTATCAAATGTAGTAATATATGCTGAATCAATTAATTTTAATTCTTCAGTATAATTATTTTTCTTTAAAGAATCTCTAATACGTTCTTTCATCTCACCAGCAGCAGCCTTAGTAAATGTAAGTATTAATAATTCATTAATATGTATACCACTTTTTACTTTTTCTTTTACTCTTTCAGTTAATACTGCAGTCTTACCACTTCCAGCACCTGCACTAACTATTATATTACTACCACTAGTATATATAGCCATCTCTTGTTCTTTAGTCCATGCCACTTTCTTCACCTTCTAAAAATTCTAAATTCTTATATTCTTTTAAATTTACTACATCTTTTTCTGTTTTAAAACATATATCTTTAAATTTACAAAATTCACATCCTAAATCTTTTCCACCTATACGTTTAGGATTAATATCAAATTTAGCATTCAATATATCATTAGTAGATTGTTTTATTTTATCTTCAGTAATACTAACTAATTTATCTATAGTTTTATCATCTAATACTTTAGAATAAGAATAAAAACCTTTACTAGTCATCTTTAAACTTTTAACTACACTACTATCAGTATAACTATTATCAAAATATTCTAATATATCAGTATTAGAATTACTATATCCTTGTAATAATAAGTTTTTTCTTTTTAAATCTTCATAACTAGTTTTTGAATCAGCATTTATTTCATTATTTAATATTTTTTGTAAATAAAAACCTGCTACTTCTATATTCTTATTAAAATAATTTCGTGTTAAATATATATATATAGGTAATTGCATATCAATACCATATATAATATTATTTAATTCCAAATTAGGATTACCAGTTTTATAATCTATAATAGCAACTATATAATTATTATCTAATTCTTTATACTTTAATTTATCTATAATACCCATAAAAGTAACTTTTATATTACCTTCTATATTAACATATACTTTTTGTTCATATACTTCATTATCCATACTACAATGTTTATTATGATTATTAATTGTATCTATAATAAATTTTAATTCTTCTTTAAGTTTATCTATAAAATATTTTTCTTTCTTACTATTTATTTTATCTTTAATATAACTATCAAATACTTCTTCATAATTAAAATTATTAGTAAATGCTTTAGATAATACATAATGAAATAAATTACCTATAAATTGCATAAAAGTTTCTTCATATATACTTAGTTTTAAAATATTATTTATATAAAATCTAAAATTACATCTATTATAATTATCTAAGCTACTATAAGATAATAATATTTTATTATCTAAATAACTATATAGATCATCTTTATTTATACCCTTAAACTTATTATCATACTTTCTATAATCTATACTAGGATAATTACTATATAAAATAGATAAATCATTATTAATAGTACCATACTTATTAAAAATATCTAATGATTTAGATAATAATAACTTATTATATAAGTTAGAATAATTATAATTAATCTTAGTATCTTTTATTACTTCATATTCTAATTCTTCATTTATATTACTAATTGTATAAGTATCAGTTAATGTTTTTAATTTATAACTAATAAATAAATTTTTAATATTAGATATAATACTAATTACTTTATCTTTTTCTAATATATTATTATCTATAGAAGTTTCTATACCAAGTAATAATTTATCTTTATCACTAAAGTAATCTTCATCCTTTTTAATAATAGGTATAACACCTTGATTAAATCCAAGTAAAAATACATATTCATCACTATTAATATGAGTATCAATACTTATTTCTTTAATAACATTTTCTTTTAAAGATATATCTATATTAGTATTCTTTAAATCATTAATAATAAGTTCTTTAATATCTATATAATCATCACACCATATATATTTATTACATATATTAACTATTTTATTATATATATCTATCTCACTCTTAGTAATATTTTCTTCTAACTTATTTAATGTATTATTTATATTTGATTCATAATATTCTAAAAATAAATTACTTGTATGAGTATTATATATACTATAGTTATCATTTAATAATATAGGTATATTAAACATAGAAAATATTCTTTTAATAATTAATCTATATTCATCATTTAAATTAGTTAAATATATTTTATTTATATCTATATTATTATTAATTAATTCTACACATTTATTAGCTACAAATGCTACTTCATCATCTAAAGTATTAAATTCATATATACTATGTTTATACTTATTACTATTATCATTTATTACTTCATATTTATAATTACTTAATATATCTTTTATTATATTAGGTATATTATACATATTATATATAACTATATTTTTATTATTTAAATATTCTTTAAAATAATTATTAGTAATTAATAAATTATTATCTATTAAATCTTTTTTTATTTCATATATTTTATTTATCTTATTATTAGTACTAGGTTCATTTACATAATACATATTATTAATATATATTTTAGCAATATCATATTTAATATTATTTTTTTTCATTAAATAATATATAGTTTTATTATTGTAATTAAAATAATAATTGCTAATTAATTCACTAGGCGTTATTACTTTAATATTAATAATTTTATTTAAAGAACTAATATATTTAATTATATTATTTTTATTATTTGTAATTATCAGTGTATTATTTTTTATAAATTCATACATAGTATCACCAATAATTATTATACCATACAAAAATAATAGCAAGTTAAATACTTACTATTATTTTAATAAAATATATATATTAGTATATCCAATAGTTTTTAATAATCTACCTGCTCTATTACTTAGATTACCACGATCACAATATAATATCAATGGTGTATCTTTAGGATAATCTCTTAACATAGTTAATATATTATTTATTGGCATATTTATAGAGCCATCAATATGATCTTTTATATATGAGCTAGGTAATCTTACATCAATTAATAATGAATTATTATTCTTATACTTACTTAATTCACTCATACTAATATTTTTCATTATATCCCCCTATTTATAAATATGAAATTAAAGATATATTGTATAGATAATAACACAAAAAAGATTCTTTCGAATCTTTTAGAAAAACCTTAATATATCATTAAATGTTACATATAACATCAATAACATAAGTAATATAAAGAATATATTATGTATTAAATTTTCTACTTTAGGATTTACTGGTGATCCTTTAATTTTTTCTATAATTAAGAATAATGCATGACCACCATCAAATGCAGGAAGTGGTAATATATTTATAAATCCTACATTTATATTAAGAAGTGCTATTAAAGATAATACTCTTGATAAACCTAATTTACGAGCTTGTCCTACAACAGTATATATACCAATAGGGCCAGATAACATATTAAGACTTATTTTACCAGTTATTAAATATAATACTGTAAAAAACATCTGTTCTACGGTACTAATCCATTTACCTATAGCATATTTAATACCTGCTATAAAACCTTTTTCAGGAGTACCAGTTACAGAAAATCCATACTCGTAACCAGCTAAATCATCATCTTTTTCTTCTTTAACATCTATTTTAACTGTTTTTTCATCATCATCTTTTTTTACAGTTAATTCAAAATTATCTTCTTGTTTTTTAAGTTTACTTAAAAAATCAGAATATGAAGTTACTTCTTCATCATTTACTTTTGTAATTATATATCCATTTTCTAAATCATCAACTTTTGAATCATTAATAACTATATTACCTTTTTCATCAAAAGTAATAGAAAATCCATAATCAAAACCTTTTAATAAATAATCTTTACCTACAGCAAATGCATTAACCTTAACAGTTTCATACTCACCATCTTTATGTTTAACTTTCATATCAAACTCTTTATTAGAGTTAACCGTTAATTCTAAACTAAGTCTATCATAATTACTAGTTTTTTTACCATTTACCGATACTATTTCATCACCTTCTACAAGTGTTGGATAAATATCATTATTTATTTCAGTTAATTTAGTAGATTTTAAACTAACAGTATTAGTCCAACCAATAATTAATAATACAACAAAAGCTAAAATAAAATTATTCATAACTCCTGCTACCATTACCATAAATCTTTGATGCCATTTTTTAGATTGTAATCTTTTTTCAACAGGTATTTTTTCATCTACTTCTATTTCTTCACCTGCCATTTGTACAAATCCACCAATTGGCAATAATCTAATACAATAATCTGTTTCATCAACTACTTCTACTACTTTACCATTTACTTTTTTCTTTTTTGGTTTACGATTATATTTAAATAATCTAGGTCCCATACCTATACTAAATTCATATACATATACACCTGCTTTTTTAGCAAATATAAAATGTCCTAATTCATGTATAAATACTACTATTCCTAATATTAGTATAAAATACAATAATGTAATTAATGTTCCTATCATTCTATCCTCCTATAATATTGTTAAAAAGAAACTATATGCTAATAATACAAATATTAAACTATCTAATCTATCTAAAATACCACCATGACCTGGCATTAAATTAGAAAAATCTTTTTTATCAAAATATCTTTTTATTGCAGAGAAAAATAAATCACCTAATTGACCTACAATAGATAATATTGTTGTAATAATTACTAATGTAATTAAACTTGTATTATTATTTATAACTGTTACATAAAAAACAGAAGCAATAAAAACTCCAAATATAGTACCTCCTACTAAACCTTCAATAGTTTTTTTAGGAGATATTACTTCTAATAATTTATGTTTACCTATTAATAATCCAGTTATATATGCAAATGTATCAGTAGTTACTGTAATTAATATTAAATATAAAAGTAAATTACTACTCATATCAAAATAAGTATTGAATAAAGACATAGCAATACCTAAAAACATAACACCCATAAATACATAATTAGCATCATTAATACTATATGTTTCCCTTTTATGATATAAAACTACTGGTAACAATAAAATAATTAATAAACTAGTTATTACTCTAAAATCTACATTCATTTGTAAATTCCTATTTACATGTACATTATAAAGTACTAATGGTATAAATAAATATCCCATTAATTTAATAAATATAGGTAATTCTTTTTTTGTTTCTTTAATATCTAAATACTCTTTCATACCTAACATAGCAATTAAATATATAGCAACTTTGAATACATCTCCCCCAATAATAAATACTGGAATAACAATTGCTAACATAATAATAGCACTAATTACTCTTTGTTTCATAGTTTATTCCTCCAAACCTTCTATCTCTTTTTGTATATTCAATCAAAGCATTATCAAATTCATCATTATCAAATGCTGGAAAATAAGTTTTAGGAAAATAAAGTTCAGCATAACTTAATTGATATAGCATAAAATTACTAAGTCTAATCTCACCACTTGTTCTAATTAAAAAATCTATAGGTGGTAGATCTTGAAACATATAATGATATATCATATCTTCATCAATATCATCTACATTAATAGTACCATTTAAAATATCAATATTTATTTTCTTTATTGCTTCTACAGTTTCTAAATGTGAACCATAATTAAAACATATATTCATAACACCTGAACTACAATCTTTAGTTAATTCTTCACAGTACTCCATTATTTTAACTAATTTTTCTTTTACAGGTTTTCCTCTTCCTCCAGAAAAAACTACTTTAATATTTTCTTTCTTTAATTCTTCAGCATACTGTTTAAATTTCTTCTCAAATATATTCATTAAAAAGCTAACTTCTTCTTTACTTCTTTTAAAATTTTCAGTAGAAAAAGCATAAACACTCAAATACTTAACACCTGTTTTAAATACATGTTTACTTAAATTAACTAAATTATCAAAACCAGCTTTATGACCTTCACTTCTAGTCATACCTCTTTCTTTGGCCCAACGTCCATTACCATCTAAGATAATAGCAACATGATTAGGTATCTTTAATTTACTATAATCCATATAGCCTCCTTAAGTTTTCACTTATACCATTATATCACAATAATAAAAAAAATAGAATTCATAATTCTATTTAGTATCAATATTTACTCTTACTTTACCTAAATTATTAATATAAGCAGATGCTTGTACAACATTTCTAATAGAATTAGCAATCTTGCCACCTCTACCTATAACAGAGCCAATATCTTCTTCTGCTACTTTTACATTAATTACTTTATCTTTTTCACCATTTATAGTTACTTCAACTTCATCAGTATTCTTTACAAGATTAGTAACAATAAACTTAGTTAAATCTACTAAATCCATATTACTTCTCTTCTTTCTTTGTCATTTTAGTTTCATGAAATTTCTTCATAATTCCTTGTTCACTAAATAGATTTCTAACAGTATCAGTTGGAATAGCACCATTACTTAACCATGCAAGAGCTTTTTCTTCATCAATTTTTACAACAGCTGGTGTTTCAATTGGATTATAATATCCAACTTCTTCTATAAATCTACCATCTCTTGGAGATCTTGAATCAGCTGCTACAATACGATAAAATGGTCTTTTTTTAGCACCCATTCTTTTTAATCTTAATTTTACTGCCATGATATTCCCTCCCATCAATCAATTAATCAATGTACTAATGATAACACAAAAAAAAAGAAGTGTCAACCATTTTTAGTTAACACTTTATAAATAATTTTCATTTACTTCTTCATCTATCTCTTTTTCATCTTCTTTAGTAAAATCATCATCTATAATATCCCAAGGATCTTCATCTTCTTCAATAGCAATTTTAACCTTTGTTTCTCCAACTATTTCAATACCTAATTCTTTATCTATTGAAAATTTTATTTTATTATCATTAATTTCTACATTAGAACAATTTGGTTGATATAAACTTCTAACTATTATTTCAGTATCACTATCAATATCTACATTCTTATTAAAATTAATATTAAATGTTTCATCATAATCAATATTCTTATTTACTACAGTAGTTTTTTGATTATTATCATATGAATACCATATATTAATATCAAAATTACCTTTTACACCTACTTTATCATCACTTTTATATCCATCAAACTTATGATTAATTACCCAACATCCTAATATAGTATCCGGTTTTTCTTCTACATCTATCGTATATGTATTTTTAAATGATTTTTTACCCTTACCAATAATTGCTTTAGTAACAATTTCTTTATATAGTGCCATTTTATCACTCCCTATTTTAATTTATGCTTTAATAAATAAAATGTACCCATAAAAATAAAATATTTTATATTAAGACTTGAAACACGTGTTTAATTATGATATAATCAATTTGTATTTCAGATTTGGAGTAGTACTCAAGAGGCTGAAGAGGCGCCCCTGCTAAGGGTGTAGACCGGGCAACTGGTGCGAGGGTTCAAATCCCTCCTGCTCCGCCATTAGAATTTTAACCCCTATTAAGGGGTTTTATTTATGTAAAAAACTATTCATTTGAATAGTTTTTTTACCATGGATATATATTTATTCTATTTACGATCCAATCATCTTCTTCTAAATGATATTCATTTCTACAATGTGGACATATTTTATCTTTCAATGCATTAAAACTAGAACCACATTTTTTACAATTAACTTCCTTAATTGAAAAATCCATTTTAGTTTTAAAATTCATATTATGACTAATTAACATTGAAATTCTTTCTCTTTTATGTTTTATTTTATTATTTTCATAATATGTATTATTCATAAATAAACTAACTAATATAAATAAACTACCATTATATTCTCTAACACTATCTAAAGTTATTATTCTATACGTAGAATCAATTAAATTAGAGAATAAATTCATATTTATATCACCCTTATATTGAGGTACACTACTTAAATCATCTGAGTATGCTATTATTCTAAATAATGACGATGCTTTACCTTCAAAATATGAATAATTAAAATTTTTATCATATCTAATCAAATTCAAATATATTTTTTCTAATTGACCAATATTATTTACAGCTAAAGAAAATTCTTCTTTTACTCCAAAAAGAGATTTAAATATTAATTTAAAAATAATTAATGAAAAACCAAAAATTAAGCCTAAAAAAATAGTTGCTAATACAGTAATTAATGTAATACCAAAATTTAAAAATAATAACATACCAAATAATATAAAACCTAATACTATATATATTGCAATTCTTGTTTTTACTTCTTTATCTTTTAATTCATAATTTTTTTCAAATGAATAATTTACTATTTTAGGTAATAAATCATACACAATGAATTTAGTTCTACAATATGGACAACCATTAGTTTGTAATTTTTCAATTGAAGAAGAAGCACCACAATTAGGACATGTATAAACATAATTATTAGCAATTTTATCTTGATTAGCATCTAATATTCCAGCATATAGAAAAACATTTTTTGTTTTATCATATATTACTTTATTATTCTTTAAATATTTTTCATTTCTAACATAATCTCTGCATACCATCTCTTGAACTTTATATACTCGTTCAATAGTATTAGCACCCTTAGAAAATCTCCTACTTACTTCACGAATATATGGTTTAAACTTCAAATCTTGCTTTAGACTAAATTTATCTAATCTCTTTTTTCTTAATTTGAAAAATAGTTTTAAATCATATGTAACTGAATTAGGTACTGTACCATCTTTAGACCATAATTCCATTTCATTAGTAAATTTATCAAATAATTCTTCGTAATTCATATAAACACTTCCTAGTATAATTATAACATATATTCAAAAAACATGCAGGTATAAAACCTGCATATTTTACTATCAAAATAATTCATCCATATTATTTGAATTCATAAAATCATTTACATTAAAATTAAAGTCTTTTTCTGCTTCTTTAGCATTATTTATAACATCATCTGGTATTTCAATTTTTGAAACTTTATTATAATCATACATAACAATTGTTAGTAATCCATTAAAATTAATATCATCATATTCATCAGATATATCTTTTAACATATTTTTTAATATATCATCTAAATTCATTTCAACAATAGAAATATATCCATCCTTTAAATAAATTGTAATTTTAAAATCTTTAATAGAAGTCTTATCTAATTGCTTATTAATTTCATCAATAGAATCTTTTGGAACAACACCATCTAATTGTTTTAATACACCATCAATATTTAGCGTAACTGATAATTTTTCATAACCTTTTTTATCAGACTTTTCTGATTTAACTTTTGTAGCAGAATCAAGTACCTTGATAACTTCATCTTTATAATCATTGTTATTTTTATATTCTATCTTAGAATATGTCCATTGTCCATCTTCATCTTTAACATATGTATATAAATATCCATCTTTTAATGTAACATAACTTTCAGAAGATTGATTCATACCAAAAGTTCCTATTTTATATGTTCCATGAGCGCTTATACTTTCTTCATTTTCTTTATATATATCTTGATCACCAGTAAATGACATATTCATAGATATACCCTGCATTTCAATACCATAATTTAATCCAAACTTCATTTTAACACTGTTAGCATTTTCTGTCTTTTCAATAGCATCTTTTAATTGTTTTTCAGGATCCTTTTTACCACATCCAGTTATAAATAATAATAGTAAAATAAATACTAAACTAAAATACTTAAAATTTTTCTTCATTATATCTCTCCTAACAATATAATTATATCATAAAAATTATTAAATTATAATTCCATCTAAACTCCAAGTTTTAATATCTGTAATTTTAACATCTACAATCTTACCTATATTAGATTTATCACCATCTACATTAACTAATTTCATTGTATCAGTATATCCAAATAAATTACCTTTCTCTCCAATACCTTCTATTAAAACTTTAGTAGTTTTATTTAAATATCTTTGATTAGCCTTATTAGCATACTTATTAACTAATTCATTTAATTCATATAATCTCTTATTCTTTTCATCTAAAGATACATTATCTATCATTTTAGTAGCAGGAGTTCCTTCTCTAGGTGAAAATATAAAAGTAAATGCTGAATCATATTTACATTTTTTAACTACATCTAAAGTTTCTTCAAAATCTTCACGTGTTTCTCCAGGAAAACCAACTATAATATCAGTAGTTATTGATACATTAGGTATATTATCTTTTAGTTTCTTATATA
>JAEEGL010545889.1_pt1 | contig 12745 bp, 11 predicted proteins | sample 9134231 | NCBI WGS metagenome assembly JAEEGL01 (sample SAMN16246548, study PRJNA631951) | gut metagenome | biome: gut microbiome; feature: rumen; material: fiber-attached | host: Bos | place: Iran: Karaj | collected 2018-10 | reverse complement strand
GAATTTGGGTAAAATTTTGATTTTGTTTTGTGCCTTTGTGCCAAAAGAAAATGCCTTTGGCTTCACAAAATTTTTCCGAAATAAGGAGTTTGGGACTGGTACTTGGCATGGCCACGGGTCGCACTACCTTTGCAAGGAAAAGGGCCAATACGATGATGGTATAGTCCTGGATTTTGGACGTACTCGATAAAAAAGGAGAACACGGACGGTTACAATGGATGTGAAATAGTTTTGTTCTCGTGCGCACGTACATTATTATATAATATATGTGCGGTAGTTTAGTCCCGTAAAGTAGTTGCCTTTGCGGGACTATTTTTTTTGTTATCTTCAAAGGTTCATATTCTGTTTTTCAGGTAACAAAATCAGGAAAAATCCATGTAAAAGTCTTATATAAAGCATTTTACGACTTTGTGGGTCGTAAAAACGTTAATATACGAGATAAAATTTTTCAAGACGGCTTTTGCAGCGTAAAAACAGTTTCTTTGCAAACAAAATCAGGCATTCATTGTGTCTTGCTGACCTCTGTAGCCTGAGCATGTTGGATGTAAAGAAATAAGAATAATATGAGTGGATTTGCGATTTACGCTTTTGTGATCACCGGCCTTTATATCGTTTACATGTCCGTTGCCATTCTGATGGATCTGTTCGGTAAGAAAGGCCAGAAGAAAGACAGTGCGGAAGTATTCAACAACAGCGATATGTCTGGTGGTGATGATGACAGCGAGGGTGGCACCCTCGTTGACGAGACTCCCGACGGCTATTCAACCCGTAGTTCCAGTGTTGCTGGCGAGGGTGTTTCCTCTGAAGAGAATGATGATTCTGATGACGATGAGCATTACGATGACGAGGTAGATCAGAAGGAGCAGCTTGTCGTAGATGGTCCTGACGATGAAGAGTTGTTGAATCAGGAAAGCCAGGAGAGTCAAGCTGCCTATGAGAGTCTGAAGGCTGTTCAGGAACAGATGGATCCTGTCTCTCCCCATTACCAGGATGAATATCGCAGTGCAGACTTTGCTGCTATGATGGCTCAGCCTATGAGTCAGAAATCACGTATTCTTCGAAATTACGTAACTATTTAGCTGCTGTAAGGACAGCGTGAGAGAAGACGATGAAGATGAAGGATAATACCATATTCCGGCGTTTTGCCTTTCTGCTTTTCGCTTTGGTGACGGTAGGCAGTGTTGGTGCTGTTACGGTCAGCAATGGTGGTGTCAATTATTCTCTGACAGCTCAGGCTTTGGCTGAGATGACTGAGGAAGTTGTGTTGACGATGGGTTATGTCGTCGGCCTTCTGTATGCCATTGCCTCACTGCTGGCTATCTACAATGCCACTGTCATCTATATCAAGATGCAGGCTGGCGAGGAAGGCTTTACGAAGTCAGTTATGATGCTCATAGGAGCCATTCTTTTCCTCATTGGTGCAACCATTGTCATGCCTGCTTTCTTCGGCTATAGTGTCGGTTCGTCCGGCTCTCCCTTCGGTTGATGATTATATCAAATTCCATATCAAAGTTTTCAGTTAACAAAAAGTTTAATTAAACCATTTTTCAGGAAAAATGAACAAGAAAGGTTTTTCAAAGTTTGTCATGGGTGCCCTGATGGGCCTCGCTGACAAGTGTGAGAAGGCGTTGATGTCGCCTCGTTTCGGAGCTACGCTTATGATGCTCTGCATGGTTTCTTTGGTGTTCGCTCAGAACTCTGCCGGTGATTATTCTGCTGGTACTACCGCTCTCGGCACTGTCACCACTGAGATTGCAAAGTATGTTCCCGTGGCAGTGAAGCTGTGCTACGCCATCGCCGGTGTGGTTGCTGTGGTTGGTGCCATCAGCGTTTACATCAAGATGAACAACGAAGAGCAGGATGTCAAGAAGAGCATCATGATGCTCGTGGGTGCCTGTATCTTCCTGATTGCAGCAGCTCAGGCTCTGCCTCTGTTCTTCGGTATTTCTGAGTAACCTGTGCTTTCGCATGGAGCAGGTTAACGATCTCTATCCGGATTACCCAGTATTCAAGGGGCTTCAGCGGCCTCTTGAATTTCTGGGTTTTCAAGGTCGTTACATCTATTGGGCTGCAGGAACTGCTGGTGGTGCCATTATTGCATTTATCATTGGCTATGTTGCTATCGGTTTTATCGTTGCCTTAGTATTGTGTACGGCTATTCTCGCCTTCGGCGGTGTGATGACTTTTATCAAGCAGCGCAAGGGGCTTCATTCCAAAAAGGAAGAGAAAGGTATTTTTATCTTTGCTCATTCCCGGCGCATAAAATACTAATATTATGTTGACAGTTGTAGTTATCATAGGATTTATCTGTTTCCTTGTTGGCATGGGAGTGTCCGTCTGGGCCTTTGGTACAGGCGGTAAGCGTGCCAATGTCTTCAAGGATATCTATTACAGTATAGAGGAAGCGAATGGTGTTGGTGTCCTCTATACGAAAAGTGGTGAATATTCTGCCATTCTGAAGATGGAGAACCCTGTTCAGAAGTTCTCTGCCGACACCGACTGTTATTATGACTTCACCAGTCTGATGACTGCTATCGTCCAGACTTTAGGTGAGGGCTACGCCTTGCACAAGCAGGACATCTTCGTTAGAAAGCATTTTGACATGAGTCAAATCGACAATAGCGGCAAGGATGAGAGCAGACGCTTCTTATCCGATGCCTATTTCAGGTTTTTCAATGGCCGCGAGTACACCGCTGCCAGCACCTATCTTATTATTACACAGGAGGCAAAGAAGAGTGCCTTGCTGAGTTATGATAGCAGCAAATGGCGTGACTTCCTTGTGAAGATTCGTAAGGTTTCTGATCAGTTGCATGACGGAGGCATCAAGACTGCCCGTTTTCTCAATGTCAGTGAGGCTCGTGAGTATGCAGACCGTTTCTTTGCCGTGAATTTCCGTGATAAGAATATTTCTATGACGAACTTCAAGGTTGACAGTGAAGAGATTCACATGGGCAACCGTCAGGCCAAGGTTTATAGCTTGTTGGATGTTGACTCTGTGGGCCTTCCTGGTGTTCTCCGTCCTTATGTTGATATGACGGTAAACAATGCTGTGATGCCTGTTGACCTGATGAGTGAGATTGACCATATCCCAGAGGTTGATACGGTCATCTATAACCAGGTTGTTTTCCTGCCGAACCAGAAGAGAGAGTTGGCGATGCTCGATAAGAAGAAAAACCGTCATGCCTCTGTTCCTAACCCATCCAATCAGATGGCTGTTGAGGACATTAAGAAGGTTCAGGATGTCATTGCACGAGAGGGTAAGCAGCTTGTTTATGCTCATTTCAATTTGATTGTTGCTATGGATGCCGATAAGGACATCCAGAAGGTAACCAACCATTTGGAGAATATCTTTGCCCGTCAGAGCATCCATATCTCTAAGCGTGCCTACAACCAGTTGGAGTTGTTTGTTGCCTCGTTCCCCGGTAATGTGTTCAGGATGAGTCCTGACTATGACCGTTTTCTGACGCTGAGTGATGCAGCGTTATGTCTGATGTATAAGGAGCGTCAGACCAAAGGTGATGACACTCCTGTCAAGTGTTATTATACTGACCGTCAAGGTGTGCCAATGCCTATTGACACGACGGGTAAGGAAGGTAAGATCAAATATACGAACAATTCCAATTTTTTCGTCCTCGGCCCCTCGGGTAGCGGTAAGTCATTTTTCATGAATACCGTGGTGCGTCAGTATTACGAGCAGAATACTGATGTTGTCATCGTGGATACTGGTGACAGCTACGAGGGGCAGTGCAGTTATTTTGGTGGAACGTATATCTCCTATACCAAGGAGAATCCTATCTCTATGAATCCGTTCAAGGTTACTGAGGTGGAGTACACCCAGAACTTTGGTGAGAAGAAGAACTTCCTGATGTCGCTCATTTTCCTTATCTTCAAAGGTACTCAGGAACCCACGAAGATTGAGAGTTATATCATTGAGCGTACCATCATGGAGTATTATCGTGAGTATTTCTCACCCTTCAAGGGTTATTCAGAAGCGGAGCGTGAAGAGCTTCACCAGAGTCTTGTCATTGCCGCTAAGAGTAACGGCGAGTATGAGAAATATGAGGAAGAGTTACAGACCAGGAACGGTACTGGTTCGTATGATGTAACAGACGAAGAGCGTGAGCGCTATGAGAAAAATAAGCGTCGTGCTGAAAAATTAGAGGCTGTCATCAATGATTCTGCAGCAACAGATGGCGAGAAGTCTGCCGCCAATCGTCAGCTTCAGCGTCTTACTCCTGCTATTGTCGAAGGTAAGTTCTTGGAAAAGATTCAGCGTGAGATTACGAAGCGTGAACAGCAGCGTAAATCGTTGCGTGTCACTGAGCTGTCTTTCAACAGCTATTATGAGTTTGCGCGTCAGCGTATTCCTCAGATTATGCGTGAGGATTCCATTAACTTTGACATCAACGAGTTTGCGGCTATTCTGAAGCCGTTCTATCGTGGTGGCAATCTGGAGTACACCCTTAACAACGATATGGATAGTTCGTTGTTCGATGAACAGTTCATTGTCTTTGAGATTGATAAGGTGAAGGATGACCCTGTTCTCTTCCCGATTATCGTCCTGATTATCATGGACGTGTTTACGCAGAAAATGCGTATCAAGAGCAAGTGCAGGAAGTGCCTGGTTATCGAAGAGGCGTGGAAAGCCATTGCCACCCCTGTCATGGCCGAATATATCAAGTATTTGTATAAGACGGCCCGTAAGCACTGGGCTATGGTTGGTGTTGTGACGCAGGAGATTCAGGACATCACTTCCTCCCCTATTGTCAAGGAGGCTATCATCAGCAATAGTGACGTGTTCATGTTGCTGGATCAGAGCAAGTTCAAGGATAAATTCGATGACATCAAGGCCACCTTGGCCCTCACAGACATCGACTGCAAGAAAATCTTTACGATTAACCGTCTTGACAATAAGGCTGGCCGCAGTCCTTTCAAGGAGGTCTTTATCAAGCGTGGTACCGAGGGTGACGTGTTCGGTATTGAGGAACCTCGGGAGTGTTATATGTGCTATACTACTGAGAAGGCTGAGAAAGAGGCTTTAAAGCTGTATAAGCGCGAGTTGAAATGTGACTACCAGCACGCCCTTGAAGTCTTTGTGCGTGATTGGGATCGTAGCGGTATCAGTAAGTCTCTGGAGTTTGCTCAGAAGGTCAACAAAGGCGGTAAGGTTTTGAACCTTCCACCGAAAAAGAAGGAAGTAATATGAAAATATTTTAATATTGTAATATAGTAATATAGTAATATTCACATATCGTATGCTTAGGAATTGGTCTTTCATCTTGTGTTTGATGTTCCCCGTGCTGTGTCATGCAGCATGGGCGAGCATCAATATTGATATTAAGACTATTTCTGCCATGACTGCTGCATACGCTACTGAGGCAGCTACCGAAGCTATGAATGACGAGAGTGTTCAGAAGATTCTCGACCATTATACCAGTGCGGAGGTAGCTACTGCTGGTATCTTTGCTTCAAAATGGCTTGACCGTCAGGCATTACAGAATGCCGGTTTATTTGATAATGCCGAAGAGAACTTCTATTATCGTCGTATTTATACGATGGTAAGCGCACGTATCATGCCGAAGATTCTTGACGTTGCTGCGTTGATGGTCAAGTACCCCGAGAAAGCTATGTATTGGGGGCCTTACCTGTTCCGTGTCTGTGAGCAGACGAAACAGCTGTGTATGATTTTTGAGACCGTTGTTGCTAATGGTAAGCTGACGTTTCAGGATATTGCGTTTCTGGCAATCAATGACAATCTCAAAGATCTCTTTGACTTGACGAAGTTAGGAGAGGTTGACTGGAAGAATGTCTGGGATAAGCTGTCTGACTTCGGTAGTGGTATCACTAAGGAAGACCTTGAGGAAGACCTCGAAAGTCTGATGACCGCCGGAGGTGCTATTGCTTCCGCAGGCGGTTCAGTGTTGAATGATGCGTGGATCAACGGCAGTAAGGTTGGTGATATTTTCCACATGAAGCCCGGTGAGATACTGGAGCTTTATAATGACTTCAAGGATATGTATGAGACGTTTTCTGATCCGAGCAATATCAAGGATTTGCTGATGGAGAAGATTATCAGTACTGACAGTATCGGTGTTGCCAACCTCTTTACGCTGGATGGTTATAATATCACCAGTTATGTCAGTGACTATCTTAAGGAGTTGCAGGGTCAGTATTACACCCAGCGTTGGTATATTTACTATCGAGACAAAGGTGGTAACTATGTATGTGAATATTATCCTCCTTCTGATAATTGGAGCATCACTGATGGTCCGGAATGGTATCGTGTGAGCACGTCTGATGCCAATTACCGTTATACCTCGGCTGACTATGAGAACTCACTAAGGAATAGTGAGAACTATGCAGGATGGAGCCGTTCAAAGTGTGAGAGTTTGACGAACAACGGCGATAAGTATCATTATGATTTTGCAAATTTCATTCAACAGAGTAGAATCTTTGGTAGTAGTTCTGGTAAAACAAAGGCTTATGCCTATGCTCATAACATCTATGTCTATAGATGGTGGGATGTTGTTGAAGAAGTCTATGATGAAGTCTTTGACAGTCAGTATGATGCCGTTCAGGCTATCCAGGCCCGTTTCAATGCGAAGCTTGCAGAATATAATGATAATGAAGAAGGTAAGGTTTATTATATTGGCAAGGATGAGAAGCATTACTATAATGCTGCCGATGAAGCCAAATTGAAAGGCTGTGCCACTGTCAGTTTTACCATGGAGTGCCATGATAATGCCAAACTTGGCGAGGGTAGTTTTTCTTGGAAGGAGAATGGCGATCAGCGAAATGCCCTTGATGAGGATTCCAAGCGTTATGCTATGGAGAGTACCCTTCCTCAGATGCCTGAGACCCCGGAGGCCGACCAGAGGATTTCTGAGCTGACTACTAAGGTTACTAATCTTACCAGTGAGATTCAGCGTTTGAAGAGTGAAAACAATGCGTTGTTAGCAGCCATCAGTGAGGCCAGTGTTGATGAAGCTGCTGAGTTACGTGCTCAGTATCGTGCGAATCAGAGCCAGATCAGTACTTTGCAGTCAGAGTTAAATGCTGCTCAGAGTGAACTTGACCAGTGGCTTGCTCTGAAACAAGAGATTGTTAATGATTATTCTGATGAGCGTGATGGTACATATCGTATTCCTGCTGTCATGCACGAGTTAGAGTCTGCTTACGGTTTACAGTGGACTGATGCCGGTAGCTGGGATGGATATACCTTTATCAGACATGGTAATATTCCGAATATTCACGGAGAGGTGGAATTTCGTGCTGAACTGACGAAAGAGCGTGGTGAGAGTCATAACTGGCTGATAGGCCGTTATCACCGTGCCATCCTTGCTGTTCATTGGACGCTGATAGCGAACTATGACAGCAGTGAGATAGTTGATTATATTGAGATGGATCCCTCGTTGAGTGATGCCGAGAAGGCTCAACAGGTCAATGACCGGTTGCATCAGTTGCAGCAGGAGCATCCAGGCTGTGACATTGAGGCGAACTATGCCTATAGTGCGCCACCAGACACTGGTGAAGACCCTGATGCCATTCATTTGCTATGGGTCTGTGACCGTTTGAAGGTTGCCCGTGATGTCGATTACCGGTTGTCGAAGATCTATGCGCAGCTGGTGTTGATTGAGAAGTTCATGCGTACCCGTGAGTCACTTTTGGATTATCTCAAACATGCTATGGGTCTTACCCAGCTGAATGGTGCTGGCCGCACTCATTTCGGCAGGAAGAGTTTCAGGCGTTGGCGTCGCAGTGCTACGGCTGCTGCTACTGGTGAGGATATCGCCAGTGTCATTGCCGATATGGATGAAGAATAGTAAACAAGAAATGATGAATCGGATGATGAAGATATTTCAGATTGCAGTATTGCTGCTGACGCTCGTTCCCATGGTGGGCCGTGCGCAGTGGAGTTTTGATTTCTTGTCTGTCGAAGCTTTGATTGACGACCATAAGCGTGTTCGTAGCGTGTTGCAGGCCCGCAGTGGTCTGGAGCAGGCTAATGAGCTGTTGCATCAGTATAGCAAGGAGGCGTGTGTTGATTATGACTCGCTGAACGTAAAACTTGATAAGTACACCAAGTGTTTTGATGTCATTGATGTCATCTATAACAGTGGTGTGATGGTTGTGAACGTTAAAAACACTTATTCTGACGTTTCTGATAAAATCAGTCAGCTGACAACGTTGGTTGAGGATTTTATGAACCAGTGTACCCTTCGTGGAAATATTGTTTCCTCTGATACCGTTATTGTTGGAGCTTGCCGTCGCTGTGTTGATCAGGTCAGCGAGGACGGCCAGCAGCTTGTGAACAGTCTGTATGAGTTGGCGCAATATGCCTCTGGCTTGCGTCATATCACTACAGAGGGGTTGCTCACAGTGATAGGAAGTATCAACGAGAGCCTTGACAACATTCGTGGTAGTATTGACCATACCTATTATGTGATATGGAAGTATATCACTATTAGGACTCACTATTTCAAGCCTGCTGTGATGTATAACGCAAAGACGTTAGGTGAGATGTGCGGTAGTGCCATCGAGCGTTGGAAGCGCGGTGCCTTGCAGGCATCGGGTGTTAATTACTGATATTATAATGATTTTATGTTAGTATTAAATAGAAAATATATTATGAGATCTATAATAGATATACGGAAAAATCTGTTGATGGCAGTCATGCTGTTGATTGCTGTGACGGTTCAGGCTCAGTCTGTGACCTATAATCATGATGCGAGTGTGATGAACCAGTTCACCATTGGTGAGATTGGTGCTGGAAGTTTCACACCCGATATCTATTATGATGCTTTACATAAGAACTATCGCAATGGTGCCATGACTACCAATAAGCAGTTCTTTCGTAGCCAGATGAAACTTGTTCTGACCCCAGAGGAAGGTCATGCCGAGAATCTTGACACTGCTTTGACAGAGCGTAAGCGTGTTGAAGAACTGAATATCGCTGACCGTACTCCTGGTGTTACGGATGTTGCCTGGCAGGTTGAGAAGAGTAAGATTGAGTCGAAGCTTGATATTTTCAAGAAGAATATCGAAAGACTGACGTTGGAAGGTGCTCCTGCCCGTGAGTATCAGAACTGGTTGGAGCGTTATAACTGTATCAACTGTGGTTTGCAGGCTGTCCGTGACGCTTATATGCCGCAAGGTAAGCGTAAGGAGCAGTATCTTGCTATCTATAAGGATGTTCTTTTGCAGAATACGGAGGTTTGTGAGTATATTGCCTATCTCCGTCAATTAAAGCAGGTGAAGCGTATCAATGACAATTCCCGTCCTTTGCCTAAGACACAGTTCGGGTTGTTGGCCCGTACTGCCCATGGCCGCTGGAAGGTTGCTTTGGCAGCAGGCAGTGGCGGTGTAGGTACGAATGAGTAAGCTGGAGGCCGTCATGGAATATCGGCATACAGGAACAATAGATTAGAATTTTGATTTCGCAAAAAGATAAAGAATATGAAAAGAGTATCGAGACATTTCAGGTTGCTGATAACCGTCATGTTAATGATGGTATCTTCGGTGTCTGTTCATGCCCAGAGTGGCTTAGTGCTTGCTGACAGTCTGGTAAATAATATCGGCATTGACCTGTTCGATGAAGAGATTGATGATGTCATCTTCCAGACGAACGAGTTTTTGACTGACGCGACGTTTATCGGTGGCAGCGGTCCGTTCTGGTGGATTTTGGAGTGCTGCATGGCTCTTGGAGCCTTGTTCGCCCTGATTCTTGCCGGGGGCATGGCGTATAAGATGATGGTGAAGGGTGAGCCTTTTGACGTGCTGAAGATTCTGCGCGTCCTTGGCATTGCCATTGTCATGTTCTATTGGTACCCGCATGATGGCACTGGTGGCAGCGTGTTGGGTGTCCTTGCGTATATTCCTAACTGTATCGGTTCCTATACCCATGACCTCTATGAGATAGAGGCCGCACAGGTGCAGGCAAAGTTTGACGAACTTCAGGAACCGTTGAAGGCTCGTCAGGACAGTATTGATCATTATATAGAAATCGGTAAGACCGCTGTTGACGGTATGGGTAATATAGATAAGTCTACCATTTTGCAATCTACCGATTATAAGGCGTTGACAGACTCTGAAAAATTGGCAGTGCGTATATACTTGAAGAGTACTTATACTGGTCTGATGGTCGGTTTGGATAAGATAGTGATGTTCCTTGCTTTGGCTTTGTTCCGTGTGGGTTGGTGGGGTACTATCTTTGTGCAGCAGGTTCTTTTGGGTATGCTGACCATTTTCGGTCCACTGATGTGGGCATTCAGTGTTTTGCCCAAGTGGGAAAGTGCCTGGGCGAAATGGATTACGAGGTATATGACCGTACATTTCTATGGTGCAATGTTATATTTTGTCGGCTTTTATGTTCTTCTGCTGTTCGATATCGTGCTGAGTATTCAGTATGAGAACTTGCAGAGTATTCTCAATGACGGTTTTACTGGTTATATGCAGAATGCTTTTATGACCGCCGGTTATCTGTTGGTTGCCAGTCTTGTGGCGTTGAAGTGTCTGAACCTCGTTCCAGACCTTGCCGCCTGGATTATTCCAGAGGGAGATACCGCATTCAGTACCCGTAACTTTGGTGAGGGTATCGCTGCTGATGCGAAGCGTGAGGCAATGAGTATTATGAGGTAATTTGCTGCAATAAAATTGCAGCCTACATAACTAAGAATTAAATTTGAATTTCTAAATACAATAAGACAATGGCAGTTATTAAGAATCTCGAAAACAAGATCAAGTTGGTGATGATCGTCAGCTGTGTTTTCATGGCTGGTTGTATCATTATCTCGTTAGGTAGCATCTTTACCGCCAAAGGCATGGTTGATGATGCCCAGAAGAAAGTGTATGTGTTGGATGGCACTGTTCCTATCCTTGTGCAGCGCACGACAATGGAAGAGACGTTGGATGTGGAAGCAAAGAGTCATGTTGAGCTATTCCACCATCTGTTTTTCACGTTGGCTCCGGATGATAAGTACATCAACTATACCATGGAGAAAGCCATGTATTTGGTTGATGAGACAGGTGTGGCCCAGTATAATGCCTTGAAGGAAAAAGGCTTCTATAATAACATCATGGGTACCAGTGCTGTTTTCAGCATCTTTTGTGACAGTATCGATTTCGATAAGGAAAAGATGACTTTCACCTATTATGGCCGTCAGCGCATTGAGCGTAGGACGAATATTCTTATGCGTCAGTTAGTCACCGCTGGTGACTTAAAGCGTGTCCCTCGTACGGAAAACAATCCTCATGGTCTGTTGATTACCAACTGGCGTACGTTGCTCAACAAGGATTTGGAGCAGAAGAACAAGACCATCTATTAAACTGTGAGTGCCGTCATGGAATAATGGCTTACATAACTTAAAAAGAATAACTAATCGCAAGAGAACAATGGGTTGGAAGAAGATGATTATCGGTGAGCCGATGCCGGACAAGAACGATCCGAAGTATAAGGAGCGTTACGAGCGTGAGGTGGAAGCCGGGCGTAAGTTCGCTCAGAAGAGCGGCATCACCTGGCTTGCAAGGAACCTGCAGGCGTGGGGCCAGGCTCATAAGATGGCGTTTATCATCATCGTGTTCGGTTTTGTGTTCATGTGTTTTATTGTGAACGTCTGCCGTCTGGTGAGTGTCTATAGGCATGGTACGCCTTCCAAGGCCGTTGCCGTGGAGCGTGTGGATAGTGCGTTACATGAGCGTTTGCATACTCATGAGTAAACTTTATAAGTAATCAAGTAATGTATAGCGATATGAAGAAGATTAATTTCAAACAGCCGAAATATATCATCCCGACGATAGCATACGTTGGTTTATTAGTGTTGGGTTGGCTGTTCATAGACCTTTTCAGCGTGGAGATCAAGGACGAGGAACCCAAGGACTTGCAGACCACGGAGTATTTGAACTCAGACCTTCCCACTGCGAATGTTGCCAAGGATATCGGCAGCAAGCGCAAGAATGTGCGTGACGTTTTCGGTGACATCGTTGACCGTACCGCTGTGCAGGACTTCGTGGAGGAAGCAGATACCACCACGAAGAAAAAGGAAGATTATGAATCGAAATATTCCGAAGAGGAACTGAAGCTGCTGCAAGAGAAAGAGCAACAAGCCGAAGAGATTAAGCGTCTGCAGGAGCGTTTGAAGCAATCTGCTGCAAAGGGCGAGTCCATGAGTAGTAATGAGTTTTCTGTTCCCATGAGTGAGGAAGAGCGTGCTCGTGCTTTGGAGATGCGCCGTAAGGGTATGATGGCCGAATTGGAGCGTGACCTGAATAATGCCCGTGCAAAGGGTGCTACTGCTATCAGTGATGTCGCCGATGCTCAGGACAGTATTGCAGCTGCTTCGCAAGTTGCTAAGGAAAAGGCTGTGAAGATGGAAGAGAACGCTGTTCGTGAACTCTCTGAGGATGCCGAGAATAATATTGTTGTTAAGAAGTCGAAGGATGACAGCGACTACTTCAATACCCTCTCTCAGAATGAGAAAAACAGTAATCTCATCAAGGCTATCATTGATGAAGAGGTGAAGGCTGTGGATGGTAGCCGTGTTCGTTTGCGTTTGTTGGATGACATTGATATTAACGGTACGTTACTGACAAAGGGCAGTTACCTCTTTGCTATTATGAGCGGTTTTGGCCAGCAGCGTGTCAAAGGTAAGGTAGAGAGTGTTCTTGTCGGTGATGAAATCTTGAAGATTGGCCTTTCTATCTATGACACTACAGATGGTCTGGAGGGTCTTTATGTTCCTGCCAGCAG
>JAEEGL016756956.1_pt1 | contig 12746 bp, 6 predicted proteins | sample 9134231 | NCBI WGS metagenome assembly JAEEGL01 (sample SAMN16246548, study PRJNA631951) | gut metagenome | biome: gut microbiome; feature: rumen; material: fiber-attached | host: Bos | place: Iran: Karaj | collected 2018-10 | reverse complement strand
TACCGCCGCCAGGATGAAGTTGGTACTCCATTCTGTGTAACAGTAGACTACGACACAATCAACGCAAAGAACGAAGACGGTTCTGCAAACGAACTTTACAACACAGTAACAGTTCGCTACCGTGATTCAATGGAGCAGGAACGCGTTTCTTTGGACGACCTTGTATTCTATATTCAGAAAGCTATTAAGAATTATAAGCCGGTAATAAAATAAAAATAACATGCGGGTCCCAGCGACGGCAAAACTGAAAAAGGAATCTCCCTGGGCCCCATGCTTAGCGATTTTGCTTTGCAAAATCTTGGCGCAACCCAGGGGCCCCCTTTTTCATTTTGCCTGCGTCCCACATGTTATTTTTATAAGTTAAGTCGTATAATAAAAGAATATATGGAATATGTAAGATTAGGAAAAACAGATTTATTAATTTCTCGTGTAGCTTTTGGGGCTATGAAACTTACCGAAGCCGGCGGCGACGAGTCGGTTGCGCTTCTTGTTCGTAACGCTTACGAAGCTGGAATCAATTTGTTTGATACATCAAGAAAAACTCCAGAAAGCGAAAAACTTTTGGGAGATGCGCTTTATGATATAAGACGCAATGTATTTCTTTCTACAACAACAGACGCAAAAACTGCCTGGGAAATCAAAGAAAGCCTTGAAACAAGTCTTATGACACTTCATTGTGATAGTGTAGATTTGTTACAGCTTGAAACCGAAAAATTCCTTCCGCTTCCGGGCGGCGCAGACAAAATCTACGATACTCTTATGGAACTCAAAAAAGAAAAAAAAGCGAGTCACATAGGAATTTTAACAACCAGCTTTGAAACAGCAAAAAAAGCAATTCTTTCAGATTGTTACGAAACGCTCCAGTTTCCGTTTAGTATGATTAGCAGCGACGAAACAATCGAACTTGTAAAACTTTGCGAAGAACACGATGTTGGCTTTATTGCAATGCAGCCGTTGTGCGGCGGCGTAATAGAAAATATCCCGCTTGCCTTTGGTTTTCTTCATCAGTTTGAAAATGTAATTCCAATTTGGGGTGTAAAAACTCAAGACGAATTAAATCAAATCTTATATTTTAATGAACATCCGCCGGTAATAGACGAAAAATTCCAGGAAGATGTGGAACGAATCAGAATGTTCTTTAATTAGGCTATACGCTTTGTTTTTGGCTAAGTTATAAAAGTGCCTCAAACTACATAGCGGTTCGTTTGAGGTTTATTCAAAAATGCTGATATCAACTTCTTCAATTCCGTTGTTTGAATTGGAAGCTGGTTTTTGAACTTCTTCAACTTTTGTGATTTTTTCGTTTTCATTTTCTGGCACTTCTTCTATAGCTGCGAATGAAGATTCTTGAGCTTTTGGCGCCGGATTTTCCTGTGTTTCAATTTCTTCAACTTCGTCTATTTCAGAAAGTGGCAAAACATCTTCGGCCTGCTCTTGTAAATCATTTTGTTCATTTTGATTTTGAGCATTTTCCGAAGAAGAAGATTTTTGATTTATGAGTTTCAGAATATCTTCTTTTTCTTTTTTAGAAAGAATTCTTAAAATTGCAGTTGCAGGCTGATTTGTCTGAACTGTTTTTGGAGAACCGTCTTTTTCTTTTTCAGTTAGCAGCTGAACAATCGGGCATTTTGGATTATCAGGATTTGTATCAATTACAACTGCAATTTTGCGGTTTGCAAGGTAAACATAAGTTCCAATAGGGTAGAGCGAAACTGTATATAAAAGCGCTTTGATTACATTTGAATCATAAAGATGATCTTTATTTTGAAGAAGTTCAAGCAGCGCATCAAAAGTTGATTTTTCATCTTTATAACTTCGTGGAGAAGAAATTGCTTCGTAAGTACAGGCAACCGCAATAATTTTTGCGTTAGAAGAAATTTTATCGCCACTAATTCGTCTTGGGTAACCGGTTCCGTTTTCTTTTTCGTGATGTTCAAGAACGCCAAGCTGAATTGCAAGATTAAAATTTAAATCTTTTATAATTGTGTAGCCCAAAACTGTGTGCTTTGAAATCTGAGCTTTTTCGCGGGCGTTTAGCTTTTTAGAAGTCATATAAAGCTGCGGCGGCAAGCGAAGCATTCCAATTTCGTGAAGAATGCAGGTAATTCCAAGCTCAATCATTTTTGAAAGCGGAAGATGAAGCTGAAGTCCAATTGCAATTCCGAGAACAGTTGTTCGCATTGTATGAATAATCAAAAAATTTCTTGCTTCGGCATTGATAGAAGCATTAACTCTTAAAATGTAGCGTCTGTGTTCTTTTATAAAAATACAAAGGTCTTGAACCATATCAGAAAGTTCTTCCTGATTGATTTCTTTGTGAGTTGCATAATGTGTAAAAACTGATTCAATGTAATTCAAATATTCTTCGTAAACAGAATGAACAAGCTCCATTCTTGCCTGATCGCTGTTGCCAACTGTTATGTTTTTTGAATTTTCGAGAACTTTTTTTACATTGCTGCCAATTCGTTCTTTTTGAAGTTCATCTTCGGGCTCTTCTTTTTTGGAAACGCCAATGTCGCCGCCAAGACTAACGTCACCTTCCATATAGATTTGTTCAAATCCCCATAGTTTTAACGCGTTAATCAGTTCAGTCGACATTTCGGCTGTTTTTGGAAGGAGAAGAAATGTGTTGTCAATCATTAGGTCGCTGGTGTAGGTGATTCCCTGTTGCAGCGTTCCGACGTTAATACTTTCCATATTTTGATGAGTACCCACTTTTTTTATCGGCATATAAACCAGAATTCTTTAATTACGTCTTATTTTAAGAGAAAAAAGCGAGGCAAGTCAATTATTCAAAATAAAAAGCGACAAAAGCTGCGTTGAAAATAAAAAAAACTGCGCTTGCAACGCAGTTTTTTTTATTTTCATCATGCCCTTTGCTTTTAGGGCAAAAAAAAAGTTGAAAAGTCTCACACACTTTTCAACTTTTGATTTTAATCGAACAAAAGCGTTTACGGCATTGTTTGATTAGTAAACATAGGAGTTAATTATCAGATGTCTGGATGTCTTACCCACCCGATATTATCACCAACAATAATATTATCGGAAATACTCATTGCGACTTTAGCAGATTTATCAAAAAAAATAAAAAAAAATACGAATTTCAGCAACTTCTTTTTTTTATTTAAAAAACCTTAAGATTAATGCAGAAGCCTTTAAAAAATATTGCGTTTAACCCTTGCATTATTGACACTTAGCCGTTTTTTTAAGATTATGGTGTAACTATGAATGAAGATTCCATTGATTGTGCAACTCTTGAAAAATTACCTTTTTCAGAATTAGTACAGCTTGCAGATGAATACGGAGTAGATGTTCCCGAAGATTTGGATAGACGCTTTCTTATAGCTGAGCTTCTTGAACTGTCTGAAGAGTCGGAACGTCTTGATGAGGAAATGACCATCGCTTCTTCAGAAAGCGGAGAGGATCAGAGTGTAGTTTTATCAGGTAATTTTAATGAAACTCAAGTTTCCTGCGTTTTGAGAAATCCAGCCTGGTTATTTGTTTTTTGGAACATAAATGATACTGATATGGCAAGATTAAAAGATTTGCCTGGTGCAAGTCTTAAACTTAGAATCTGTTCACTTGCAGATTCTCATGAACCAAAGCCACAGGAAGCCTTTGAAGTTCAAACGGCAACTCAAAGTCAGGAGCAGTATGTTTTGATTCCAAAGGGAACAAAGTTTATAAAAGTTGAACTTGTTCTTGTAACTCCGGGTGCTGGCGAAGTATTAGCCTTTTCTCCTGTTGTTGCAATTCCGCAAGGTTCATCTCTTGTAAATGATTTACAGCCAGGTCGCGATACAGACTTTTCTCCAATCGTAGAACTTTCTGGAATGAAAGAAGTTCTTGCAGAACAGTACAGAAATCACAGACATTCTTTTTCTTAATTAGCAGGTGCCGAGAGATGCAAAAATATTTTAGTCTTATAATCAAAGCTAACCAGGATTTTATACGCCATACAGGAGAAGATGCCAGATTAAACGCTCCTGTTTTAAATACATTTTATGAATCAATTTCAAATGTTTATATTCCGCTGCTTAATATGATTAAGCGCTTTGAAGCCGAACAGTTGAAAATCAGAATTGGGCTTGTGCTTCCGCCGCTTCTTTGCAATATGCTTTCTGATGAACTTTTGCAGGAATCTTATATCAACTGGCTCGAAGAGCGAATTGAACTTGGACAAGCTGAATTAAGAAGAAGTCGTGGAAACGAAGAAGTTTCTGCCGTTATAAAATCAATAATCGAAGAAAATAAAGTTCGCAAAGCAGAATTTATAGATGTTTATGAATGCAAACTCGTTCGAAGTTTTTGCGAATACATGAACAAAGGCTACCTTGAACTGCTTGGAACCTGCGGAACAGATATTTTTATGCCGCATTATGCTGATATGAAAGAAATCCTTTCGGCTCAGATTGAAAGCGGACTTCATGCTTACAGAGAATATTTTGGAATTGCTCCAGAAGGCTTTTGGATTCCGGAACTTGGTTATGCGCCTGGAATTGAAAAGCTGATTCGTGCTTACGGTTATACTTACACAATTCTTGATTCCAGAAGCGTTTTGTTAGCTGCAAAAATCCCGGAAACAGGAATTTTTTATCCTTGTAGAACTGATAATTCACTTGTTGTTTTTGCCCGCAACCGCGTTATTGACAACGAACTTTTTGGTGAAGAAGGAATTATTTTTAATTCAGTTTACAGAAATCAAAATCGCGATATTGGTTACGAACTTCCAATGGATAAACTTTCGCTTGTAATGGAAAAGGGCGGAATAAGATATTCAACAGGATATAAATACTGGAACCGCTGTTTTAATGACGAAACAAAGGCTCTTTATAATGCCGAAGAGGCCAGAAATCAGGCAGAAAAAGATGCCGAAACTTTTGTTCAAAAGCGCTGTTCAACTTTAGACAAGGCTTGCGAACTTCTTCCAAACTATCCTTTTGTAGTTGAAGTTTGCGCTCTTGATATTTTAAAGCTCAGTACAACCTGGCATGAATCAATTTACTGGATAGAAAAAGTTTTGCGAAAAGCAAAAGAATGCGGCCTTGAAGTTGATGCTTGCGGTTCGCTTTGTGAAAATCAGTATAATCTCGAAAAAATTGAGCCTTATTATTCGGCAGGAATTGGAACCGGTTATGGCGAAAATCTTCTTTCAAGCAAAAATTGCTGGATGATGCGTTATATCAGAAAAACCTGCGAGCGAATGATTGACCTTGCTGGGCGTTTTCCAACAGATACCGGCTTAAAAACACGACTTTTGAATCTGGGTGCAAAAGAGCTTATGCTTGCACAAAGTTCAAAATTGCCAAAGAGTATTAATCGCTCGGAATTTCCGGAATTTGCAGAAAAGCGTTTTAAAGAATCAATTGCAGCTTTTACTTCGGTTTTTGATTCTTTGGGCTCAAATACAGTAAGTACAGAATGGCTTACAAAGCTCGAAGCTCGTGATTCAATTTTCCCTTGGATGAATTACAGAATCTTTACCAAAAAAAGATAGGTTTTTTACAAAGTTTTTTTGGACAGTTTTTGCTAAAAAGTTTAATCAAGCATAAGACTTTCTTTGATTTGCTTAAACATTTCGATTTGATAGCGGGCGCTTTGAATTCCTTGAATTGCAGGATCAAAGCGCTTGTTTAATTTTAAAGCTTCCTGCCAGACAGCAATTGCGTCTTCCCATTTTGCTTCAGAGTAATATTTTAGGCCAAGCTGATAATATTCATCAACTTTTGAATCAATAAGGCTTCGGCCTTTGTCGCCCAAAAGAATTTTAGCAGATAAACTGATTCTGTTTACAGGCGCAAGTGAGCTGGTTAAATCAAGCGAATAATTTAAGTTCAATCTGATTTTTAGAACTTCAAATTCAAAACCCGTGCTAAATCTTGGATTTGCACCTTTTAGCGAAAAGCCTGCAAGAAACGAAACAAACGACGTAAATTGAATTGAAATTCCGGAATTAAAATAAGGCATTAAAAAAGTTCTAAAATCCTGCAAATTTACCGGTTGAATATAATCAACGCTGATAATAAGCGGCTTAAAAAATTGAATAGAAAAGCCTGCTCCAAAAGTTGTTGGAAGCGGATCATCTAAAATCAGTTTTTTACCAAAGCCTGTAAAAGAAATGCCTAAGTTTTGCGCAGAAAAACCAATGCGAACATTCGGGTCGCGCGAATTATAAAATTTTAAAAAGTTGAATTGCAGCATAAGGCCAAAATCGCCCATTAATGCAAAGCCGCTTTGAGAAAGTCCCGAGCCGGAAATAATTGCGTTAGAGTCGTTGTCAGTATAATCTGGCATTCCGCGCCAGGCAGCTTTTACATTTGCGCCAAGCGAAAGCCCCTTAAAATCATAGCCGGCTAAAAAATTGTACGAAATATTAAGCGCGCCAACAGTTTCAGTATAGTAATTTGCGGCAACACGATCGCCAAAAATATTGTATTCCGTAAAAGGAATGTAAAAACAGGAAATATAGCCGCCGGTGCTTAAATGAGGAATCTTTTGGAACCTTGTTGTAAAGGCAATCGTTTCAAATTTTGAATCAGCAATCCACGAATTGTGAAAAAGTGCAATTTGCGTTTCTTTTTGAAGCGAGCCTGCAGCTGGATTAAAGCGGAGAAAACTAATATCGTCGCCTAAGCCGGTAAAAGCCGAGCCGAGACTTTCAGTTCGGCCGCCAAAAGGAATCAAAAGAGAGCGGAAAGTTGTAACTCCTTCGTTTTCGTCGGCCATTGGCGCAAAAATATCGCCCAAAGAATTATTGATTTCCGAAAGCGAAGCCGCGCTTGCTGCCGGGCTAAAAAAAGAGAGAAAAATCAAAATGCCAAAAATGCGGATTTTCTTCATAATCCTCTTTCTTTTGTCGGAATTTTAATTCTTTTCTATAAGTATAATATCTTATTTGCCGAAAATAAAATATAATATTAAATATGAAAGGGAAAATTTTTCTCTGTGCAGTTTTATTCCTCGTTTTTGCGCCTGTTCTTTCAGCACAGGAAACTAAAGATTTATCACTTTCAGAAATCGACCTTTTGATAAAACGAACCGAATACGATGAAGCGTTAAAACAGCTGAATGTATTTATCGAAAAAAATCCCGAAAAATTTGACAGCGCGCAAATCAGAATCAAAAAAATAATGAATGCAAGAAATCAATATTCGATTCTAGCAGAGCGGCTTATAAAACTGATTCAAACAGATCCGGGAAATAACAAAGAGATTTATGAAATTACCGCGCAGCTTGAAAAATTCGAGAGGCATCCTTCAGATCAGAATTTGCGCTTTATAGCAGATTTGAAAAAATCTGCGGAATTTAATTATTTTAGAGCCGTTTTTTTGGAGATTCAAAATGAAACTGCAAAAAAAGCACAAAGCGGCGATTATGTTGGTGCCGTTGAAAAGACCAAAGAAGGCTTTTGGCTTTACCGCGACAATTTTTATGAACAATGGGAAAAAAATCCTGAAATTACAGGAGCTGTAAATAAAACGCTTTCTGAGCTGGACCGTTTGATAGCCGAATTTGAAGAAAAAAATTATCTTCCAAAAATCAATAATGCAGTAAATGATTTTATACGAGCGGTGAATCAGGAACAATATGAAACTTCCGTTGCCAGATTTTCAGATGTTGAAAGTTTGTTCAAAAATTATGCGCAGCTAAGAAACGCAATAATTGGCGTTGGAACAGATTTGCAAAATCAGTTTGAAGAAATAAAAAAAATTGATTTGGATTCAACAGATGCTTCGTTTTTGCCGTTTATGTTCAGATTTGTTTTTGGAATAGATTCGGTGAAAGATTCAGGAATTTTGGGCGCCGTAGATTGCCTGTGGAATACGCTTGCCGGAAAAATGAATGAAGCTGTTTATGCAACGCTTTTGAAAAAATACAGCCTTTATGAAACTGCGATAAATGATACTTTTGTTGCAGAGGTAAAACGCTTTGCAAATTTGGATAAAAAAGTTTTGGGACTTTATGATTTAGCAAAAAGAAATGAGGATTTGCAAAAATCAGAAAATTCGGCAGGTGCAAAAAACGAAGCCGGCTCAGAAAAAAAGGCTCACAATCTGGAAAATCCGTACACCCAATATTTTGCGCTTAGCGATTACGCAATAAATCTTAGCGAAGGCGCCTTAAGACTTTCAAACATTTACGCAAAAGTGCAAAGTGCGGCCGAAAATCAGAAAAAAAGCCTTGCGCAAGTTACAGGCGCCACACTTACACTTGCAGAACAAGCCCAAATCATCAAAAATCTTTTTGAATCAAATACAGCGCTTGCAATACTCGTGGGGGAACGTTCTTCGCAGGAACTTTCTGAGTTCGCCTGGACCGCCGCTTATAAAAATGCTGCCGCCGCGGCGAACCGTAGCGATTTTGAAGGCCTTTCAACTTTATACACAAACACTTTGGCTTCGATTTTTGAAGAAACTGCAGAGATTTTGCAAGGCTCCTGGCAGCAGATTACAAGTTTTTATATGCAAAGCTCAGATCAAATTGTTGAAAAAGTGCTTGCTTATTACAACAGCGCAGACATTTACCGCGCAGGCTTTTTTACAAAAATTCCGCAAAATACGCTTAGCGAGCTTCGCCGCGATATTTCAAAATCGCTTAGCTTTCAGGATTCTTTTAATGCAAATCCTGAACTTGATTTTGGAATTACTTACAGTTACCCGGATATAAGTCTTTCAATTTCTGATTATACGCAGCAGCTTGCTCAAAACAGCATAAATACTTTTGATAATTATAAATCAGTTATTTTGGAAAATTTTAATGCGCACAAACAAAAGTATTCTTCGGAAGTTGAAACTCTTGTTGTAAAAACAAATGATTATCTTGAACAGCAAAAGAAAAAACTTGAAACTTACATAAATGGCGCAAAAGAGCAGGGCGTAGTTGCCCGCCGCCAGATGACAGCGGCTCAGCTTGCCCGAAATGAAGCAGACCTTCGTTTTAATGAAGCTCAAAATGCGCTCAAAAAAGATGATTTTGATACAGCTCGCAAAAAACTTCAGAATTCGCTTTCAAAGTATGATGAATCTTTAAATAATCAAAATGATGAAGTTTTGCGTGCCGAAACCGACAAAAAACTTCAGGCGCTTGGCGAAAGTATTGCAAAAGCTGAAAACGAAATTGTTGTTCGCGAAGTTCGTGATTTAAAAACAAAGGCAAAAGACGCCTATTTTAATGGCCGCTTTGACGATGCAGAAAAATATCTGAATCAGGCCAAAATACGCTGGGCAGTTACAAACGTAAACGAAGATGAAGAAATTACAAATCTTTTGAACTTTGTAAACACCGCAATTTCTATGAAAACCGGCCGCGAAATTCTTCCTTCGGCTCCTCAATATCCAGAAATGTCGCAGCTTTTAAATATTGCGTATCAATATTTTGATGAAGGAAGCCGCAAAATTGGCGAGGGAAATCGCTCAGAAGGTGAAGTTGATTTGAATCGTGCGCTTGAAAGCATTCAAAAACTTCAGTATGTGTATCCGCTAAATCAGGGAGCGTCAATTTTGACGCTTAGAATTAACCGCCTGCTCGACCCGCAGAAATTCAGCGAAGAATTTTCGCAAAAAGTTGAAATGGCAAAAATGATGTGCAAGAGCAAAGATACTCAGCAGGAAGGCTATGCAAATCTTTTAGATTATTATGAACTGGATCCAAATTACAAAGGCTTAAAAGATTTGATTTATCAGGTTGAAATTGATATTGGAATTCGTGCAAAACCAGTAAGCAATTCCGGCGCAACTCGTGCAAAAAATCTTGTTGCCGAAGCAAAGCGCATTTATAATTCGGCCGGAAATGATTCTGCAAAACTAAAAAATGCACTTTCAAAAATAGATGAAGCGCTGGCTCTTGTTTCTGATAACGAAGAAGCAATGGCTTTAAAAGATAAAATTACAACAAAAATCGGCGGAAATACGGCAACAGTTCTTTCTACCGAAGATGAGCGGCTTTATCAGCTTGCAATTCAGAGACTTCAGAATAATAATATAGTTGGTGCGAATGCAATTGTTGAACAGCTTTTAAGAAAGCCTTCAAATGCCAATTCGCAGAAAATCAAGGATTTGAAGAATAAGATTGAGGCGCGAAGCTAGTTGATGAACAAAAAAAATCATTTTTTACGAAAAATAATTCTTCTCCTTTTTTTTACGTTTGTATTTTTTGGTACTTTTGCGGCTGAAGATTTTTATTGGGAAAATCCTGATGTAATAACAAACACAGAAGCGCGATTTCCTTTTACGGTTGAATCGGTAAATAAAAAAGAATCGTATCTTTTTTGGCAGGAAGTTGATTCATATCAAAAGCAGATTTATCTTTCTGTTAGAAAATATAATTCATTAAAAAAATATTCTGAACATAAAAGATTTGCCGGGCCTTTTAGTTATTCTGGCGATGAAGTTCCAGATATTTATACTGCAGCTGTTTTAAAAAAAGGAACAATTGGCGTTGCGGTAATGACGGGCCGTTCAAATCTTTCGGTTTTTGTCTCACAAGACGGAGCAAAAAGTTTTACCGAAACAAAACTTCCGGCAACTTCTTCAATTACAATTGCGCCAAGAATTTATGCAACCGGAAATGACACTTTTAAACTTTTTACTTCTGTTGGCGAAGAAAATTCCTTTACAATTTTTTCAGCTGATTCTTCTGACGGCGTAAAATGGAGCCGTTTTTCGCAGTTTAGCCCGGCGGCAAATTACAGAAATCCTTTTATTCCGGTTTTACTTCATTCTTCTTTTGGAGATATTGTTGTTTTTCAAGCACAGTATACGTCAGCTGAAACTGGAAGACTTTCTTATCAGTTATATATGACTGTAGATTCAGGAAAAGGCTGGAGCGCTCCTGTTTTAGTTACAGACAGACAGTCGCTTTCGCAGAGAATGGGAAAGCAGTTTTATGAATATCAAAATCAGCGGCCGTATCTTTTTGAATTTGACGGGCTTGTTTATCTTGCGTGGGAACGAACAGATTCGGTAAATTCTTCAATTTGGATTGAAAACATTTCGTCTTTGGGAGTAACTTCCGGCTCCGCAGAAAAAATAACTGATAATGGAAATGCAAGCCGGCCGGTACTTTTTTCGTACAACGGTGCACTTTATATGACCTGGTTTGATACAAGGCGCGGCCGCGAATCAGTTTATATGGCAAAAAAAGACGGAAGTTACTGGAACGAAACACGCCTTGCCGAAGACCGCAATTCAAATATGTTTGTGTATCCGCTTTTGACTTTGGAAGCAGACGGAAACAAAGTACTTTCTTTTATCTGGCAGCAGAAAAATACCGCTTCAAAAAACTCAATTGCAATTTTGTCGCCCGATAAATCAGTTTTGCCGCCAACTTTTACGCCGCTTTCTTTTAAAAAAGGAAAACGCTCGCGCTCGCAAGATGTTCAAATTCAAATCAACTTTCCTTCAGATTCGTCAAATATTTCAGGTTATTCTTATACCTGGTCTTACGAAAAAGCCGGCGAGCCTGTGCACCAGATTGAACATTTTACAAAAGAAAATAAATTGCGCTTAAAAGCAAGCCAGGACGGAACTTATATTTTGGCGGCTCGTGTTGCAGATTACGCTGGAAACTGGTCTGAAGTGGCACAGATTTCCTATCAGCTGGATTTAACGCCGCCAGAAGCGCCAAAAATTGCGCTTGAAAATCTCGATAAATACGGATTTTTAGATTCAAATAATTATAATTTAAAGTGGAAAACTTCTGCTTCAAATGATGTTTCGCAATACCTTTACAAAATTGATTATCTTGGCTCGATTCCAAAAACAATTGCAGTTACAAAGAATCATAAAATTGAGCTTTCGGCAAAAAATGTTTCAAAAATCAAAAATAATCTTTTAGAGCGTTATAAAGCAAACGTTGAGCGTTCCGTAAAACTAAATTATTCAAATGCGACACAAACTGATTCGCTGAATACGGCGCGTTTTTATAACCGCCCGAATGGTGTTTATATGATTTCGGTTTGTGCTGTTGATGAAGTTGGAAATATCGGTCAGGCACGTTCTGAACTTTTTATTTTGAATAAATACGAGCCTTCAACTTATGTAACTTCTGTTCAGCAGGCTGCAAATGAAATGGGCGATTCTGTGCTTACAATTTTGGGCGGCGGTTTTACTTACGACGGAACAGTCAGTAAAATTTTTATTGATGCAGATGGACAAGCCCCTTATGATTTGGAATTATCGGCTTCTCAGGGAAAATTCCGTGTTCAATCAGATTCGCGAATTTCTGGCGTTCAGCTTGGAAGCGATTTAGACGAAGGTTCTTACAAAGTTGGCCTTTTGCACACAGATCGCGGGCTTTATTTTACCGGCACAGTTTTAAAAATTTCGCAAAACGGAACGCTGAAAATAGAATCAGATTATCTTCCTGAAAATCATTTAAAAACAGAATTTAGAAAATATAAGTACAAAGTTGCAATCAGCCTGATTTTGATTTTTATAATCATAATGATTGCGGCAATTACATTTTTATTTATAGCAATTAATTTACATCAGAATATACGCGAAAAAAAACTTACACAAAGCGAAATAAACTCGCTTTATATAGGAGCTGCCATGCCGTTGAAAAATCTAGGAAAGAATTTCCGCAGACTTCCAAGCCTTAAGAAAAAACTTATTGCTTTTGCGTTCTCATTAGTAATTGCGGTTGTAATCGCTGTAACGCTCGAAAATGGTTATAAAGTAATTCGGCTTCAGGAACAGACAATGGCAGCTGGGCTTGAAAACCGAACCGAAGTTTTGCTTGAAAGT
>JAEEGL015886753.1_pt1 | contig 12746 bp, 14 predicted proteins | sample 9134231 | NCBI WGS metagenome assembly JAEEGL01 (sample SAMN16246548, study PRJNA631951) | gut metagenome | biome: gut microbiome; feature: rumen; material: fiber-attached | host: Bos | place: Iran: Karaj | collected 2018-10 | reverse complement strand
TGGATTATTAAAATGAATATATGGTAATAGACTTTATTCTTGCATTTAAACAGCTTTTAGTCCAGCAGGATGAAGAAGCTTTCAATAAATTCTATATGGAAACTGTTGATATTTTTTTCCGTTATTTGAAATCGAATTATTTTATCGATGAAGACGATATGCAGGATATTATCGCAGATTTTTATATTAAATGCTGGAATGGATTTCCTACTTTTGATTTAGATCAAAATTTTTCTGGTTGGGTTTGGTCAGTTTTCAAGAATACTCTAAAAGATTTCTGGAAAAAGAGATGAGAAACATCATTCAGTGAGATAGATTTGGATGGTGAAATTACTTTTGAAGATTCTCTCGAAGATGAAGAAGATTTCACTCAGATTCTAGATAATGAATATACTTATGAGCAGATTCAACAAGCTATGTATGAATTGGATGAAATGAGTAAGGAAATAATATCGTTAAAATATATCGAAGATAAGAGCTATGGAGAAATTTCTGGAATACTATGAATCTCTCAAGACTTAGTGAGACAAAGATGCTCTAGAGCGTTAAAGGCTCTTAAGATTAAACTCTGACAAGATTCAGAAAAATAATTTCAATTTATGTAATTTCTACAACGAATGCAGCTGTGTTTTGCACCCATGGATTGAATCACAAATTGTGCGACGAGATTGATTACCAAAAATATTTTTGAAAAATATTGAAAAAAGGAAGATTCCCTAAATTTGCGAACGGAATTTATGAATGTAGATGGATTTTTGATTAATCCACACCAAGTAATCAAGCATGCTTTAACTACTGAATGACAGAAACCTATTTTGCAAATTTATGGGGGAAATGAAAAAACTCTAATTGAAGGATATGAAAAAATTCAAAAAGAATATTCAGCTTTATTTAGTTGAATTGAACTAAATACTGGATGCCCAAGCAATACTGTGATGAAAGTTGGATGATGAAGTGATATGCTAAAAGATAAATCAAAAACTCTAAAAATAATTCAGAAATTGTCTGAAATTCAAGGTCCACTTCCTTTTTCACTCAAAACTAGAGCATGATTGAATGAAAGTGATAAGAATGAACAGATGGATTTTATCTCAAAAGCTAGTAAGTATTGCAGTAAAATTTCAATTCACGGTAGAACATTGAAACAACTCTATACTTGAGAAGCTGACCGAAAATTTATCTCAGAAATTAAAAAGAGTATTGAGACTAACTGGAATTCTGGATGTAAAATTATAGGTAATTGATGAATCAATTCATACAATGATGCCGAGAATAAACTTTCAGAGTTTAATCTCGATGGAATCATGATAGGTCAAGCTGCAATTTGAAATCCACGAATATTTACTCCTCACGAAGCAACTCTTGAGGAAAAATGTAAAACTGTGTTGAAACATTTAGATTATAGTATTGCTTGTGATCAATGGTTTGATGAAAGAATCGCTAGTAAATCATGAGAGATTACTGTTCAAGATCTGAATATTCCTCTTGAACGAATCAAAAATAGAGTAAAGGAAAATCAAAATAAATCTAACCTTCAACCTCATACAATAGTTGAATTCAGAAAATTTCTTTTTCAATATGTGAAATGAATTCCATGATCAAAGGAATGGAAACAGCAAGTTTTGAGTTGCAAGGATTATCAAGAATTAAAGAATCAGATTATTGATTTCTTTGGAAGAACAGATTAATAATAAACTTTTAAATTAAAAAAGCTGACCATTAAGATCAGCTTTTATTTTAGTAATTAGATTCTATTATTTATTATCAGCTTTTCTGAAGAAAATTACATATGCTCCATATAATACTATAGCAGCAATAGCTATATATAGTATATTTTCAGCTGGTCCTGTTGCAGGTGTAACAATCTTCTCAGGAGTTTTTTCTTTTTCTCATCTCTTAGCATCTGCTTTATAGAATACTTCTTTACATCCATTTGTAAGCTGGAAATTTTGTTCTCAATCCCATTGCATTTTGTAATCAAATTTTTCATCACTCATTTTTGCTGTTCATAAACTCTTGTAATTTTCAGCTTCAGGATCCCATATTCCTATTTCTACAACATCTCCGTCTACGGCTGTCCATTTTAATGTAATAGTATCACCATTTATTATGTGAGTTACATTTGCCAAATCCATTCATACACAAGCAGCTCCGTGTTGTTCTATAAGTTCATTTCATCATTCTTGAGCAGTAGTCATCGCTACTATACTATCACAAGAAGTATCTTGTAAACATAGATTACTATCTATTTTGAAACAAATTTCTTTTGATGGAGTACCTACAACATCAAACATATCAACAGGAGCGATAAATCCATAATATATTGTATTTGGATCTACATCATAAGGAGAAATATCAAATCTAACATTTTCAGTACCATCACCAATTTCTACTTTTTTCATCATAATTCTTGAAGCATCAACTGATGAATCAGATGATTTTATCTGATTTAAACGATATGGACTTACAAATAAATTGTAAATATTGGCTCTATCTATATCTGCATCTTCAACCACTGGAGATGTGATAGTAACTCAGTTATTAGCATTACAATCCACTGATGTATTGATATATCATCGTGAACTATCGTATTCATTCAATAATCTTGAATGTGCATTATCTGCTATTGGAGCACCATCATAAAATAAATCAGAAATTTCTACTTGGGCGTTTACGCTTCAGAAAAACACAGCAGACGCTAAGGCCAATCCGGCTAAAGATAATAGTGATTTTTTCATTGTTTGAGTTAAAGCATATAAAAAATTGGTATAACTTTCACTGAAAATCTTATATTATTATATTTAAAAAATGCAAACAGAAATGCTTGCATTTTGATAAAAATAAATTCTCTTTTTTTATAAATAAATAATTAAATATTTACTTTTTGGTTTTATATAAATCTTTAGATATAAAAACATCTGTATGTTCAATATTCTTTACCAAAGAATATAATACATCTATGTAAACCCCAGGCATTCTGACACATCCATGTGATAAATTATTTCATGTTACATATCACTGGTGAAGGTAAAAACCACCATAAAAATTTAAAGATTCTGGCATTGGTGCATTACCATATGTACGTGAACGTTTATACGGTTTTTTATCCAATATTTTAAATTGTCACACTTTTGTTCTTGGATCCACCCGATTTCATCTTCTATTTTTATACCTATTCTTTCACACAGATACATATGTTGCCATAAACAATTCTCAGTCTCTATAAAGAGCTAAAGCCGCTTTTCATGAAGGTACTCTTTTTACTACGATATCATAAATAAAATCAGACTTCTCTTTGTCATTAAAAAAAGAATATTTCTTTTCGTGTTGTTTTCTAGTAATATCTAATGAATCTGCATCTGAAAATTCTTCAAATCACTCTTCTTGTAATTGATCAGACAAATATTGAGGAAAATCATCTTTTAGCAATGGATCAATGAGTGAGAATCTGAGAGTATCCCCCACTTCATATTTTGTATCACTGGTAATTTCTTCTGGACGAGAAACTAATTTTTGAGGAGTTTTTGAAAGTAATCTTTCTATTCAATTTCTTCATAATAAAGCTGTAAAATCCTTTCAAACTAATGAAACTCTAAATGGATGAGGATTCTCTCCATATTTTTGAAACAACTGTGCTACTGGATATTCTAAAATTGTATTTTTTGGATCTGAAACTTGCTCTAAAGCTTTTGTATGTGTAAATGAGTTTTCATCATCCGCCTTTAGGCAGATAGAGATTTCTTTTTTTGCTTCTTTTTGAACTTTTAATATATCTGGAACGTCAGACGTTAAATTATTTTTTACTATTTCTTCTACTTTTTTTGGTTCATTATTAAATGAATTTGCTTCTACACCGTCAGAACATTTGGATGCTCAAGCCAATATAGATGCAGAAATAATTGATGCTAACATCTTATTTCAAATTCACATTGTAATATATTACAATATAAAACACATTAATAATGTGTAACCTGTAATATAATTAAATTATTATAAATGTCAATGTGATTTTTATTTTTATCTTATTTATCAAATATAAAATATAGTTTCGATTTGATTTTTATTTTTGTAACTTTATAAGTCTGGCGTTGTATTTTTATTATTTTGTTGTTCTATGAGGAGATTATTTGTATTCTTTTCGGCGATTTTGAGTGCTTTTATCTGATTTTCTTTCGCAACAAATACTATATTAAATCATTCATATACAATCGAAGGTAATGATATAAAGATTTATCGAACGAACAATTCAGACTGATGAAATGTGGATATAAATGTCTGGAATGCTAATACGAATGATTGGTTACTTTTAGGTACTGTAAAAATTAGTGATCAATCCTTTACTTATACAAAACAGCGAGATTGAGAGCAAAGGATTCAGCTGGTTCCTGATGATTGATGAGAAAAAGTAGAATTTACTGTCCCTGCTGGAGCTACTAAATCTACAGCCAACAGAACTGTGATTTCCGCTGTTCCAAAAACATGACCAAGCTTTAATTTGATATGAATTATTCTAGCGACATTTGCAATATTTGGTGGATATATTTACATAAAGAAAAAAGCTGACATTTAGTCAGCTTTTTTGTTGATAATTTTTTCGTAAAAGTTTTGAACATCTACCATATTGTTATTAACAATCTCATTTAATTTTTGTATTTCTTCAGAAGAACCGTTTCAATTTATTTTTTTAATTAGTTCTCTTTGCTGTTTAAGTTCTTCCGGTTGATTTTTCATTCTTTCATCGGCTTCTCTAGCTATTTCTTCATCAGACTTTTTATCTAAATCCTTATTTTCTTTGATTACATTACTTTTATTCAGAATGTCTTTAATTTGTTTTTCAAAAGGTTTAATACTTTTTTCCATAATATTATTATATTCCTCTCCATATTCTCAACCGTTTTTCTCAATATAATCTGTCATCTTTTTAAATTCTTGAAACTTTTCTTCATCAATTTTATCAAGGTTATAATCAATATTATTACTTACCTCTGTTTTCTTTAGGTCTGCCTTTTTTGGAGCCTCTTCTTGTTCATTAGATGTTGCGATTTGTTCTACTGCCATTTTAATAATAGTTAATAAATAAAAGTTATTTAATCATTAAATGAAAACCATTTTTATCCTGATGTAATGAGTAAATTCGAGTTTCTTTTCAAATTTCTATTGGATATTCATTTACACCATCTGGAATACTGTATACATTTTCTCACTGCATATCTTCAATATGAATAATGAGCAATTTTGTTCTTCTTTGTGAATCATATCGGAAGTTGATTGGAATCAAACAGTCTCCGTTTGGAGTAAGAGTTGGTTCTATATCATTTCCTATCACTTCAAATCCGAAATGTTTTCCATTTCTTTCTCATCATTCAAAATCTACTAATCCTCCGTCCTGCAAATCTTCTTTAATTATGTGAAGATTATGTTTTGTGAGTTTTTTTTCTGATTTTTCATGTGAGAGATTCTGCGAAAAAGATTTTAAATCAGATAATCAGCTCGATTCATCTGCAATCAATGCTCACAAATCAGATTCAAGTCATTTGAGAATTTCATTTTGAGATGCATTAATTCCTTGCACCTCTTTGTTTTCTGTTTTTTTTGTCATTTTTTTGAGGTTAAGGAATTAAATATCATTAAGTTTTGAATCTAGCTCTTGTAGAGTTCTTTCATCTTTTTTTGCTTGTTTTTCTTTTTGTTCATCTAGATTTTTTCTAGCATCTATTCTTTCAATGAGTTTACTTTCTTTTACCGCTGTAGTAATTTTATCCATCGCGTTGTTCAAAATTATGACAAGCATATTAATTGTACGCTCATCAAGCTGGTCATTTTGAACCATCGCTTTGATTCATCGTCACATTTCCCAATCTGGCAATGTATCAATTACTGCTAGGATATACTCTTTTTTTGTCATATTGAGTAATTTAATCTAAAATCCACAACTAATTATATCCAGGAAGACAAAAAAAGTCAAAAAAAATCGGACTTTTTTGATTGGATAAAATTGACAAAATAAAAAAAGACTGAATTTAATCAGCCTTAGGTTTTTCCTATGGGGCGAGCTATGGGATTCGAACCCATGACCCTCTGGACCACAATCAGATGCTCTAACCAGCTGAGCTAAGCTCGCCATACCTATAAATGCAAGGAAGATAGTAAATATTTCCTTGATAAATTCAAGATAGATTTCCTTACTTGAAAATTTTATACAAAAATATAGGATAAAAACTATATTATGAATTTATTCTAGAGAATGATATGAAAATTACGTGAGCTATAGTTGTATGTATTTTATTATGATATTTTTGGATTTGGTTAATTCAGCATATTTTTTCTAAGCAAGAGAAAAAAATCTCTCGAAAGTTATTCTGAACAAGTTTTTTGTTGGTTTGATCTTTATTGGCGTTTAATTTTATAATTGAAGCAATTTCACCTGGAACAGAAGTGATACAGTATTGATCAATGTCTCTTAATCGACGGACTTATTTCCTGTTATATTGTGGTCTAGTTTTTTTGTTTCTAACTCTATTGAAATGAAATTGGAGAAAAAAACAGATTCGATTCTTATTTTTCATCCGAATAATATTATTTGCAGTGGTTGGATTTTTTGGGATAAAAGCGTGAATTTCTGCTACGGTATTATATTATTTTGTATTAGCTTATTCTGAAGAATTTTTAAAAATTTGAGCAACTGAGAATGAAGTAAGTAAAACAGATTTCTATTCATCAGACTTATTATTTCTTTCTATATTTATAGCGCTTGGATTTAGCATTGTTGAAAATCTTCTTTATTTATGAAGTGAAATTTTTTCTAGTAACCCAGAATGAATTTGGGGATTGGTATTCGGAAGATGAATCTTTACTTCATTATTGCATTTTATCGCTACATGATTAATTGCACTCATATTGTATAAATTATACCAACAACCATCATTAAAAGATTTAAAAATCTGGCAAAAAATTTGGAGAATTATTGTTGCGATTTTAATTTGAGTTTTAATTCATCGGTGATATAATTTATCGGTTCAGCATATGAATTTATTAATATATATAGTATTAGTTTTTGGAGGATATTTTTTGTTAACTTATTTATTATTTTTGAGTGATTCTTTGTATTTACAAAAAAAAGAAGAGTAAAAATTTTGATTTTTATTCATTATTGCTATGAAAATGAACATTCGGCTAACTTGTTTATGTATACTCGCCATAACTACATTTCTTTCTTGGTGTGGAATCAAAATTTTCAGAAAATTAAACATATTAGATAAGCCTGGAAAAGACTTAAAATGAACTAGGAAGCCTGTGCCTACAATGCAATGAATTGTAGTTTATATTATTTTTTTAATAATAATTGCTCTATTTTTTCCTGAAATGTGGACGAATAGATTATTACTTTGATTCTTAGCGTGATGAACATTGATAGTTATTGTTGAATTAATAACGGAACTAGAATATATTTGAAAAATAAAATTTAAGATTCCCGCTTGGGCTAGATTTTTGGTACATTTAATATCTGCATGTTTAGCTTTGTATATAAGTTGAATAGAGAATTTCGAGTTTATGCTATGAGATAAGGCAATAATTCTACCTCAATGGGTTTTGTATATCGCTTTTGCGATATGGTCTGCATTTGTGACTAATGCTGTGAATTGGATTGACTGAATCAATGCTCAGTGAAACTGAATTTTAACAATATGATTTTTTACCATTTTTTGATTAATCGAGCGGGTAGTTCTTCCATCATATACAGAATACACCAATTATGATACTTTGATTTTCGTTCAAGATTTATCACTAGTTTTAGCAATAATTTCTCTAGTTTATACCGTTATAGAATTTAAACCTAGAGCGTTGATCAGAGATATCTGAACAATGTTCCTTGCCTTTGGGTTGGCATATCTCTCTGTACTCGGGGGAACGAAGATATGAACATTAATTGTTGCTTTGTCGTTGGTGATTTTTGATGCAATATGGATAATTTTTTATAGAATTTTTGTACTCAAAAGATCTCCGATGCAATGAGATTATAAACATATGCATCATCGCCTACTACGTCTATGATGGACTAGATGAGAAGTGCGTGCATTTGTGTGGATTTGGTCTGTTGTGATGATGATATTAATGCTTATGCAATGAACGAATAGAATGAACAAAATTATCATTTTCTTGATTATGGCAGCACTATTCTTTGGAGTAAATGTCTATCTTTTCCTTATAAAAAAACTTCCTTGTTGACAGGACGACAAGAAGGAAGATCATTTTAAATGAGAATATAAATCTGACTAACTATTCATATAAGTATAATTGTCTTGGTGTAGAAATGCTATTACAACTCCATCTTTAATATTAACATGGACTGGATTTTCTTTTCATCTATGTTGAAGTATTATTAATGAATTAAAATCCCATCATTCTACTGAAATATAATGGTTTGGCAAAAAGGCTTTTACCGTCATTTCATCCATTTCAGAACTGGTTAAATCTAAGTATTTTACTAAACATTCTTTTGCACACCATTGTAAATAAAAATTTTCCCATGGTGAGAACGGAGAATCAGGAACATGCACATTTTGTAGTAAAGATTCATCTCTAGGGCGGATATATTCCAAGTCTACTGCAACTTTTTTAGAATCCACAGTTACCGCTATTATATCTTCACTATGAGATGTCGAAAAATACATTTCTTCGTATGAATGAACTCAACTTATAAAAGAAAATCATGTTTTTCATAATTTAAACATTTGTTGAGTAACCAAGTATGCACCGATTAAAGAGCTAGGCTCTCTAGATAGCAAATCGCTTCTTCACTGTTGAAGAAAATATCATTTAGCTTCCTGGTATGATGGATCATCGCATATCGCTATTGAAAAGTACATCTCTAACTATATTGAAATATAAAATTCTTATTTTTTCTTCGTTTTTGTGGATGTCTCTTTTTTTGTTTTTGCTGTTGTTTTGCTAGACTGAGTTGGTGTTCAAGATTGTAAGATTGATTTCAACTGCACGTGGTCAACCTTTCATGTACCAAGCATTGGAATCTCTTTTAATTGAATTATTGAATCGATACTAACTAGGTTTGTCACTCATTCAGAATGTAAATAATCATTTACTTCAGCGGTTCAAAGTTTTTCTGTAGTGAATAGGGTTAATTTTACATTTCAATCATTTTCTTCAGATTCAATTGCCAAACATTCAGTTCAATCACTATGTTTCCATTTACGAGAAAGAACTGTTTCAATAGCTGGAAGTGATATCATCTCTCACGCGATTTTTACAAATCTCTTGAGTCTTCATGAAATAGTGAGATATCCATCTTTATCTAAATATCAAAGATCTCCTGTTTTGTACCATTTTTTACCATCAAATTCTTCGAACGGAGATTCTAATTTTTTATCTACATATCATCTGAAAACATTTAATCAGCTTACATAAATCATTCACTCTTTTTTAGCTGGTTGTTCTTCGTGAGTATCTAGGTCTAAAATTTTTACAATTTGTCCTAAAATAGGTAATCAAACTGTTCATCTTTTGATTTCAGCGCCACGTTTGAATGGATTTACTGCGATAACTGGACTACATTCTGTGATTCCATATCCTTCAATAATTGTAGCATTTGGAGCTTTTTTAGAGAATCTCGTGAACAAATCTTTTGGACATTTTTCCGCTCAAACGATAGCTATACGCAAAGATTCAAGCTGACCATCTTTTGCAATTTGAACTATTCCATTAAGGAATGTTGGAGTAGAACATAGGAATGTAGATTTAGTATGACCAACCAAATCTGCAATCGTTTTACTGTCATTTGGATCTGGAGTGAACACGATTCTAGCTCATGAAATTAACGGCATAACAATTCACAGTGCAAATCCAAACGAGTGGAAAGGTGGCAAATAACAGATTTCTATATCATTTACTCTAATTCCTACTATTCCAGCAGCTCATAATAGGTCATTCAAAATGTTTTCATGTGTTAATTCTACAGTTTTTGGCAAAGATTCACTTCATGAAGTGAATAATACAACAGCGATTTTTGAGATATCTGTAGGGATTTTAAATCTCATAGATTTGTAAACTGCTGTCAATTTCTGCGTCAACGAGATATCTTTCAAAACATCCTCAAAGAATGTCATTTTATATTTTTGTAACCATGGAGTCTGAACTTTCTGGAAAAATGATTTGGCAGTCAGAATTACTTTTACATTTTGAGATTTGATACAGTGAGCAAAAGCTTCTTCGGATTGAGTCCAGTTTAGCATAACTGGAATCTTTTTAGCTAAATAGCATCCTACTACCAAAAGTGAAGTGGCAGATAATGAAGGCAACATTATTGCAATTCTCTCTCATGGCATTTTTTTGAGCAAATCTGCTATCAAGTATGCTTTTATGAGAAAATCTTTTCTACTCTGAACTCAGAAAATTGAATCGTAACAAAATCAATCAGATTTATGATTTTTTAGAGATTCTTTCATCAAGGTTAGAACAGTTGAATCCTTATCGATCAATCATTTTATATATCCATAGATTAGTCTTCCATCTCATGAATATTTCCAGTCACATGGTTTCATTTCCTCTGTTGTAGCAGACTGTCAGATTGCCATCATTGCTACATCTCCTACTGTTTTCAAATCCAAAAGTGGAGGATTTGAGGCATTAGAAAATGCTGTTTGAACAGTAGATTTTAGCTCTGCCATATCTAAAGAATCAAAGAAACAATCGAGAATTAAGTTTGTATCTAATCATATCTTTCAGGTGAATTCAGGTTTTATTTTCTTTACGATACCAGAAATTTTATTCAAAACGTCTGTTGAAATATCAGCTTTTCAGTTGAATGAGCTTCTTTGCAAATCTTTAATTGATCATTGGATCACAGCAGGTTCTTTATGATTCTTGGTAGTGTTGTACCAGCACAAACCTGTTAAATAATTCAGTTTTTCTTCTCATTTTGCGTTGTAAATTTTCTCCAATTCTTGATTGAAAACATCTAGTCATTTTTTCTCTACTTTATGCAATAATGCTGTAGAATCTTTGATTTCAATATCTACTTTTCTCTTTGGAACGAAGAAGAATAAATTTCAGAGAAGAAATCGTAGTCCTTTAAGGAAGAATAATGCTAGATTTGGAGCTTTTCATGTCCAGGCCCAAGATGAACGAGATCATCGTAATCAACGTATGCTTACAGTCAAAATCTTTGTATCTTTTGGAGCCTCTTGAGTAATAAGAAAAGCTGTCTTTTTACCCACGATAGATTGAAATCACTGGCGAGCCAATGCTCATTGTGGATATAGTAATATATTACGGTTGCTCTCCAGAGCTTCCTTAATATTTCAAACGATTGCTGAAGTATCTAATTCTTTACTATTTTTTGTCAGATCTGGAATAGGGATTGCTCAAATAGATTTGAAGACTTGTTTCAAAACTGGCACGTTGTAATAGTCCTCTGTTACTACAGGACTCAACCTTTTTTTATCTCACAAAAATGAAAACATAATCACAGGATCCATTAGTGCTACATGCGTCGGAAGAATCAGATTTGATCATTTTTCATTCAATAATTCCATTCATGTAATATTCACACGATAACGAGCTCTAATAAAAAATTTCATCAGTTTTGAAGAGAACGACATACTATTTTTTGTTTAAATAAAAACACAATTCACAGTGATAAAATAAATATAATCAGCCGTTCTTCAAGAGAAAATTTATTCCTCTAAAAATCATGTATCATACATTATAATCTCAGTTAAGATTAAATAAATTTTTATATAAAAAACATCTATTTTTTTTGACTTTTTTGTAATTTTATATATAATATTTAATATAAATTTTATCATTTATTAATTTCAAAATGAAATTACGCAATGTTAATCCGGAAAAATCAGATAAGGAACTCCCAAATAACAATCAATGAACAACTAATTTAAGTGAGACATTATCACAATGACAAAAAAAATTTGAATTTAATTATAAACAGATGGAAGAGATTATTAAAAATTGTTATAAAAACTTATGAAAAAAAGTCGATGTAAAGATTGCTTATGAAATAGATAACGACAGATTTCCTGGTACAGATGATACAGTTAACACATATATTACTGTTTATGAACCAGAATCAATTCTTGGCATCAGTTCATCCTCACAAAAAAATCTTTCTATGGATGATTTAAAAAGAATTATAGCTAATACCTTGGATTTAGAAGAAATAACTTTAATAGATATCAGAAATAACGCTAATTCTCAAACTCATACCGTAGGTTCTTATACAGAGGAACATTTGGAGCGCAAGATATCATGAAAAACCTTTACCGTTATTGTGCAAAAAAAAGCCAATAATTAATACTATTTGTGATAATTATTCTTTGATTAAAAATTATATTTTAAAAAAAGTAAGAGTATCAATTTGGGGTAGCTGGGGATCGAACCCAGGACCACCAGCTTAAAAGGCTGTTGCTCTACCGACTGAGCTACTACCCCTTATCACTCTTACTTAATTTTTATAAGCAAACTATATATACATTTTTTCTATCAAAATTCTATAGAAATCACTTAAATTTCTTGTATAATTTTGAATTGATTTTTACCTTTACAGAAGAACCGTCTTCCAATCTAACCCATTTATTGATTAAGTTTGGTTTGAAAGATCTTTTTGTAGCTCTCATTGAATGAGATCTAGAATTTCCGGATTTAGTCTTTTTCCCGGTAAAATAACACACTCTCGCCATTATATTTTCTTAAAAGATAGTTAAAATAAATTCTGA
>JAEEGL015620585.1_pt1 | contig 12746 bp, 10 predicted proteins | sample 9134231 | NCBI WGS metagenome assembly JAEEGL01 (sample SAMN16246548, study PRJNA631951) | gut metagenome | biome: gut microbiome; feature: rumen; material: fiber-attached | host: Bos | place: Iran: Karaj | collected 2018-10 | reverse complement strand
ATGGTCTTGTATCTTATGTCCACAAAGGAAATCTACTCTAATTGCGCCACAAAGATAATGAGTTTTCCTCGCTTCTCCAAGTCTTTTGTTTCTTTTTTGTAGATTATCCGCTTAAAATTTGGATGTGTTTTGAAAATAACGTATATTTGCGCCCAAACAACAAAAGAATCATCTAAAAAAAAAACAATACTATGGAACAAAATGAATATCTGAAATTAAGCAACATAGAGGAGCGAACTCAAGTAAAAGGAGTCAATAGAACTCCAAGATATTCTAAATATTTGCAAAAAATAGTGACTTTTGAAAAAAACTTTCAAAATGTTTTGTTTTATCATAATATTTTAATATCTTTGCCACGTCAAATCAATTAACTCGTTTGTTTTGATTTTGTTGTACAAAGAAAATTGTTTTAAATACTTGACTTCACCATTTCTCAGGTGTTTCATTTATTATTTTTGTACAATGGTGTGATTTTATCGAGCAACAACCTAATAATCTTTCCGCAAAAATTATAGACACGTATAATATGGTAAACAAAGAACTCAACTGTAAGTGGCATTTTGACCCACAAGCAAAGGGGAATGAGAAGGGCCCCAACAATCCTACTGCTTTAACCTTCAAGGGAACTAAGTATCATTCACTGATAAGAGAGTCCATTCAGAACTCTCTTGACGCTGTTGAAGACTCGACTCAACCAGTCTCGGTTACGTTTGACGCCAAAGCTTTCTCTGGTTTGGAATTTCCAGAATTTTTCAAACTCAAGGAGCACATTCAAGGATGTCTTGACAAGTATCCAAACGATGAAAATGCGCAAAAGCTTTTTAATCCTATGCTGGTTTATTTTTCTGAGTTTCTCTTTGATCAAAAAATAGGTTATATACGAATCGTCGATTCTAATACAACTGGGATGCACTATGATTCATCTGACCCTAAATCTCCATTCAATGCCTTTATATCGGAAGGTATAGCATCTAAACCTAATGGCGCAGGTGGCTCTTTCGGATTCGGCAAAGCCGTTTTTTGGATGCTTTCTCCAATTAGTACAGTTTTTGTTTCCTCTAAAACTGATAATGAAGTCAACTTTGAGGGACAGACAAAACTATGCACTCATTATATCGTGAGGGGACAAGATCTTTCACCCAATGGATTATATGACACCGAAGGTAAGGGCGAGGTAATTACAGACGAAAATAAGATTCCTGAATATTTTCGACCACAACAAAAGGGAACTTCTGTATTCGTCCTTGGATACGAGTCCATAAACAAAGAAACTACGAAGGAACTTGTAGAAGCCGTTCTTAGAAATTTCTGGATGTCAATATATAGAAACAAACTGATAGTTAAGATTAAAAACATTGTCATTGACAAAGAGAATTTGTCGCAATTAATGAGCGAGCATTTCGACCAAACCAACAACAAAGAGAAGGAAATTTATGAATACAACCCTCGCTATTTTTACGAAATAGTGAAAAATGCAGAGGATAAAAAAGATGATTACAAGGTAATATCAGAGTCTATCGAGATGAATGGCAAACAATGTCCTATCTTATTATTTATTCACAAACAGCAAGATGCTGTAGGACAGTTTGTTTTCATGAGAACACCTCTGATGACAGTTTTCTCTGAGAAGTTGTCCTCATGCAAAGGTGCAGATGGAGTATTCATATGTGAGTCATCTGATGGAAATAATCATCTGCGTGAAATGGAAGATTGTTCCCATGACTCCTGGTCTCGTAAGAATTACGAAGCAAGAGGAAACACACCTTCGATAGTTGCCACCCACACTCTCAATGCTATTAAGCAATTTATTAGAGATGAAGTGCGCTACGAATTACAGCAAGATGCCCAAGAAACCGAACAAATGGCAGGCTTGGACAAGATCCTTACCATTTCAACGCCAAAGGGGAAGGATGATAAGTCTAAGAAGGACGACATTGTTGACCCAGAAAACTTCCTGAATAAAAAGGTAAAACCAGAGGTTAAGAAGCAGACAAAACCGTCAATTCGAAAGCCTCGACAAACTAAAGCCAAGTTTGATCCTCGAGGACGACTATTATCAAATAGCGGTGGAAAAAGGGAAAAACGACCAATAATACCTGGCCCGGTTAAGCCTGGCACATTAAAAAACAAGTCAATTGAGGACGAAACAGGAAAAACAGGAATATATGCTGTTCCTGTGGATGTTAGTTATCGTACATGGAGCCAAATCGATGAAAAAAAGAAGGTCTGGCATGTCATTCGCATTTTCTCTGACACGGAGATTGAGAATGCCTTAATCCAACTGTTCGGAGTTGACGAAGAAGGAAAATCTTTTGGTTTGAATATTGAAGAGGCTCCTGGTTATGAAGTTCGTAATGGTGAAGAATTTGTCGATACAACAGATTTTGAAGACACAGATGAAAATTCTAAGGCCAACTCCAAGCAGGTGAGAAATGCTATTAGTGGCATTCATATCAATGCCAACGTTCCTCTCACAATTAAAGTTCGCTTTAACTCAGATATTAAATATTCATTGCGTATTAACTCAGATAGTATAGAGACAAATGAAAACAAATAGTTCTTTCCCACATCCTGTTCTTGGAATTAACAAAGGTGTTTTGCCCGATTTGGGGGAAGATGCTCTAGAAGTTGTTAAAATCGAAGAAAAAGAGGACTCCTATGTATATACATTCCGGATGAAGCAGGAAAATGCTCAAATTAGTCAATATATTACCGATAATCTTGCTCAATATATTTGTGAGGTAGATTGTAGTAAATCATTTTATAAAAAAACACATTCCTCAACTAGCCCTACAATTGTAGTCCCTATAAAGAAAACTGATGTGGTAGGTCACATTGATTTTTCTTTCTTTGTTGTAACAACAATCGGGTATAATAATTATTGTAATAATGGATTTAACCCAGACTATAAAGACCCAGTGAACGGAACGATGCCATCTTTTGTCCTTGAAAAAGGTGCAGTTTTGGTTGTGTTTCCACAATGGTCAGACGATGTAAATATTCGATTCAATAATAAGCCCGATCTCAATGCTTTTATACAGATTGTTAAGCGTAAGGACACTGAAAAATCGGTCAACATAGATTTAGGAGATGATATCATTAATATCGAACTTCCTGAAGATATGTATTATAGCTTCCTTGAATATAATCACGATCAGTATAGAGGATTGTTTTATACATCAATTATTTTTAATGCTTTGGTAAAAGCAATACTAAACATTAATGATGGAGAAGGTCTAGTTTGGGCTGATAGCATACAAGCCTTGATGGAAGCTATGCCGGACAAGTACCAAGGATTGTCTTTAGATGACCCAACTGATGCAGTTGATATTGCAACTGCTATGTTGTCCAATAGTGAATATGGATCGCCTTATGACCTTTTGTTCAGTAGTATTAAAAATCTTCAAAACTAATTATATTTATGGAACTACAACGTATATTTACGTCTGAATATGTAAATCTTTTAACACATGATATACATGTTGAGAACTATTCAGGTGAAAGTATAAAGTATGATGACTCTCAAGTTCGAAGACTTAAGGGTGTTGAAAAGCCACAAGGCTTAGAAGAAAAAATGCTAAATGCTTCATCGGAATTCGAAGCTGCAATTATTCTTTACGAAAGTTTTAAGAACATAACTCCTGCGTTGGCGGCAAATCCAGTGCTATGGGTATATCTGACTCATGTAGATTTGGCTAGATATGTGAAAAAAATGTGGCCAAATCTCGAAAAATATGATACTGGTAAGAATAAAGGTAAACCCAGAACTGAAGAGGATAAGATGAAATATATTAGAGACCATTGGCTTATCTCACAAAATGGTTTGATGCGAACCACACTTATGAACCTTTGGTGGTCGGTTTATCTAACTGTTGATGATACTCAAGGCGATGATCATAAATATGATTTAACTAAGATTTTCTTTAGTAATAATGGTTTGCGCACTCGTCGATTAGGGACTGGCCATCTGGGAAGAAATAGGGAAGCATTAAAGGGTATATTGTCTTTTATGAAGGACAATCCTGAGATATTTGATACTGGCATTGAAAATAGAATGATATGGATTACACGTCATTTTAATTTAATTGGTGGTACCAAGCCATTATCTAACATGTCCAATAAATACTTTTATAATGAATTAAAAAAATATAAAGATTATTTGATGACAATATCCAAGCGAGAACAAGTTACAGGTCCTAATGCATTTATCTAGAATATTATGAATGAAGTAAAAGAACAAATTTTAAGCGCGTTGAGGTCAACTAATCGTGAACATATTGAAGATGTCATTCAATATATGCTCAAGAATGGCTATTTTAAGCGAGGATGCCATGGCCATCATCGTTATGATGGAGGTTTGGCAGATCATGCATGGCAAACCTATCTCTATGCGAAAGAACTAGAGGAAAAGAATTGCAAAGATAATCCGAATCACATGAGGGTTGATATGGATAGTCTTGCTATTTGCTGCCTCCTACATGATTTCTGTGATTGTTACGGAAAGAAGAATATTGGAGGACATGGAGTTCGTTCGGTCGCAATGATTTTAGAGTGTGGTTTATATCTTTCAAAAGAAGAGTATTTAGCAATCCGTTTCCATATGAGTCTTAAAAGCCACATAGATCATCCGTTGTATGAAGATGCAAGACATTGTCATCTTAGGTATATTGTTCATCAAGCAGATGGGCTTTCTGCTCATATAAATAATGGTAATACTATTTAAGATCTTGTTGAATAAGTAAACCCTTTTGAAACAGGAGTCTAATTAGGAATAGTCTATCTTCATCCTACACAAACAATATGAAATCGAAAAGTAATTTGAAATTCAAAAGAACACAAGATACTTTGATGGAGCAATCGTGATTATGAAGGTGGAATAGTAATTCCTAATAGTGTGACAACAATTGAAGGGGAAGCTTTCTCAGGTTGCACTGGCCTCACCTCGGTGGTTATTCCAAGCAATGTGACTGCGATTCATGGGTACGCCTTCTATGGCTGCACGAGCCTCACCACAATAGAGATACCAAAGAGTGTGACAAGGATTGGGGAAATGGCCTTAAGCTTAAGCTATTGTTTGAGCCTAACTTGAATGATATCTTTATTTTGAGAAACTATTGTGGGCTGGATTATCTTTATCCAACCCACATTAAAATTATATATCCTTAAGAGCATCAAGAAGATCTATCATCGATGTGCAAACTCCATCGAAGAGCTTGTACATCAGCTCTGGCTCTTGCTTTGTAGGGATATATACGAAGACCTTCTTCCCCGCTCCAGTGAACCAGCCTGCCTCCGTGTGGGCAGAACGTCCACAGGGGAGGACCAGCACACAAGCATCGCAGCTGCGCATCGCCTCGATGTCATTCTTGAACTGGGCCTCCGCCTTCGGATGCACCAGTTGCCTCTTGTACTCCTCCGGAGTCCACTCCATATAGTCCTCCGCGATGTCCGACCACTTGAAGCCATGGCCACCCGAAGGTGGATTCCTGAAGTCATACACCTCATATCCCGCCTCACGCAGCACCTTCACCACGTCGGGATAATACTCGTTTCTCCAGCTGCTGGCGATGTAGAGTTTCATAATGTATATTCAGCATCACATTCGAAACCGTTAGGGGTGGCACATTTAATGCGCTATAATCCCCGATTAGAATCCCGTGAACCGTTAGGAAAATTGTTGAACTCTTGTTCGAGAGAAGATCGCAGTTTTTCGACAGCTTCTTCTTCTCTTGTATCTCCTGTTACATCTTTTACAAGATTTAAAATAGAAATATTAATTGCCATTTTCAATCATTATTAAAATTTTTAAATCTTTAAGTGTTCAAACTGCTTCATTCTCACTAGCTCACCATTCTAAAATTCAATCTGGAGCTTCTTGCGAATGAATATTGGATTGTTTTTTGAGGATAATGAGATGATAATGTTGATACTTTAGCGAATCGAATATGATCTTTAAGTGTCAAGATAAATCGCTCTAGTCCCCTTAAAAATAATCATACTTATAGTTCAGCTAGTCATAATATTAATTGGAATTAAGACATATGCCTTCAGAGTCCTCTGAATCCCATTTCTTTATAAACTTACAAATAAACTCCCACTCATATGGTTCTATTTTGAAATAACCACATGGGTTAGAATACCATTCACTCGGAATATCTGGCACAAAACGATAGCAATGACGAGTAAGATTTTGGTCATTCTTTGCCAAAAGCATCATAAATCTAAAAAACTCTGATTTCATATAACCAGAAAAAGCTCGGGCATCGTTTTCTGCATTTTCCCCAGAAAAATCTTTTATCACCAGATATGTGTCAGAACAAACAGTCCCTGGTTCTATAACTCTTGGTTGACTTATTATCGCATGAGGGTATACATCTTCGCCAGAGCTACCTTTGGCGGCAATAACCTTCCATGAATTCACAAGACTCTGTTGCCTGTAGTATGATTTGACAATAGTCTTATCGAGAAACAACCAATTACCCTTTTGCATATAGACTTTCACACCATCTTCTGCTTTTGGTTTTCCAGCATATTTCTTTTCGATATTCTCTGTAATCTTGAAAATATTTCTTGGGAGCACACGGATAAATGAAAGTTTATTTTCCAATGCTGTTTTAAGCACTTTTTCTAAAATGCTCATTCCTAAACCACCAATTCTAATATATGGATAATCTGGAGCATTTCTATTAACTATCCCATTATCAATTAATAACGTTTTGATATTTTCGGGTAAAAGTTGCCTTTCTTCCTCTAAAACTTTGTTATTACAATCAATAAAGAGATTAACCTTTGCTTTATCAGTCAATTTATTATCCCAGAAAAAGATGTTTACACCACCTCGAAGCGTAACAGATAGATTTTTGCTATAGAATGGTTTCGCGTTAAGATAATCGTAGAAAGAGAAAATATGTCTGTCTGATAACATCATCTTTCTAAACTCAGGTATCTTAATCTCAGTACTTTCATCATTAATCTCATCATTGCCATCTTCTGTGTCAGAATCAGGACCAGATACGAATGTAGTACTATGCGTATTCCACGTCGCTTTTGTATACATACCAAACATATAGGGAATAGTTATATCTTTAGAATCGTTTGGATTTAGACGTTTGCAGAGGCAATAGTAGCAAGGGTAGATGTCAGCGCCACCATCACCTCGACCACCACCTTTGGGTTTTTGAAATGGAGGACAGCATAGTACGATATTAAGGTTCTTTTCATTTAATGCTGATTGAATCAACAAATACAACTCTTCATAATAATTTTCACCTCTCTTTGGTGGTAGCATAACATTCTTTACTGGAATGCCGAGTGCTTTATACACCTTTCTGGTCATTTCGTATGCTACCGAAGATGTCGCTACAGAATAAATATTCTCTTTATTCACTCCAGGATATTTTTGAATGAATGCAATTGTCAATTCGCCTTGTTTAGAAGCAATATCAAGAAATACAGGATTTTTGCCCAAAACTCTTTCTGGCTCAATCCCATTTATAAGAATTTCTAGAATGCCTTTAGGAGTAACAATTTCAGAAGCTGACAATCTTTCAAACTTAGTAAGAGCAATCTTAGCTTTCTCTAAAGGATCACCATTTGCATCGCGCATTAAGTCATGGATGTTCTCAATCCTGTTATCTAGATGATGCCTTGCATTCTGGCTTGCCTTTTCACGGACTATTTTCAAGATGTTAATATTGAGGCCGAGATTGTTGGCAATGCGAAGATCATCATCATTTTTACTTGATAAAGAATCAATAATATCGTCAAGATACTTAATATTTGATTCAGATAGGAATGCAAACATTAATATACTTGCATAAAAGGTTTTAAGTTTCCATCTCAATATTTCCTCTTCAGATAGTTTTTCATCTTCGTTCTTCGATGTTTTATTCGAGTTTTTCCTCTTTTTTAGAGTTTCAAGCAAGCCGTCCAATCCATCAAGTGCATTACCTTCACCGTCAAAAGGATTTATATCAAGACCTTTTTTATTATTTATCGCGTCAAGTGCACCGATAACTTCACGAATATGTTTGTCTTCTAAAAGAGAATTATCTGAAGGAATAAGATTTGCTTCATCGAGAACGCTTCTTGATTTAGAGTACTCTCGAACTGCTTTTATTACAGAGTTCGCTTCTACGCGAACCAGTTTATCCTTTTCTATATAAATAATTGGCGAGATTTCAAGATCTTCTTGTATTCGCTTCTTCAAATCATTATTGCCGTTAGCATTATCTCCTTGATAGAATTCAGATTTTGCTTCCTGCATTCTAAACATACGAGCAGGATCAAAATCTACAAGAAGTGTTTGGGGCTTCATATTGATTTTGATCTTCTTTTCTTTTCCTTCTTGATCCTTGCTCAGTATCGTCTTAATGTAGGGATTCTGAATTCTGAAGATGGCCTGATCATATTCTTGAGGAGAAGTTGTATCTTTGAGGAAAAGCATTGTGTCCCATTCTGGCACTGTGCTACCTGTAAGCATACGTTGTACTGTTAAAGTAATAGTTTTCTTCTCTTTTCCTTCGAATGCAGCAATAGCATCCCGGACTTTTTTTGCAACATTTTGCCCACTATAACATTTCGGACAATTATAACCTGATATATTGATAATTTCGTACTCGTTTAATTTTGAAAATCTTTCATTTTTTAGCAAATACTCCATTGCATCACATGATGACTGAAATGGCAGTACCCAAACCATGTGACGACACATGTTGCCCTCTTGAATCTTTTCATAATTCAAGAATGGGAAAATGTTATTATCTTCCTTGGTCCCATCAATTGCTTTAATTAATCCAAGAACCATATCATGGTGCTTAAACTTAGGAATAGCCATTTCGTCAACACTGAAGGGTGAGAACAATTCAGAAAGACCTCCAGCGCCTCTCTTCTTCATCTCCTTAATTAAATCTCTAGATTCCTGATTTGGATGGAATGCAAATCTAACCATTTCAGGGAACCCATAATACGGATTATCCCATTCCTCAGATTCTGGCTTATCCTGAGCGAAATGATCTTTATCCCATTTTTTTTGAGCTTTAACAATATCCCCATATTGAATGAACGAGATAATGTCATTGTCAGAGAATTCGCCATTCATTAAGATACGATAAGGTGTGCCAGATAAGTGTAAGCGAACTCTTACATTATCAAAGTTCTTTATGACATCAAGCTTATCTGCTGTAGTTGTATCGCTCATGTCTTCTTTTCTAACAGTATCTTCTGAACCACTATTCCTCAAGACTTGTCCATACTCGGAAGCACGTGCGCCAAAGTGCGTTTCATCGACAATTAATAGAGTGCTAGGTTCATTAAGTGTGAACAGTTGTTTATGTTTTTCCTTAATGTTTTTGCCACTTAAATCTTGGAGAGACAAAAAGAGTACAAATCGTTTGCCGGAATCTATTTCTTCTTTGAGATTAAAGTTACGCTCTTTCAGCTTACTAGAATCTATAAAAGTATAATTATTGAAATCCTCATGTTCGTATAAGGTACTATTCCAAGAATCTTTAACATCAGTTTTTGCTGACACAACAATAACCAGCTTTGAATCCATCGCAAGAGCACATTGTAATGCAGTAAAAGATTTGCCAAATCTCATAACCGCATACATAAGCAAACTTAATTTATTGGTCTTAGAATCATAGCGTTGCTTAAACCTATCGATTACATCCTTCTGATTATCACGAGGAGGATATGTCAGGTTCTTACGTATAATGATTTCTGAATGACTTTTATCTATTGTATTATAATAATCATACCCCTTGTGGTTGCCATTTGTATAGGATTCAACAATATCTTTAATAGCCTCACCAATATCTTTCTTTTCAGTATCAAGAAAAAATTCATTTGAATACCAAGGGGTTCCTTCATGATCCTCCCTTGTAAGGTGATGCTTGCCCATTTGACTTTTCAAATACATATGTACTGAGTAGTCACGAAAATATACATCGCCCTTAGAATCTGCAAATGCAGGTTCGTCAAAGATTGTTGTTAGTTTGCTGCCAATTATACGTTCCCACTCTTTTATTCTAATCACTGTTGGGCGATAAGTATCGCCGACCTTAGTATAACGGGGTACCTTCTGGGTTTGAAATGCATAGATATGCGGTTCTACACGTCCATAAATAATGGTTTCTAAGACTTTTGCCTCCATACAATTTAGAATAATAATAGTTGTAGCTGATTGTCTTCAATTTTGTTCTTTGAACTCTTTTTCACTATCTTTGGTGACTCGTAGCAACCATCGTAGCGTACTCTAAAATTGTAATAACTATCCGTGGGATTTGCAATCACGTTAATTTCGATATTGTCACCTAAATCGATAAGCGCCAATATCCTTTGCAAAGTTGCTTCATCATCAGGCGCTCGAGAAATAACATCAACTATTATCCTATCAACATGAGAAAAATAAGATGCAAACATTGGCATATACACGACGAATGAGGATAGAGACTCTGCTTCTACTTTGATACTTTCATATTCCGTTGATTTATTCAATAGATCGTCAAATACCATCTGAGGAGTCAATGCAAATCCTTTAAGATGATGTGAGACAATGTAGAAATTCTCCTCTGCATTCTCTACATTTATACCATTCAAAGCATCTTCATAATCAAGCATTCTCTTAATCTTACTAGCAATAGTATATCCAATATGGGTCGGCACAGCTTCACCAATACACCTTCTTATGTTGCCTTCGTTCTCCCTAAGATATTCATCAGAATTTTCAACCGTTAATTGATCATCATGATCCGTCCATTGGAACGTATTAGGAATTGTCATTAATGTCATAAGCTCTCTAATACTTAACACTCGATTGTCACATGGGTGAATTGTATCTTGTGAAGACATAATATCACTTCTTGTAGCTATACATGCACCAGGTCTATTCCAAATCAATCTTCTATATTTATTACCCATATATGCACCTTTATTGATTACTCTGTTGCCATTCTTATCCAACTGATAAGGTTTTGTTTCATCAGGGTTATCAAAGGCTGTTTCTCCTTCTCCAAGATTCTCAATCCATGGGAGCATATATTCAGGAAAAGGTCTAGCAAAATGAAGTGGGTCATGCTCATCCTTAGCTCCAAATGCAAGGCGATTGAAGCCACCTATAGAGTCTCTTAATAATATCTCGTTTTTCCTTGTTGGAAATAAATCAAGGGGCATTACATTATGTAAATCCCTACTAGTGCCTATAACAATAGTTCTTGGCCTGCTTGATGGTACGCCGTAATCTTTAAAATTTATGACCTTCCAAAAGATGTTATAATGATTAGATAGGTTTCGATAGATACTCTCCTTAATTGGAATATTTTCACCTGAAATATCCGTGCAAATAGATTTCATGAAAGCACGAACATTTTCAAAGACAAATACTTTTGGATGTATTTCTTGAATAATACGAATAGCTTGAACTACCAAAGAATTACGAACTTGCTCATGATCTGTTTTCTTGTAGTTTGCGGTTGACATTCCTTGACATGGTGGTGTCGCAAAAACGACATCAACTTGCTCTAGACCATGTTCATGCCTCCACATTTCAATTTCATTGAAAATTCTCCGATGTGTTTCAGGAGATGTAGCATCGCCACAAATATATCCACTTTCGTATCTACATTTGTGATTTGCACGTTGTACTGCGATTCTTTGTTCTAATAGTTCATTAGTAGCTATGCATTCATAATTATTCATTTTGAATCCATAGCATCCAACACCAGCACAACTAAATAAAGTTATATATGTCCTTGCCATTTTCTTTTTTAGTTTTTGAGCGACTCTTACATATCATAAGACATACTTTAATTATTTCAAAATTCGCTTTTTCCTTCAATAAGCAACTTTTTCATAGAATATCACCAATGATGTGATGATAAGTCGCATGTGTCGTCCCTCTATGATCATTGTATGGACCTATTGGCAAACGACAACTTAAGCTGCTTATTTACAACTACAACGTTGACTCCCATTAGAAAAAGCGGTTGGTGGCCAAAGTTATATCTCATGCTCATATTTGGGCACAAAGATAAGAAAAAAAATCGAAAATGAAAACTAAGTTCGCTCTTTTTTATTGAAAAAGGAGCAAATAATATAAAATTGTGAAGAAAAGTCAATATTTAGATTAAAATTTTTAATAAGTAGAGCATCTACACAATTGTTCGTTGAGGGGTAAAAAAAAGTGATATCTTTGCAGTTTGGTTCTATGCTAGAGAAAAAATGAAAAACTCGTGACCACATTTCTGTAGTCACGAGAACGGATGAAGTGTTCTGTGATTTTCGTGCAGCATCCCTAACCAGTAGTAAAAGACTACCACATTGCGAGAAATCGTGCAGTCACCCGACTATTGCAGGTCATCGGGGAAGTGTTTCGTACAGGCGCGGCTTCGGGCGAGCTTTCGTACAGCTTGGGTACTTCCGTTTTGCGGTGCAAAGATAAGGGAAATAATTGATGTTTGCAACGAACGATAGTGCAGGATTTATTAACCAAAAAGTGAAAAAACGCATTTAAGCGAAAAATAATGTCCAATTTAATAATTTTTTCAGCATCAATTATAGGAAATCTCAAAAAAATGGCATATATTTGCACGCTAAGAACAATTATAATAAGATAACAATGAAAAATCTTCTTAAGAATAAAACAAAGGTTCCAGGTCTTTTTGGCCAGAAGCATTCAAGCAGAGATTATACCAAAGCTGAAAGTTGGGGCAAGAACCAATTCAATAGTTCGTTCCCTGCCTCTT
>JAEEGL012820815.1_pt1 | contig 12746 bp, 13 predicted proteins | sample 9134231 | NCBI WGS metagenome assembly JAEEGL01 (sample SAMN16246548, study PRJNA631951) | gut metagenome | biome: gut microbiome; feature: rumen; material: fiber-attached | host: Bos | place: Iran: Karaj | collected 2018-10 | reverse complement strand
CGAATTCATCTCATCAACCACTTCTTTCTGATTTTCCCTGTTTCATGTTGAAGATGTATCAAAAACAGTGACAGAGGATTGTTCTCTTGTCACAGCTGCTTCCGTTTCTCTTTTATCTTTAAGCCGGGGGCCCTGAATTCACACGGAACACCGACCTGGCACTTACCGCAGCCATATCTGGTGAGAGCAGAGCGTGTGATTTTTGAAACAATTATGATCTGTTTGCATATTACCATACTGTATGACCACAGTAAAGACTCCGCCTCAGTAAATTGCCGCAAAACTCCTGCCTGGTGCAAAGCTTGCACTTTGTTTTCCCTTGCAAAACTGTTTTTTGCGTCGTATAATTTTCCTATCTCTTATCGGGAGGTACCGGTTTGTGGTTTCCTTCACATCTCTGCTCCAAGCAAAACAACCGTTTTTCGGCACGTTCATCCAGTCTGCCTCTCCGGAGTTTCTGGAAGCGTCTGGTTACGCCGGGTTCCGGTTCGCCGCGGTAGACTTGGAACACGCCTCCTTTGGGACTGAAACTCTCGTCCATCTGATTCGCGCTGGAGAAGCCTCTGGTCTGTCCATGCTGGCCCGCGTTCCCGGCCTCGACGCCGCTCTGATCAAGAAATCTCTGGACATGGGTGCGGCAGGTATCATCGTTCCAAATATCGACACGCCGGAGCAGGCAGAGGAGGCCGTATCCCTGTGTCGGTTTACACCGGAGGGAATCCGAGGCGCCTGTCCGGGTGTCAGAACCAATCGCTATGGGGCAGGTGGCCCTGAATATTATGAAAAGGCCAATCGCGAGACGGTCGTAATCCCACTGATTGAATCACCTGCCGGTATCGAGAATTTCAACTCCATTCTGGCTGTTCCTGGCATCTCTGCCGTCTTTCTGGGTCCCATTGATCTCTCCGTGGCGCTCGGCCTCAATGGTAACGTGGGAGATCCCGTCGTAAAAGACATGCTGCTCTCCTGTGTGGACAAAGCACATGCAGTCGGAGTTCCTGTTGGCGCGCTCTCCATGGATTCGGGATTCATCAGGGAACTCTTTTCCCATGGTCTGAACTTTCTCGCTTACGGCATTGATACCATTCTCATGTACAATCACTGTCGCAGCATTGTTGGTGAACTGGATCAGATCGTTTCAAGCTGAGCCACTCCATCTTCAGCCGAAAATCTTTAACAGAGTAAAAGTAGCGTCTAATCACGGCTGATTGAAAAGAAAAAACACAGCATCCTGTTGCTGTGTTACCGATCTTCAGGGAAGGCATCATTTCAGTGGTGCCTTCTTTCTATAATCTTCTTCCTTCTCGTATGTATTAAAGCAAGCGTTGGGGGTCCCGCGGATACTCTAGAACAAGAAAATTTTATATTTTATATTCTTTTTGTAGCTTTTTCTGCTTCTAGATGGTAAAATGAAATTATCCTAAAAAGATTAAAAACGGAGTCACCAATATGTCGTTGAAAAAAAACCTGGATGTCGTTGTGTACGAACACCTCAGAGAAAAAATCATCCGCGGTGAATGGCTGCCTGGTCAAACCATTGCTGTAGATGATCTCACTGCCGAGTATGGAGTCAGCAGAACCCCTGTCCTGCAAGCACTGCGCCGCATGGAAGCGAACCGAATGATTACGATCACTAAAACCGGTCACCACATCGTTCCGAGCTTTACGGAAAAGCAGCTGCGGGATCTGATCGAGATGCGCCTGCTTTTGGAAGAGCAGGCCATTGAGGACATGGCCTCTTCCGACTCCTGGATTCCTATATGTGAGCTGAGGGAGATCGCAAATGTGTGTGCCGATTACAACCGCGCTGGAGACACGGTCCAGGCGAGGGAGAACGACCTGCTGTTTCACAGCCGGCTCGTCGAATCCGTTCAGAATTCCTATCTCAGTGATCTTTACTTGAGAATCCAGGGCCAGTTTATGGTGGCAAATTACCTGATCACCAGTCATACCCCGGAGCAGGAGCGTGTGGCCGCAGATGATCATCTGCAGATCCTCAATGCCCTGGAAGATGGAGATTTCCAGCTGGCAGGTGGCATCATGCAGGATCACATCAACGGGGCGCTGGACAAACTGCTCACGAAAATGGCTCCCTGAGTGATCAAATAAACGTATTTTATAATAACAAATGGCAGGAATATTTCCTGCCATTTGTTTATTTACTTTTGAGGAACACTTCGACCTCTTCTCTCATCGGGATTGAGGGCGCCGCCCCCTTTCGGGAGACCGCGATCGCAGCGGCCGCTGCCGCCCGCCGCATCGACTCTTCCAGAGCCTTTCCCTCGTCCAGAGAGGCCACAAAGTACCCGGTAAAGGTATCCCCCGCCCCTGTGGTGTCGACTGCTTTCACATGGTAAATGTTCTGTTTCACAATTTTGCCCTTGCTGTAACAGACGGAGCCTTTACTCCCGAAAGTCAGAACAATGCTGAGATCTGGAGCTGCTTTTTCGATGATGGCGATTACTTCTTCCGGTTTCTGGGTTCCGAACATTTCTTCCGTCTCGATCTCATTCATGATCAGCCAGTCGAGCCGTTTCAGATCCAAGCTCTGGAATGACTCGTCAAACGGAGAAGGATTCAGAACGATCCTGCATCCTTTCCGGCTCGCTTCTGCAATAACATGAGACAGATTCGAAATCTCATTCTGAAGGATAACATAGCTGCCAACTGGAACTGTCTTCAGCACCTGATCGATGTATTCCTCAGATACTTCATAATTGGATCCGTGGAAAAGAATAATGCTGTTTTCTCCAGTTTCAGCAACCTGGATCAGAGCATGCCCCTGTGGGACATCCGTAAAACCGATTAGGCTGGTGTCCACACCACATTCCTTTAGAAATTCACGGAGTTTTTCCCCTCCGGCTCCGATCATACCGGCGTGCCGAACGTCTCCGCCTGCTTTAGCCGCTGCAACAGACTGATTCAGTCCTTTTCCGCCCCAGTACACCTGATAGTCCGCGGCGGAGATTGTCTCCCCGGGGCGAACAAAATGAGGCATGGTATAAACATGGTCAAGATTCAATGATCCAAAATTGATAATGGCCATCCTGCGTTCCTCCCTGATCATCAAGATACTGTCATCATAGCAGACTGTAAAAAAACAATCAATTCGTCATTTTAAATAAAAAATAAAAAATAATTTTGTTCATGCTGTCAATAGTTTTTCTTTGTAAGGTGTGCTAAAATATTTTCGAAAATAAAAAATAAAAAATTTATTTTCGAATCCCTTTATCAAATTTACTCAATCACAGGAGGAGAACTATGAACGTCAAAGAATCCTGCAAAAAACCTTATGGTATTTGCCCTGCCTCCATGACGATCTGGAATGCAGACCAGAGCTATGACAAGAAAGGCATGGAGAAGTATCTGACCTGGATGCTTGACAACGGCGCCACCTCAATCTCGATCTGCGGCAGCACTGGTGAGAACGTCGCCATGAACATGGAAGAGCAGCGTGAAATCATCGGTCATGTCGCTTCCTTCCTGAACGGCCAGGTTCCCCTGATCTGCGGGACCGGACGTTATGACACTCTTAACACCATCCGCATGAGCCAGTACGCAGCGGAATGTGGTGCTGATGGGGTCATGATCATCCTTCCGTATTACCTCACCCCACACAAGAAAGCTGTCATGCAGCATTTCCGTGACATTCGCGCCGCAATCGACATCCGTATGATGATTTACAACAATCCCTGGTTCGCCGGCTATGAGATGACCGTGCCCGAGATCATTGAGCTCGTGGAGGACGGCACCATTCAAGACATCAAGGCCGCCCACGGCGATCCAGACCGCGTCCACAAACTGAAGTTCTACCTCGGCGACAAACTGAATGTTTTCTACGGCCATGACTACTGTGCTGCGGAAGCTCTGTTGGTCGGCCAAGCGGACGGCTGGCTCTCCGGCTACCCCGCAGTCCTGACGAAGCAGTGCCGCGCCATTTATGACGCCGCTAAAGCGGGCGATGTTCAGGGAACCATCAAGGCCCAGCAGAACATTCAGCCGTACATTGACTACTTCTTCAATGACAAAGTCAACGGTGTTCCCCACTGGCAGGAGATCTGCAAATATACGCTGCAGGCTCAGGGTCTGGATGTGGGCTGGCCTCGCAAGCCGTTGGGTGAGCTCGATGACGCCAACAAAAAGAAGATCGAAAAGCTCCTCGCAGATATGGATTAAGTTCCGATTCTTCACTCTATAAAGCAGTATCGCCCGGCTCATCAGCGTGAGCCGAAAAAATAAAACAAAGGAGAAAGAACATGAAAAAAGTATTGGCGCTTCTCTTTGCTCTGTGCATGATCTTCGCACTGAGCGCTACGGCATTCGCAGATGTCGATCTGTCTGATGCCTCTGTCACCATTATCTGCCCTTACGGCGCAGGTGGTGGCACGGACCTCTGCATGCGCATTCTAGGCCAGGCTGCCGAAAAGGTCATCGGCGGTACCTATACCGTAGAGAACCACACCGGCGGTTCCGGCACGACAGGTCTATATGACGTCCTTGCAGCAAACCACGACGGCTACACCCTTGGAACGGCTTCTGTCGACCTGATCACTCTGTCTCTGCTCGGCATTGCCGATGATCTGACGCTTGACACTTTTGCCCCAATCTGCATCATTAACGGTGAACCCGCCGCTATTATCGTTCCGGCAGACTCCCAGTTTGAGACTATTGAAGATTTCATCGCCTACGGCAAAGAGAATCCCGGCACCATCAAGCTCGCCAATGCCGGCGCCGGCAACATCTGGCACCTGGCCGCCATCGGTGTTGAACTGAAGACCGGTGCGTCCTTTAACCATATTCCATACAGTGACGGTACCTCCGCTTCCCTGCCCGCCGTCCTCGCTGGTGACGTGGATGCCGTCATCTGCTCTCCTGCTGAGGCTGATGCCTACATCCAGTCCGGCGATCTGAAGCTTCTGGTTGTTTTCAACCCCGAGCGGATGGAGAAGTACCCGGATGTTCCCACACTGCATGAGATTGATGTTGACCTTGACATCGCTGCTCTGCGTGGCCTTTGCGTCCCGGCTGATGCTCCAGAGGATGTTGTCACCGCCATGCAGGAAGCCTTCGATAAAGTCATCAACAGCGACGAATGCAAGGCTCTGGTCGAAGAAGCGAACCTGACCTATATGCCGCTTAACGCCGAAGGAACCGCTGAACTGCTGGCTGGCATGCGCGCAAACTACGAGGATATTATCTCCACCTATCTGGAGAGCGCTGCATAATCTCTGAGTTTCTATGGGCGTGCACTGCAAGGTGCACGCCTTTCCATTAGAAAGGAGCTACCGCCTGTGAAACTGAAACATCTGAACATCATCTTCGCGGGATTGCTGATTGCAATGGCCGGAGTGTTTTATCATGTTGCAGACACCTTCAAGATGCTTCCCGGTCAGAAGGATATCGGCCCAAAAGCTTTCCCCAGAGCAGTCTGTATCTGTATCATTATCCTTGCGGTTCTCCTGATCATTGACGAGATCCGAAAGAACGACGATAGAAAGATTCAGCTCTTCAACATCAAGTTCGTAATCGGTGTGATAACAGCTGTCCTATTCTTTCTGCTATTTAAGAAAGTGGGCTTTGTCCTTTGCGGTATCGTGTCCGTATTTGTGATGGAGGTTCTGCTTCTGAATGAGCCGTTTAAGAAAGCCTGGCCGGTGGTCACTGCAGTTGCCATCCTTGTACCGGTTGCGATTCAGCTTGTCTTCGGAACCTTCCTGAAGGTGTCCCTCCCAAAGGGGCTGTTGGCATTCCTGTTTTGAGGAGGGTGTAATCATGCAGTTTTTTCATTCTCTTCTGAATATCCTCCATCCGTCCATCCTGCTGGTCATGATGATCGGCAGCATTGGCGGCATCATCATTGGCGCCATGCCAGGCCTCACTTCCGTAATGGGCGTAACACTCCTTCTTCCGTTCACCTATGGGATGGACACCACCACCGGTATCGCAATGCTATTGGCTATCTCCTTTGGTGCCATTTACGGCGGCTCTATTACCGCTATTCTGATTGGCACACCTGGCACTCCTGCGTCCGCTGCCACTATGATCGAGGGCAGACAGTTCGCCGCTCGCGGAGAAGGCGGACGCGCCTTAGGAATCTCGACGACCGCCTCCTGGCTCGGCGGAACAATCAGTGCCATCATGCTCGCTCTGATTGCACCGCAGCTAGCAAAGCTTGCTCTTCGTTTTGGCGCGCCGGAATACTGCACGCTTTGTCTCTTCGGTCTGACGATCATCGCCAGTATTTCAGGAAAAAGCCTGCTGAAAGGCGCGATTGCAGGCTTTGTGGGTCTTCTGATCTCCACCATCGGCATCGATCCCATGACCGGCTTTTCTCGATTTTCTTTTGGCAACATCAATCTCTATAGTGGACTTCAGACCGTCCCCCTGATGATTGGTCTCTTTGCAATCGCGCAGGTATTCATTAATCTGAAGGACGGAGTTCCTCAAAACGTGGTATCCCAAAAAGTCGATCGGGTAATTCCACACTGGGCGGATCTGAAACGGTCTCTTCCGGTTTCAATCCGAAGCGGCTTCATCGGTACCTTCATTGGAATCATTCCAGCTGCCGGAGCGGATATCGCAGCCTTCGTCTCTTATGATGTTGCAAAAAAGTTTTCCAAGCATCCGGAGAAATTTGGTACCGGTTGTATCGAAGGTCTTGCCGCACCCGAAGCAGGGAACAACGGCGATACCAGCGGCGCACTGGTTCCAATGCTCACTTTGGGCGTTCCTGGTGACGCCACTGCAGCAGTACTGATTGGTGCGCTGACGCTTCACGGTCTGCAGCCCGGCCCTCTGCTCTTCACTGAGAACGCAGAGATCGTGAATAATATCTTTGCCAGTGCCCTGATTGCGAATCTCCTGTTCCTGGTGTTCGGTCTTCTGGGCATCCGGCTGTTTGTCAAAATCATTCAGCTCAAACCTTATATTCTAACGCCGATTATCTTCGTTCTCTGCATCATTGGTTCATTTGCTCTGCGCAATAACCTCTTTGATGTTGGTGCTATGCTGGTCATTGCTCTAGTCGGTTACTTCTTCATCTATTTGGAAATTCCAATTGCCCCGATTGTCCTCTCCCTGATTCTGGGGCCCATGTTTGAGAGCAACATGCGTCGCTCCCTGCTTCTGTCAAACGGCAGTTTTTCGATCTTCTTCAAGAGGCCAATCGCCCTTCTGTTCATCGTTCTGGCTGTGATCTCTCTCCTCTGGCCTCTATTGCGCAAGAAGCTCGAGAAGGATACCGGAACATCGGTCGAATAAAGAACACAATACTCAGACATTTCCCCTTGGTGTAATAACAAAATCCCGGAGGTCCTCATCACTCTTCCCTGTGAGGATCCTCCGGGATTTTTATCAATCAAGGATCTTTGGAATCAGCCCATTAACCCCGTCTCTTCAGCTGCTCCTGTGTTTTTTCATTCCATTGCCCTATTCGCTTCAGCTCGGCCTCTTTATTCCAGATAAAGCTGGTTCTCATCTCGGTCCCTTCGTAGATGTGGACAAAGTTCTCCCAGTGTTTGATGAAGATGGGAACAGCTGGGAGCAGGAGGATCAGCGTGCCCGCAAGAAAACCCGTCTGCCAGTAGTAGCATCCCGGGATGACAAGTGACATGGTCGGTGCGACCAGGCAGACATAGCGTGTGGCAAAGGCAAGCAGAATCGCAATACCAAGCAGAATAAAAAACCATTGCCAGCGCCATGCGAGAACCGCTCCTCCCAGGCTGGCGAGCCCCTTTCCTCCGTGGAATCCCAGAAGTACCGGATACATATGTCCGATGATACAGGCAACGGCAGCCAGCGGCCCTGCAACAGGAAATGCCGGAAACAGGAATTCACAGATCTTCCAGGCAACGAATGCTTTCAGGATATCCAGTAAAGCAGTGATAAAGAATGCGTGCTTTCCGACCAGGATAAACGCATTCGTCGCTCCAACATTACCGGAGCCCTCTTCCCGGATATCATATCCTTTTGTCTTTCCGAACAGATACGCCGGGCTGAAGTTGCCGATCAGATAGCCGATCGGGATACACAGGCTGACTATCACCAGATTACTCATATACCACCTCCGCCTTTTCCGGCAAGCGACGCACAATATAGTCTCTCACGAAGCCGAAATCGTTGTGATCCACAAACACAGGCCCTGAGCCGATCGAAGTATACAGTTCGATCATGTTGCGGGATGTATATACAACGGCTTTTCGGATACTGCTGTAGAAGAACGGGTTCGCAGCTTTTCCGACTCCGAAAATGATACAGTCCTCTGTCATAGTATACGCCTGCTTCCGGTTTCCCGCGTTGCGGTTGAAGAGCCAGCATACCCCTCCGACAATCGCCATTATCCCGAGGCTTGTCGGCAGCATCACCTTGATCAGGCCTTCTCCCATGACGATACCCATGGTAATGAAGAGTGCGCAGACCGCTCCAATGGCAACGAACAGGATCTTGAAGACCTTATGTTCATAGCCGACATCAATGATGCCGTTCCACTGGTATCTTCCATTTTCTTGTGTGATCATTTTTCTCACCCGCACGCCTTGATACTTAATTTATTTGAAGTATAGCAGAAAATCCCCTGTTCTTCAACCAATTAAAGTTCTGATTGTCCTTCCATCTGCATCTTGTATAGAATGATGCTTGACGGTCAGACAGTTTAAGTGATATTCTGGTCTCCGGGATCGGACCGCAATTGTCCGGTCTCCTTCCCGGTGTGTTCAGCGCACCGGTTTCTATATTGGCGAGTGCTTCAGGGCACTCGCTTTTTTTATGCTTTGTTGGAGGGTTCCCGGTTCCTCTTGTTTTTTGGATAAAAAAAGAAAGCCGGAAACCTTGTTTCCCGCTTATGCAACCTCTTCTTCAATTCTCTGTATCCACGTTTGAATCGTTTCGCAGTAGGGGCACTTCGCCTTCATCATCTTCTCCTGCTCCACATACTCTTTTCTGATAAACACTGTCCAGGCGATCTCTTCGCCGCATTCCTTGCAGACATGATAGCCACGTCGTTCGATCATCGCAGCACTCTCCTTTCCGCGGCGTATTTTACCACGGTCAGAAACAGAATGCAAGAAAAATCACAAACCGGCGTGCATTTTCTTATCCTATTCGAGGAGCATCTTCACATGAGGGATCCCGTCCAGCAGGAATTCATCGGAGATCTGACGAAATCCCTGTTTTTCATAGAGCCCCTTGGCATAAGTCTGTGCTTCGAGATAGATCTGATCAGCCCCAAGCAATTCCCTTGCCGCTCTGATCCCTTCGGAGAGAATCCTGCTCCCCAGACCGCAGCGGCGTTTGACCGCGATCACGCGGCCGATGGCGACATGTTCACTTTCCACTCCTCGGTCAAGGATGCGAAGATAGGCTTCAATTCCCTCTTCATCCTCCAGCCAGATGTGAATGGCGTTCTGATCGCGGTTGTCCAGTTCCGGATAAACGCAATTCTGCTCTACCACAAACACAGAGACCCTGAGCCGGAGGATGGCGTATAATTCCTCTGTTGTCAAATCTTCAAACCGCTTGATCACTGTGTTCATCGCTCATGCTCCATTCTGGAAGGATGGTTTTCATCATACAGGATTCGGTATGCTTTTTCAAGTTTCTCTATCCGGTGTTTTTATGCTAGTGCTTCTCAGATCCTATTCGCAGGAAGTGCTTTGGTTTTTGCGGAAATCAGGATGTATATAACCCTTGTGCAGAAATGACAAAAAAGACGTTTGATAATCTGCATTTTATCCAACAGGAATTGCTTGCCTTTGTCCTTTATTTATGTTAGAATTAACCTGAAAAATAGCCTTTTATAAGGCTGTAATGTCGCTGGAATTTCTGTTTCCACCTCCAACAGAAAGAACAGCCTGATAACAGAAAAGGAGAGAGAAATGAAGAAGACTGCGAGAATCCTCGCCCTGGTGCTCGTGTTGATGTTGCTGTTCAACACGGTCGCGTTTGCTGCGGATGAGCCGCGCCAGGCGGACGTGGGCGAACGGACCTCCTGGGAGAAGAACGCCCAGGCGGACGAGAAGTATGCACCGAGAGTTAAGGTCATGGAGAACGGGGTTAAGGTTCAGAAAACTCCGTACAACACCGGCGCGCTGGACACCCAGGCGGGTGATGTGGAAAGTAAGACCATTCGCTCCTGGAACAACTACTTCCTGAATGCGGATAACCGCGGCTGCACAGCCTGCCACAGCATTGAAGACGCTCTGGAAATGATGGAAACCTACCACGGTATTATCTACTTCGGCTATAATGTGGAACAGGGACTGCAGAACTGCTTTGGTTGCCATAGTTTCTATGACAACTACATGCGTGACGCGATCCACACGGTCCATCAGCGCAACGCGAAGTTCGAAGCCATGGGCGGAAACTGCGAATCCTGCCACTACATTGCCAGACATGACGACGGCACGATCGAGTATCAGCGCTGGGATTACGTGAAATACGACGTCCTGCGCGGCATCGAAAACGTCCCGGCAGAGGAAATGAATACCACTCTCACCTGGAACCAGACCGAAGTGACTCCGCATGAGAAGATGTACTTCAAGACTCTGAAGTCCAACCCTGAGACATGGCTCACCAAGGACAGTGAAGTCTCTCAGGAAGACTTCAACAATTGGACAATCACTCTGAGCGGTGATATTGACAACGGTGGTACCTTCACACTTCCTGAGCTGATCGAAAAGTACGGTACCGAGACCCGTCTTATGAAGTCTCACTGCACTGTTAACGGCCCCGGACAGGGCATGATCTATCAGGCAGAGATTACTGGTATTCCTCTGCGCAGGATTGTCGAAGACCTCCGATTGCATGACTATGTCACCATTGTCGATTCGGTCGGTTCTGACGGCTATTATTACACGATCTCCCTGGATCAGATGTTGAAGGAAGAGGCCCTGCTGGTTGTCGGCATGAACGGCGACACCATCTATGCTGACCAGGGCTGGCCCTGCGCTTTCTGGTGCAACGAGATGAGCGCTGGTAACTTCACCAAGCAGCTGGCTGAGCTCCGTTTCAAGTCCAGTGGTGCTTCCTGGGACTTCTACGGTGACTTCACCGATGCTACCACCGGGCTGCAGTTTGATAAGCCCAATGTGGGTGTGCTGAATGCCTATGATGGCCAGATCTTCGAATTTGGTCAGCCGGTTCACCTGGAAGGCTATGCCGATGCCTGGAACGAACCCATCGTTAAGTTGGAGTTCTCCTTCGACCACGGCGAAACCTGGCAGGAATACGACATTAAGGATGCAAACACCACTCAGTGGGTCTACTGGAACCTCGATATCAATGACATTCCTGTAAAGGGATCTTATCTCATGAAGATTCGTGTTTCCAGTCAGATGGCCGATGGAACCATCCGCACCAACGATGTGCCAAACCAGATGACCAATTTTATGTTCAACGTCCAGTAATCACAAACTATGGATTTCAGGCAGCCCCCTTGCCGCGCTTTATGGCAAGGGGGCTTATCGTTAAGTCTCTGGAGTAGCTATGAAAAAAGTTCTTTCTTTTATTCGTTCCATGCGTTTCGGAATGATTCTCCTGATCCTGATCGGCATCCTCTGTGCAATAGCTACAGTAACCGGAAAAGAGGGGATATATTCCAGCTGGTATTTCATTCTGCTATTCACCGTACTGGCAGTCAATCTGACGCTCTGTTCTGTCCTTCGCATGTTCCATTTCAGCAGGCAGAAACAGGCTCTCCTCAAAAAAGCGGAAAAAAGTCCTGTGACATTTTCAGTACCGGATGCGGAGCGCTGGCTGAAAAAGCACCATTTCCGTCAAAGCGAGGGAGGATATCTCAAGCATAAAGCAGGTTTCCTGGGGTCGTTTTTGACTCACGCCTCGATGCTTCTGCTTATGGCGGCAGCTGCATGTATTTTTTCCTTTGCCCAGAGGGAGGACTTGAACCTCTGTGTCGGAGAAACGGCAGAGCTCCCGGACGGTACAAAACTCACTGTCGAAGCATTCCGGATGGAAGACGAAACCGGAGCGCTTGATTATATCAGCACACTGACCGCACTTCTGCCGGATGGCAGCGAAGAATCCGGAGAAGCCTTGGTCAATCATCCCCTGCGCATGGGGCGATATACTATTTATCAGCAGAACTATGCCTTTGCCGCTGTAATCGGAGTCCGGACAGGTGAACAGGAACCCGAAGAGCTGGTCAAACTGGAGGAACCCGCCTTTCTATCGCTGGATGGTGAGAATGGAATCTACTACTCCCAGATGTACGGGAACGTGGTAGAGGAGAATGGAGAAGTCCGTGTCTCACATGGCAATGAAATCACCAATCCCGCCTATGAGGTAGCAGTTTCCGAGTATGGGGGAAACCAAACCGGACTTGTTTATCCGGGAACGACGATTGCTGCAGGCGGAGTGCTCTACACCTTCCATGATCCGGAGGCCTATCCCGGTCTGCGGATCAAGACCCAGCCTGACTGGGCCCTGTGGCTCCTGTATTTCTCTTTTGCACTGATGACAGTGGGACTTTATCTCTGTTTCTTCCAGATTCCGGAAGCGGCACATGTGAAGCCTGACGGCATTAGCATCGTGGGTCAGAAAGATCTGTTTCTACAGATCGAACAGTACCGCTCTGAAGTGGCAGATCAGTTCCCCCCAATAATGTGATTTTGAATGGACACAGATACATAGACGAAATGTCAATGTATCTGTGTCCGTTCGTTTTTGCCATCAAAACAGCCGGGGTGCCCTTCGGGGTCTTTAAAAAACTCTTTTCCCGTGATATACTGGAT
>JAEEGL012336048.1_pt1 | contig 12746 bp, 10 predicted proteins | sample 9134231 | NCBI WGS metagenome assembly JAEEGL01 (sample SAMN16246548, study PRJNA631951) | gut metagenome | biome: gut microbiome; feature: rumen; material: fiber-attached | host: Bos | place: Iran: Karaj | collected 2018-10 | reverse complement strand
AGGGTATGAATATTGAATAACAGTGTACGTGAGGCGTTGGTCACATCTGTCGCATGGACCTGGCCGCAGGTAAACTTCCACAACAGGAAAGTATCAATAGTTCCGAAGATCAGATTCTCATTTTCTCTGGCACCTTTGACGTTATCAAGGATCCATTTGATCTTGGAAGCGGAGAAATAAGGGTCGAGAACCAGACCGGTCTTTTCTTTGATCAGCGGTTCATAGCCCTGTTCTTTGAATTTATTGACGATATCAGATGTCTGACGGGACTGCCAGACGATCGCATGATAGATCGGCAAGCCGCTTTCCTTGTCCCAGACAACCGTCGTTTCACGCTGATTGGTTATACCGATCGAAATGACCTGCTGCGGTGTGACCTGTCCGCCATCAAATATCTGGCCGATAACCGACAGTGTCGAAAGCCAGATTTCGTTGGCATCCTGCTCAACCCAGCCGGGGTGCGGGAAATAATTGGTGATCTCTTTCTGAGCAACCCTGACGACATTCTGATCCTTGTCAAAAAGAATTGCTCTGGTACTGGTCGTACCCTGATCAATAGCCAAGATGTATTTTTCCATATTATTTTGCTCTCCTGTCATCAACAAATATATTATATAATAATTGCAGTATTAGGAGGATCTACAATGAAAGAGACACTGGTTATTCTGGCTGCCGGAATGGGCTCACGATATGGTGGTATGAAACAGATCGACGGCGTAGGCAATCACAATGAACCGATTATTGAATTCACTATTTATGACGCCATTAAAACCGGTTTTAAGAAAGTTATACTGATCATCAAAAAGGAACATGAAGAACTCTTCGAAAAGTCCCTTGTCAGCAAGATCAGACCGTTTATCGAAGTTGAATATGCCTATCAGGATCTCTACGATCTGCCAGAAGGTGTAACTGTTCCGGAAGAAAGAGTAAAGCCATGGGGCACTACTCATGCCCTGCTTTCCTGCCGCAATATTCTGAAAGATGATCCGTTCGTCGTCTGCAATGCTGATGACTTCTATGGCCGCAATGCCTTTGAAAAGATCATGGACTTCTTCCACAACGGCATCAATGATGATACCTATTGCATGGTCGGCTATAAAGTTGAAAACACCTTAAGCGACAACGGCACAGTTACCAGAGGCTATTGTCAGAAAGATGAAGAAGGCTATCTGACCTCGATCAAAGAGATCATGAACATCAAGTGGAATGATACTCATGACGGTGTTGTCTATGAAGACAATGGCGAATACAAGGAAATGGAAATGGGTTCACCGGTTTCCATGAACTTCTGGGGCTTTACCCCTAGCGTTATCGGCAAGCTGAATTCCATCTTTGTCAAAGAACTGCCTGACGGCATCGCCAGCAATCCGCTCAAATATGAAGCACTGCTGCCGAATCATGTCGGTGTAATGGTCAAGGAAGCAACAGCGAAAGTCAAGGTCCTGACCTCAGAAGATTCATGGTTTGGCGTGACCTACAAGGAAGACAAACCGACAGTCGTCGCCAAGATCCAGGAACTCAAGGATAAAGGCGTCTATCCGGACAATCTGTTTGAATAAACGAAAAAAGCTGCCAAAATGCAGCTTTTCATATGCTTTGATTTGCAATACTGTTACTCCCTGTCCAGATAATTGCAGGCTTCGATCGCCGCATTGGCGCCATCAGCACAGGCTGTCGAGACCTGACGCAGTTTCTTCTGTCTGCAGTCTCCGGCCACAAAGACATTCTCGAGCTGGGTCAGACCATACTCATCAGAATTGAAGTAGCCTCTTTCATCTAAAGATGTCAGATTTTCAAAACGTCCATTATCCGGAATCAGGCCAACCGCCAAAAATACGCCATCACAATTTTCGACTTTTTCTTCACCTTTCTCAAGATATCTGACTCCACTAAGTTTTCCTTCGTTCATGACATATTCCAGGATCTTTGTCTCGGTGTGAGCTTTGACGTTGTTTTTGGCAAAAAGCTGCTCCTGCAGTTTCTGATCAGCGGTAAAACGATCAAGATCCTGCAGAATTACCAATTCACTTACGATATCCGATAACAGATTGGCTTCTACAAAGGCAGAGTTGCCTCCACCGATCATGACGACTTTGCGGTCCTTATAGAAATTGCCATCACAGACTGCGCAGAAATGGATAGATTTGCCGATCAGTTTCTCTTCGTTTTCAAGACCAAGACTTCTGTGTTTGGTACCGGTCGCGAGGATCAGAGTTTTGCTCTGCAATGGTTCAGACATATCAAAAGTTATGGTGATCAGACCATCTTTTTCCTCAGCTTTAAGCGCCTCATCAAACATGACTTCACCGCCCTGCTTCATGACCTGATTGAGCATCAGATCGCCAAATTCATCACCTGAGATCGTTTCAAAGCCCGGGATATTTTCAACTTTCGGCGAATTGACGATCTGACCGCCAAAGACTGACTTTTCGATCACCATGACTGACTTGCCATTGCGAAGCGCATAGATAGCGGCAGTCATTCCTGCCGGTCCGCCGCCGATAACTGCTACATCGTATATTTTTCCCATTATTGACTCCTTTAATAAAGCCCGCTTGCCGCGGGCTGTTGTTTTACTTATTTGCTGCTGTGATATTTCATCCAGTCAACGGCAGCATTTGCACCCACAAACATCGTGCCATCCGGATCGACGATCGTTGGCGTTTCAGTCAGATTGAGCTTTCTGGCCTCATCCATGTTTTCGGAACAGTTGACGATTCTGTGTTCAACACCGCTGATCTGCAGTCTCTGTTCAGCACCCTTGCACTTCGGGCAATGATCCTGAACATAGATGGTCGGGATATCGAAACCTGTCTCGATCCTGTTCGCTTCTTCCTTCTTGGCTTCTGTAATATCGCTGATGATATCTCTGGCCTTCATGACAGAAGTTTCAACATTGTATTCCTTACGATGCTTGAATTCCTGAACCTTGCCGTCGTTCCAGTTCTGAACCGGACGGTAGTAGCCGGTGATTCTTGACCATACTTCCGTCTTCTTGCCGCACTTTGGACAAGTGTAGGCTTCACCTGTGATATAACCGTGCTCAGGACAGATCGAATAAGTCGGAGACATCGTGTAGTAAGGAAGTCTGTAGTTATCAGAGATCTTCTTGACCAGATTTGCTGCTGCACGCCAGTCAGGAAGCTTTTCACCTAAGAAGGCATGGAAAACTGTACCTGAGGTGTAGAGTGTCTGCAGCTGATCCTGTACATCGAGAGCTGAGAAGATATCTTCAGTATAACCGACCGGCAGATGTGAAGAGTTGGTGTAATAAGGTGTTTCACCTTCTTTGCCGGCAGTGATGATATCAGGATATTTTTCCTTATCATGCTTGGCAAGTCTGTAGGCGGTTGATTCAGCCGGAGTTGCTTCCAGGTTGTAAAGATCATGGTACATCTCCTGGTAGGAAACAAGGCGCTTTCTCATATAATTGAGAACTTCAACAGCAAATTCCTGGGCAACCGGATCAGTCAGATTCTTTCTGAGCCAGTTGGCATTGAGGCATGCTTCATTCATACCGACTAAGCCAATGGTCGAGAAGTGATTATTGAAAGTGCCCAGATAGCGCTTGGTATATGGATATAAGCCATTGTCAAGCAATTTGGTGATGACTTCACGCTTGACATGCAATGATCTGGCTGCGATATCCATCAGGTTGTCCAGACGCTTGTAGAAGTCTTCCTTGTCTTTAGCGAGGTAGGCAAGTCTTGGCAGGTTGATCGTAACGACACCAACTGATCCTGTTGATTCGCCTGAACCGAAGAAACCACCGGATTTCTTGCGCAGTTCACGCAAGTCAAGACGCAGACGGCAGCACATCGACCTGATGTCAGAAGGCTTCATATCTGAATTGACATAGTTGGAGAAGTAAGGTGTACCATACTTGGCTGTCATTTCAAATAAGAGCTTGTTGTTTTCCGTCTCTGACCAGTCAAATTCTTTTGTGATGGAATAAGTCGGAATCGGATACTGGAAGCCTCGACCGTTGGCATCGCCTTCGATCATGACTTCGATGAAAGCCTTGTTGACCATATCCATTTCCTTCTTGCAGTCCTTGTATTTGAAATCAAGGGTTCTGCCGCCGACAATGCAGTACTGATCAGCGAGATCTTCCGGAACTGTCCAGTCTAAAGTGACATTGGTGAACGGAGCCTGTGTTCCCCAGCGTGAAGGTGTATTGACACCATAAATAAAGGACTGGATGTTCTGTTTTACCTCTTTATAAGAGAGATTGTCGATTTTAACAAACGGAGCCAGATAAGTATCGAAGGAAGAGAAAGCCTGAGCGCCAGCCCATTCATTCTGCATGATACCTAAGAAGTTGACCATCTGGTTGCACAGCGTAGACAGGTGATTAGCCGGTGTAGAAGTGATCTTGCCATTGACACCGCCTAAACCTTCCTGAATCAGCTGTTTGAGTGACCAGCCTGCGCAATATCCTGTCAGCATGGACAGATCATGGATATGCATATCGCCATCTTTATGAGCAGAACCGATCTCTTCATCATAGACTTCAGATAGCCAGTAATTGGCAGTAACGGCACCGGAATTGGAAAGGATCAGACCACCTACAGAATAAGTGACCGTCGAGTTTTCCTTGACACGCCAGTCGATCGCGTTGACATATGAATCGACGAGTTTCTTGTAGTCCAGCATGGTCGTCGAGAGATTTCTCGCCTTTTCACGCTGTTTTCTATAAAGGATATAGGCCTTGGCAACATCCGGATAGCCGGCTTCTGACAGAACCTTTTCCACAGAGTCCTGAATATCTTCAACAGTTACCTTTTCATCTTTCACTTTGGAAGAGAAATCTGAAGTAACTCTTAAGGCGATCAGATTGATCACATCCGGGTGATAATCTTTCTTGCAGGCATCAAAGGCCTTGGTGATCGCATCAGAGATCTTGCTCAGATCAAAATCAACAACTTTTCCATCTCGTTTTACTACACGGTACATTTTAATTCTCCTTTATCCCTCTTATTTCAACATGTTTAACGTATCCCGAAACCGCCTCTTTCATCTTTTCCAGTGTCTCAAGGTCTACCTCACTAAGACCCTGCTGGATACAGGTTCCATGATCTTCGAAATTCTGCAGATAATAGTGTTTGGCCCCTTCTATCCATCTGCCGATCTTTTCGAAATCCGAAACCGTATGAAATTCTCTGACTACTGTAGTGCGGAATTCGTAGTCTACGTGATCTTCCAGTAAATAATTTTTGCTTCTTTCGATCTGTTTGAGATCGAAAGTCTCAAGGCCGATCGTCTCGGCATATTTCTTCGGCTGATTTTTGATATCCATAGCCACATAATCGATCAAGCCCTCTTCCACAAGCGCTTTGAGAGTTTCATAATTTGTGCCATTGGTATCAAGCTTGACCTTCAGACCAAGATCTTTCACCTGTCTGATGAAGTTTCTGATGCCTTTATGAAGCAGAGGCTCACCCCCGCTGATGCATACGCCATCAAGTATTTTCTTGCGGCCTTCAAGATAGCTCAAAATGTCATCTGAGGCGATCTCACTGTCATTCTCATTGAGAAAGACCAGTGAACGGTTATGACAGAATGGGCAGCGGAAATTGCAGCCGCCGGTAAAGACTGTAGCAGCCAGATTACCAGGATAATCCAATAAAGTCAGTTTCTGCAGGCCATAGAATCTGATCTGTTCATCTTCAAATTCCTGGGCATATTCCTTGGCTTTTTCAATCAGACGCGCCTGAACTTCGTTATACTGGGCAAGCTCTTCAGCCGAGATGTCAGAACACAGATATGAGTTCCATTCCTGACGCATCCTATACAGTTCCGGCATGATCTTCTGGGTCTTGTCGGTGGTAAATAACAGTTTTAAACGTTTGTCCGTTTCACTATTTTCAACGCGCAAATAAGACAACTGTTCCAGTCGCTGAACAGACTTGGTAATCGTCCCTTTATCAAACACACCTAATACTGCCAGCTCGTTCATCGAGATACCTTCGCACTCATAGATCTGGGTCAGCAGAATAAGCTGAGTATAGCCAATATCGTATTTCGACAGTAGTTTATCGAAGTGTTTCTGATTGCAGCGATATAAAATAGAGGAGTCCAAACTCAGATAATTTTTCTCGCTCATATCGCACCTTGTAAAATCATTATAATTCTTTTAGTTGAAAGTTCAACTAAAAAGCATCAAAAAATAATTGAAATTTCAACAAAATCATTTCCCGGAAATAAAATGAAATTTTATGAAAATTTTCAGTCAAATTCTAAGGCCATTTACAGGCTATTATCCGCATCAAATTCCTCATCGATCAATTGATCATATATGTCTATAAAACTGTAATAATGCCCTTAAAAATACCTTTAAAGTGATGATGAGAGCTATGGATAAATCTTTATATAATATATAAAATATAAATATGACAATGAATATGAGAAGTGAAGCTCAGGAACAGTACCGTTATGCCCGCAAGAAAGCGCGAAAGGTCTTCACGAAAAGAAGAATAAAACAGCTTAAAGCCTATCTTCCCTCGCTTGATGAGTATGTCAATGAGCAGAAATGTTCAATCGTTGAATTAGGCAACATCGATGTCCCGACTGATCTGATCGTCGGCACGCGTACAGCTTCTAGGCAGCTTAGCTTTGCCTACAATTTCATGCCTTTGCTGGATGAAAGAAGTGAATTTGCCTATAAATGGATCAAAGTCTGTGAACATCACCTCTCCGAAACAGGAATCACTGACCCGCCGGAAGCTTTTGAATATCTGGGCAAGTTTTACATCGGCGAAGGAAATAAAAGAGTCAGCGTCCTTAAATCCTATGGCGCCGCTTTCATCACCCTCAATGTCAAAAGACTAATACCGGAAAAAAGTGAACGCCGGGAGATACAGCTTTATTATGAATTTCTCGATTTTTATAAACTGTCAAAACTCTATTCGATCCAGTTTTCTCAGCCCGGTTACTATAAGCGTCTGATTAAGTATCTGGGCTACCAGGAGGACCATGTATGGACAAGACATGAAAGGATCGTCTTAGTCGGTTTCTATGAAAGGCTTTCTGCTGAACTGAGCCGCAAGAAGATACAGGCCAATCATGCCGACTGTCTGGTCGCTCTGTTAGAAATGTACACCTATGATTTTCTGACTTCCATGACTGACAGACAGCTTGATAAAGTCATCTCGGAACATAAAGTCAGACTTGCCTATGGCAAAGGTTTCTATACGATCGAATGCATAGCAGACATGGAAAATTCCGTCCTTTATTCATCTTCCGTAGCTCAAGCCTTGAAAGATGTCGACTTTCTGATCTCGGCTGGCGATCTGAGTGCCGATTATCTGGAATATATTGTTACACTTACCAATAAGCCTTTGTTCTACATCCACGGCAATCACGATGATCACTATGATGTCAAGCCGCCCGGCGGCTGTATCTGTATCGATGATGACCTTATCGTCTACCAGGGGATCAGAATTCTTGGTCTGGGCGGCAGTTTCCGCTACAGCAACGCCAAATACCAGTATACGGAACTGGAGATGAAAAGAAGGATCCGAAAACTTTTCTTTAAGATCAAAAAAGCCGGCGGTGTCGACATCATCGTGAGCCATGCCCCGATCAAAGGCTATGGCGATCTGCCCGACTATGCCCACCAGGGCTTTGAATGTTTCCTGAAATTATTGGAAGACCTCAAACCGCGCTTCTGGTTCTATGGTCATGTGCATATCAATTATGCCAGCAATCTGCCGCGTTTGCATGCGTATAAGAATACGATGATCGTCAACGTCACCGACCGTTATCGCGCCAAATACTGATAACAATCATTATTCTTCCTTCAAAAAAAGGTATAGCTTTCACTATACCTGAAATTATCATCATTTGTTAAACCGCATATGAGACGCGCAAGCAGCTAGACCAGACGGTCAAAGAGTCTGTAGAAAGCCTTGCGTGAACTGCGCGGCATGGAGACGCATTCCTCGATCGGCATGGAGACGATCTCGTTGTTTTTGATGCCGACACAATGTCCGCCGATGCCCTGCACCAGCAGTTCCACCGCCTTGGCACCCATCCTTGAAGCCAGTACACGATCTGACGGAGTCGGAGAGCCGCCTCTTTGAATATGGCCAAGGATCGTTGCCCGACCCGCAAAACCGGTCGTGCGCGAGATCTTATCCGCCAGTGATTTGACATCACAGGTATTCTCGGAAACGATGACGATCGCGTGGTTCTTGCCCTGGTTCTCCAGATAGCGCAGTTTCTCCAGTACAGCTTCCTCATCATAGCCGGTTTCCGGTGTGATAAGAATTTCTGCACCGCAGGAGATGCCGGAATAGATAGCCAGATCACCGCAGCGATTGCCCATGACTTCGACTACTGAACAGCGGTGATGGGAATTGGAAGTGTCTCTGAGCTTATCCACACATTCCACAACTGTATTGAGAGCTGTATCAAAACCGATCGTATAGTCCGTACCCTCGATATCATTATCGATCGTACCAGGCAAAGCGATGCAGTTTACTCCATGTTTGGTGAGCGAATCAGCACCTCTGTAGGTGCCATCACCGCCGATGACGACGACCGCATCGATGTGATGTTCCTTCAGTTTTTCCACTCCTTTGAGCTGAACTTCCTCATCCTTGAATTCCGGAAGTCTGGCACTGCCCAAAATCGTACCGCCTCTGGCGATCGTTTCGGAAACAGAATTGCGGCTGAAAGGTTCATAAAGACCTTCAACGAGTCCCTTATAGCCATCGCGGATACCAACAACTTCGATACCGTTAGCCAGCGCTGCTCTTGTGACGGCTCTGATCGCCGCATTCATGCCTGGTGAATCACCGCCAGAAGTCAAAATACCGATCTTTCTCAACATAGTTATTTTCTCCTTAAATCAGTTCCGGATAACACATAATTATCCGTAAGTATATCTATCCTCTCCATCAGCCGTTTCGCATTCATCAGATTGGATTTTTCTCTGCGGTCATACTGATAGTGTTTCAGCAGTTCTTCCTTATTCAGATTGGAAGTAAAGATCGTGATCAGTTTATTTTCCAGACGATAATCAAGGATGCGGAACAGGATATCGTCTCTGACAAACTCTGAAACTGCTTCCGAGCCTATATCATCAAAGAAAAGATACGATACTTTCTTCAGTCTGTTGATATTGACATCGATCATCTGCGGATTGAAACTGAAAAACGATTTCATTTCATTAAAGAAATTGCTGACTTTAACGAAAGCCACCTTCTCCTTATTAGCCACCAGTGAATTGGCTAAAGCACAGCACAGATAGGTCTTGCCGACTCCAAGATCACCCGAAATATATAAACCCTTGTCACTCTTCTTATGTAAGATCGCTGCCAGCAGAAGATAGAGCTGTTTCTGATCCGGAGTGTAGTTTACATCTTCCAGCCTTAAATCAAGCAGCTCCTGTGCAATATCGCAATAGACATATCTCTCCCTGATCCTTTTTCTTAAAACGATCTTTCTGGCATATGGACAATACTCGATCTCTTCGCTGAGCGAATCGGTATAGCTGAAAGTTCTTCTTTGTCCCCTGCTTGGCAAGGTACATTCTTCAAGGCCGCTGCAGCTGCTGCATTTTTCTCTGTCTTCAGCGACGATACTTAATGCCAGCTGATTTTCCACATAAAAATTTTCGGGAAGCTTTTTCCCTTGCAGGCGTTCATTTATATATTCATCATTTTTAAGTTCAGCGATGCTTTTCATTTCTTGCCCATCAGTTCCAGCAGTTCTTCCTCTTGCTTGGCACTTAAAGAGGTATTATTGCTGGTATCATAGACCGGAAGCTTGTCTTCCTTCTTGCCGCTTTGCGGTTCATAGAGCCATTGCAAAGCTTTTTCTGCCGTATCGATATCATTGCGATGCAGATCGGAAGCAGTCTTGGTCAGGTATTTTTCTACAAGTCTATTATCACAGTTTTTAAGTCCGTATTCCACCAGAACATTGATGACCGGAGCACTCAGATGATACTTCTGTGAAAGTTTGGAAAGCAGATAGCGGTCAGACTCTGTAACTTCCTTGCCATCCTGCAAAGACATCAGGAATCTGACACAAGGCACATCATATCTGCCCTGTTCAAGTTTCTCATAAGTTCCGTTTGACGCCATGCATGCCTTTTCCAGTTTTCGGATATCAAAGGAATCCGCATCAAAATCCGAAACCTGAGCCAGATAAACTCTCATCCGATCATAGGAGACATCATAGAGATCACCAAAGACCGCGATCTTTTCAAGGTTGCTGCGGGTACGGAAGCGCAAAGGAAACAGCGTCGGGGAGATATCCTTAAGAAAGACATTTATGTCAAAAAGCGTATTGAAATCATAGTTTTCTTTCTTCTTCCCCGTTCTCGCCTTTCTGATATAGGTCTCATCACTTCTGCTCCAGCTGGCCAAGGCATCCTGAGACAGTGTCTTAGAAACATTCTCATAATCGCGATGTTCCTCGGGCTGTACCAGTCCCGCAAGCAGATTCTGATAATGAGCACCGGAAGTCTTGAGAATGAAGCAGCGCACAAAGATATCATCCTTGATAAAGCTGTTCATATCCATCGGACCTTCCAGTACAAAGATGTAATGATCTTCTTTTTTTAGAGTCTTCAGCAGTCTGAACTCATTCATCTTGCCGCTGAGCATCTCAAACTGATCGATCGACAGATTGAGTTCGCCAAGCAGATCATTGAGTCTGTTAAAACCGATCGAAGGACCTTTTAAAACCAGATACTGATAAAGATTCAGCGCTTCCGGTCCTAACAGCGGCCCATAGAAAAAGACCAGTGATTTGAGTTTTTCACCGCTTAATTCAACATCAGTTTCGATCCGATAATAATCTTTTCCTAACATAGTATTACCTTCAGGCATTCATCGATCGCCCGATAGAGATCTTCAAGGCTGCCGTTATTGCTGATAAGGATATCAGCGCGCTTCTTCTTTTCTTCGACACTCATCTGGGCACTTAACCTGGCTTTTATTTCTTCTTCTTTCAAACCTCTTTCGATCAGCCTTCTGATCAGGATCTTCTCATCACTGCAGATCAGGATATTGTGATCAAAATAGGCATCCCAGCCGCTTTCAAACAGCAAGGGCACTTCCGCAAATAAAGGATCATCCTTTCTGGCATTAAGTTTATTGAGGATCAGCGGATGCATGATCCCTTCCAGCTCTTTTCTTTTCTGATCATCAGAAAAGACCAGCGCTGACAGTTTTTTCTTATTCAGTTCATCTTCCTCAAAACACTCGGGAAAATGCTTTCTGACTTCCAGATAGCCTTCATTGCCCTTTTCAAGCAGTCTGGCATTCACTGCGTCGCAATCAAAGACGTCATAGCCGATCGATCGCAGATAATTACAGGCCTCACTCTTTCCAGAGCCGATACTGCCGCTGACCGCAATCTTCATGATTTGAGCACCTGGCACTTTTCACAGAAATAGGTGCCTCGTCCTCCGACCGCGATCTTGGTGATTTTACTGTCACAAAGCGGACATTTTTCCATGGTATGTACGCTCAGGCTCAGCTGGAAGCGGCCGGTCACTCCTAACGATGAAGTGTATGATCTGATCGTCGTACCTCCGGCTTTGATCGCTCTTTTCAGGATCTGGCGGGTTTGTTTTATCAGCCTTTTCATGTCCTCTTCATCAAGACAATTGCCGGGTGTCAAGGGATGAATTCTGATCGCAAACAGGATCTCATCGGCATAGATGTTGCCTATGCCTGCCACAAAGCTCTGATCTAGCAGGATCGATTTGATCGGCAGCTTTCTCCTGCTTAATTCATTCCGGCAGTAAGCCACCGAGAAGTCTTTGGAAAAAGGTTCCGGACCAAGATCCTTGAAATCATCATAGCTATCACTTTTTTCGATCAGTTCCATGCGCCCGAACTTGCGCACATCATTATAGCGCAATTGCTTGCCATCACTCAGATAGAAGATGACGTGATCGTGCTTGCTAAGAGGAACGCTCTCATCAAGAATGAAATACTTGCCTTCCATTCGCAGATGCGACACCAGCGTGATGTCATCCATTTCAAAAAGCAGATATTTCCCTCTTCTTTTGAAGTCGCGAAAATGCTGGCCGATCAGTTTTTGCTTAAAAGTTTTTTCTTTTTCCTCAACGATCGGTTTATAAAGGATTTTTATATCAACGATCTCAAGATCTCTGATTCTGCTTTCCAGAGTATCAAGGACAGTCTGTACTTCCGGCAATTCAGGCATTATTTAGCCTCATACCAGTCTTTGCCGATGGCTAAAGAAGAATCAAGTCTTGTCTTCATCTTATAGGCATTAGACATCAGTTCCGGTATCATCACTTTCATTTTTTCTATTTCATCTTCCGGCACATCAAAGATCAGTTCATCATGGACCTGCAGCAGCAGCCTGGACTCCAGTTTTTCACTCTTAAGCAGTTCACTGGCTTTAACCATCGCAATCTTTATAAGATCGGCTGCCGAGCCCTGGATCGTCGCATTCATCGCTGCCCGCTTGCCGAATTCTCTGACCATGTAATTGCGGTCGTTGATCTCATTAATGTAACGGCGGCGGTTAAGCATTGTCTTGACGTAGCCGTTATCCTTGCAGAATTCGACCTGGGCATCAAGATATTTCTTTATATTCGGATAGGTGACAAAGTAGTCCTCAATAAACTTCTTCGCATCCTTGACGGACAGATTAGTCTGATTGGACAGTCCGAAATCGGAAATGCCATAGACGACACCGAAATTGATCGCCTTCGCATTTCTTCTGATCGTATCAGTTACTTCTTCGGCGCT
>JAEEGL017307172.1_pt1 | contig 12747 bp, 6 predicted proteins | sample 9134231 | NCBI WGS metagenome assembly JAEEGL01 (sample SAMN16246548, study PRJNA631951) | gut metagenome | biome: gut microbiome; feature: rumen; material: fiber-attached | host: Bos | place: Iran: Karaj | collected 2018-10 | reverse complement strand
TTGTGTATCTTGTCTCCAAGCGTGCTCAATGTACAGAACCAACTGTCACATTGGGCACGCTGTGTATAAAGCAGTGTATTATTGGCGATTCTCTCTGAAAAAAGGATTGAATCTTTTGAAAAGTCAAGATAATGATGTATTTTTGCCCCATTAATCAACACTAACTTGACTCAACTTATTATGAAAACCAACAAAGTAACATTTACTCTTATACTCATGACTGTCTGTTCATGGGTATCAGCACAGACCGACTACACATCAAAGATTACCAATCCAAGCTTTGAGAACGACATGACCGGCTGGGTGCACAAGAGCATGAACGCTCAAGGCAACGACGTGTTCACACTCAAGGAAGGTGCCACCTACATGGAGAAATGGACGGGCCGCGGTGGAGCCGTGGGGTCTGCAAGCCTCAGCCAGCAACTGACCGCATTGCCTCCCGGTAACTACGAACTGACCGCAGCTGCGCAGAACATCCAAGAAGACAGCCCCAAGGCCGCTCAGACCGGTGCTTGGATCTTTGCTGGTGAAGCCAAAACACCAGTTGATGTACGCGACACATACAAGGTGGCGTTCGACTGCGTCAACGGCACGGTGACCATTGGGTTCGAGGCCATCAACGCCACAGGCAATTGGATCGCAGTCGATAACTTCAGGCTTACTCAAGTAGGCACAGACCTCAGTATTCATCTCAAAGAGGCCATCTCGTCCGCCGAAGCCCTTTATGACGACGGCAAGGGCAAAGAAGCCGCCGTACTGAAGGCTGCCATTGACGCAGCCCGCACCGTAGCTGCCAACACATCAGCCACAGCACAGGACCAGGCCGATGCCATCACCGTCTTGCAGAATGCGGAAGATATCTATCGCCGCGCCAACGCCAGTGCTGATGAGCCGCTCGACCTTACCTCTCAAATCATGAATCCGAGTTTCGAGACGGGTGACTTCACAGGCTGGACACAGACGGGTATGGGCCTGCAAACCAATAACGTCTTTAACATCAAGAAAGGTACATATTATGTCGAACGTTGGACAGGACGCGGTGGTGCTGTGGGGGATGGAGAAGTCTATCAGGAACTCGTGAACATGAAGCCTGGAAAATACCGTCTGAAGGCCGTGGCCCAGAACATTCAGGAAGACACACCCAAAGTGGCACAAAGCGGTGCCTGGATCTTTGCCAACGACAACACACAGGCTGTCACAGTGCGAGATGACTACACCTTGGAATTCGTCCTGGTCAGCGAGAAAGTGAAGATTGGTTTCCGTGCCGAAGGCGCCACGGGCAACTGGCTCTCGGTTGACCATTTCAGACTGGAATACATCGGCGACAGTTTCGATGCTGCAAAGGAGCAGTTCGCCGCCAGCATCGCTGCCGCTGAAGCACTCGTGGGACAGAAAATGAACGAGACTGCGCGCCAAGCCCTGCAAACAGCAATCGACGAAGCCCGTCCGTTGCTGAGCCAAAGCACGACCAACGGATGGGGGGAGGCGGCAGCCAAACTCGATGCAGCCTATAACGTGGCCAAGGCCTCACAGAAGGTATTCAGCCAACTGGCCGACGCCATTTCCAAGGCCCAGAATGACCTCGACGCCTCTTCAGCCTCTGAGAAAGCCGCCTACCAAGACGCCATCAATGCCGCTCAACACGCCTATGACACCGCCGAGACCGACGTTAAGGCACAGGCCGCCATCGAGGCCTTGTCGAAAGCCGCTTTCGAGTTCAAGATCGCCAACGGATCGGGAACTCCACCGACCGTCACCACCGACCCACGCTTCATCAAGGGATGCGCTTGGGCCTTCGGCCGCAGCACCGTTAAGGGAAGCAATATCATAGAGGAAGGCTTCTGCTGGAGCGAGGACCCCGACCCGAAGGTAACCGACAACCGCACTACAGAATTCTTGAACCAAGCAGGTAAAATCTACTGGTTGCGCGACCTCAAGCCTGGAACAATGTACTATATGCGCGCATACGCCATCACCAAAGACTATGCCGTGGGGTATGGCGATGTCATCAAGTTCTCTACCGTCCCCAAAGGGACCATCGGACACTGGTACAATAACGGCGGTGACGAGACAGTCAACGACCGCATCAATTATGCCATCAACCTCTCGATGGATTACTACTGGAACAACTTGACAAGCATCCATGGGTTCGGCATCAGCGTGACATACAGCCCTGGCACCCCGACAGCTGACTGCAGTTATGGCGGCTGGATGCGTGTAGGTGCCAATTCCAGTTACCAACAACCAGGCACCATCATGCACGAGGCCTTACACGGCATCGGTGTGGGTACCCACGGCATTTGGTGGTCGGCTGACATGCGTGCCGACGGCAACCGTGGTGTGTGGCTCGGCGACCGTGTGACCGAGGCTGTACGATTTTGGGACAACAGCCCAACCGCCACCATCACAGGCGACGACACGCACCTCTGGCCATACGGCTGCAACGGCGCACACGAGGACAACCACTCCGACAACCTCTACTGCATGATGGGCATCCTAGCTCAAGCACTCAACGAGGACGGACTGCCTGGATCGGGCGATATCGGCTATGCCCTGCCCTACTACTCTTTCAACCATGAGGATGGCGTGAAGTATTACATCAAGAACGAGGACGAGAAACACGGACTGAGAAGCGCTTACCTCGTGGAGACCGCCAGCCACCAATTGGAATGGAAGGCCATGGACGCCGAAGAGGCAGAAGCTAACGATGCCGCCGCATGGTACCTCACTTTCACCCCCTCCAACCAGTATTACCAGTTCCGCAACGCCGCTTCTGGCTACTACATCACCTATTCTGGCGGCTTCAAGACCGTGAACCGCACTAACCCCACCACAGCCGACAACCTACACCTCATGCGCGGACGTGTCGATGTGGATGGACACCGAGGCTACTACATCATCCACCCGGAAAGCAACGCCAACCCACCCACGCTCACAGCCAACAATAACGGAAAGACTGGTTCCACGGGATGGAACATCTCCAAGTCAGCCACCACCCAGCGCTGGCTTATCCTCACCACCAAGGAAGCCGAGAACTTCGACAACGGCAATATCGACCTGGCACTAAGCCAACTGAAGAAGATTATCGCTCAGATCCGCAAACTGGCAGAAACCCCACACAACGAGGTGGCCGAAGGCACTGACGAGAGGCTGGCCCAACAACTCTCTACGATTGAAGAACAAGCCAAGACTTGCACGAAGGGCAATGAAGTGGACAAACTGACCCAACAGGCGCGCGCCGAGGGCATGGCCTTCCTCGCCAATGTCTCGTCTGAAGACATCGACCATCCGTTCGACCTCTCCTTCATGCTGGAGAACACTGACTTCGATACAGACGCCACATCGGGCTGGACCTCGACCAACGGCGCCCCTGGCTATGATGTCAAATGCGCTGAGTTCTACGAGCGTACTTTCGAGTTCTACCAGACGCTTGAGAACATGCCGAAGGGTGTGTATCAGTTGCGTGCCAACGCTTTCCAGCGTCCAGGAAGACCAGAAGATGTCTATGCGCCCTACTCATCGGGCAAGGCCAAGGTGACCTCATCGCTTTTCATCAACAGCGTATCCGAGTCGATATGCCATGCTTGCGACGACCGCCAGCCCTCAGCCCTCTTCGACGACGGCGGATGGGGCAGCGACAGTCAGATGGGTGATGGAACCTATATTCCCAACTGCATGACCGGAGCCTCGAAGTATTTCGCCAATGACCTTTATGTCAGCACTGTGGAAAGTGAGATGACTGCCGATAACAACACGCTGCGCTTAGGCATCAAGTGTACCAGCGCACCATCTTACTATTGGACTATCTTCGACAATTTCCGTCTCTATTTCTACGGACAGAACCGCACGGTTGTCGGCATCGACGACTTGAAGTTCGACGCCAAGCCCCAGGGTGCAGACGTCATCTTCGACCTCAGCGGCCGCCGCATCCAATCCGGCAGTACACTGAAGCCCGGTACCTACATCGTGAACGGACTGAAAGTGCTCGTCAAGTAAAGATTGGCATAGACCTATTAAAGAATCATCCCTGTATTCAGTGCTGAATGCAGGGATGATTGGTGAAGATTACTTCTTGACCTCATGAAAGAGATTATCATACCATTCCAGTTCATGGTGGATAGTCATGAGAATGGCCGCAAAATTGGAAGAATCACTATCGTCGAGATCCTTCACATTCTGCCCATACTGCGCAAACAAGTTATAAATTATCTTCAGGCCTTCAGCGACAGATGGATTAATGATCTTTATTGCATCATAAAGACAATTACGGTGGAAATCTTTCAAGTAACCATCAAATAACTCTTGCTGGCAGAACGGCTTCAAGGCCATCAACCGTTCGGCTATAACATCATGAAAGGGCATTTTGAGGTAGACCAATGCATGTAAAAGGGTTCTGCAGGTTTCCTGTTGTTCTCTAGAAGAAGCATCAGGCAACAGGTTCAAGATGTCGTTGAAAAGACCACTTTCCATTTCACACCAACCGGACTTTTCTCGTAAGTCACGGAATTCCACATAATACAAATATTCGTATTTTTTCGTCAACTGTTCAAGAGGGCTTTTGCCTTTAATCTCCTTATACAAGGGATTGAAGAAACCTATCTTGAGATCTGGGCGATCTCCTTCCTTCATCTTCTTTGCCTGGACATGCTCGTTATAATAATCTCTGCAGACATCATGGAAATCGTCTAATTGAGGAACGGCATAAGTGGTCAGACCTTTCATGCTCTCGTTTTCCGGAAGGTTCGCATAATAGTCTATAACCGTCAGCAAGACAATAACTGAATCATCAAACGGTTGAAATTCATAACTATTTATTCCCTGTAACTTTAAACGGAATTGTGACATGAGTTGAAAGAATCTCTCCCTCGGTATTGCAATTCCGTCTTCGGGACCCTCCTTAGGCAAATTCAGATTATAGGCCAACCTATATCTGGATCCAGCTCTCATGCCACAAAGCTTTGGATAATCTTGATTCATCAAAAGTCGTAGAAAAAGTTCCTGAGACGACTTTTTCATTTTCTTGAAATCATCCAGTCCGTCAGGAGAGACCAAACGTTTTGCATAGTCACCATAAATATAATCTCCCAACAGGAATCTCCAACCTTGGCAGAATATCTCAGATTGTATGTAAGCGTCAATGACAAAAAGAAGGTTTTCAGTCGGATTGGTGGGGTTGGGTTCTAGCACCTTCTCCAAAAACTTCACTTTCAAGGCACTGGGCAATTCGGTTTCTCTTGCTTTTATAATGTCATTGATGTAGTCAGGGATTTGATTATCATAGTTCACTGAAATCATTCGTTTCTGGTCCTCGAGAATTTGGGATGCTTTCTGGTCATTGATGGCATTGTCGCTGATCTGGCCATTAACCCTCTGTCTTCCTGAAAAACGTTTACATATTTCCCTTACAGCATCATCACACCTATCATAAATCTGTTTATTACTATCTACCCATTTATCATAAGCATCTCTCTCTTCGTGTTCATACAAATTTTTGTACCGAATACCTAAATTCCCCAACCAATCAGTACCACCAACTGAATGTGTGTTGCGGGAAAAAAAGAATGGATGGATACGGGCGCAACAAATCATTTGCATCAATTGTTCTGGTTCACTGCAATTCGATACTATGTGTGAGAAACTCTCAAATACCACCTCAGGTGTTATCTCCTTTGTTTCTTCAGGAGTGCGTTTCTTGTCAAGCAAATATTGGAAAAGCCCATATCTCTTTCTTGTTTTCTCCCAACATTCATTCATAGTCTGATCCATCATCTGGCGAAAGGGTTCTATACCATTCTTGAGTTGATTAACGCTATCCCTCAACAATTGGAGTATCTGTTCCAAGAACTCTTTGTCACCTTCTTTCATCGTTATCTCGGGTAATTGGGACATAAGTGTTAAGTCCCTGGCCAAACGGTTGACCTCATCCTTGCATTTCTGTTGCAACCTGCCCACCTCTTCAAGACTTGCCGGATTGCATTTGTCTATCCAATACAATAAAGTGTTACAGCAAGTCCTAACGGCCCATAATATATCTTCATTTGAGGTCATTATCACATCATAAAGAAGATAGGCATACTCATAAGCCCTCCTCTCAGACTCGTTCTGACTATCCTTATATACTTTCAGATGGGTATATAATGCATGCACATTACGCCAAAGCGGAAGCACATCCTCATCATACTTCTTGAGTTGTTTGTGATACAGGTTTTCTATTTCTTTTCTTAACCAGTCGCTTCCAAACTCCGCTTCGATGATGTCGGGGTACTTTTCTCTCATGGTCAAGAGGAACTCCAGATTCTGAAGGTCTCTTTGGACTCGGAGTTGTTCTTCGGTTGCAGTGGTTCCTACCTTCAGCGGATTACCATCAAGAAAACTCTTGGCGTTCTGATAGAGTTGCTCAACAAGTGGCATATCCTTGTCATAGGAGGTCCCCAACAACTCTTCCATATCATTGTAAACAGCGTCGATAGCACCACATAATTGATCAAAATCCTCCCTGCTTATATATGGCTCAGCCATGTTCTTCTGTATCTTATCTAAACTGCTTTGAAGGAAGTCTGTTATGTGCTGAGGCATAGTTTTTTGTAATTCTTCTTTTAACGAGCCTTCCAACTGTTTTACCGTATTCTCAAACGCGGCCTTGTCTCTGTCATTGTTAGTGGCTGAGGCCAGCACCAATGTACGAGCCAACTTCACATACTCATCATGATGGCCAGCAAAAGCCTCCATGTCCGTCAAAAGATTCCTCACATCGTCAGGAAGGTCATTCTCCGAAAAAAGGATAAGTTCCCAAATGGAAAGGGGGGCAGGTTTTCCCTTTGGCGGAACAGTGACTTGCACTATACTGCCATCCACAAAGTCTTTATCGATTTCGAATATTTCGGTAGGACTGCTCAATGCACCATCGGTCACCATTTTAACAGAATACCGATCAAAATAAGCCACCTTAAACATGGATGGGTTATTCTGTATAGGTTCAACAAGTGTATCTACGCCTTGAGAATCTTTCTTGTAAAGTCTTATATCAGCCTCTCGGCCCAGAACCTTTTTCCTTGTACTATTCTCTACGCATTCTATGGTGATGTTGATATCAGGGGAAAAGACAGGAAGATTCACTATCTGCTTGATATTGTCCCGCAAAAGAATTGGTCGAAGATTCCCGTCTTCATCTTTTTCCTTACACCGTTTTGACACCATGAAGAATACCGTGATATGGTCATAGAGCTGATAGACAAGACGCTGTAGACATTCAGTCCGATTGCTATAGAAATTCTCCGCGCTATGTGCAGCCTGATTTCTCTGTTCTTTCATGGCATACAGCAGCTGGGCGGTGTTCCACAACCTATTACCATCCCCAAAGAATCTTGCGTCTGCATTCTTTCTGTCATCACTTTTATAATGCGTGTAAAACCATGTCCTGCTATCGAAACTATTCAGATAAGACACTTGCACTTGTTTGTCTTTTTTGCTTAGGCTATTGCTTTGGACTACATCTATATCACGTATGCCCCAATCGAAACAATCGAACAAGAACTTCGTTATCTGCTCCGACGAACCTATCAAAGTCCGGTATTTATAAGAGCTTACCACCCCATGACTGCGCTGAGCGCAAGCAATCTTGGTTATAGCTCTAATCCATTCTGGAATCATCTCGTAATCTTGACCGACTTTTCCCGCATTCAAACACAGATGAAAAAAAGTGTGAATACTCTCCAGAACTTCCTTTTTATCGGCATTTGTTCTCCATTTGAGTTTACGGTCTTCTATACCGTCTAGCCCAATTCTTGATTCTCGTTGATTAACCACACCTTCACAAATCTCATCATAGACATGAGTAAAATGCTGATGAATAAAACTATCAACAAGAGTGATTTTTTTAGTTCCCATAATCTATTGTTTAAGGTTTTCAAATTCTAATGCAAAAATAAAAAATTTTATGATAAGATGCGTCTCTTATAAGAACATTTTATGTTCCTATATCTTTTTGGGAAAGAATAAGAGACCTGAGTTCATCATTGGATAGAGGTTGCATCGAAAGTATTTCATCATCGACTTCAACATGTACACTCTCTGGTTGATACATACTGTTCGTACGAATCAGAATATTATGTTTGCGCAAGTCGTTGAGCTGAACGGCATCCACTCCCAATTGTTGCGCCACAAACTCACGGTCTGCTGGAGATACAAGGCGAAATGACACGACATCTCCGCACAAATTTGCTACAGTTCTGTCGATGCGGCTAGGACTTTGTTCACAGATGATGCAAGATAAACCTCTTCCGCGACATTCAGCGAGTAGGCTACCAAGTTCGAAGCGCAAGCCTTCATTGATAATGGGCGAAAGAACTGAATGCGCCTCCTCCAATACAAGCAGATTTGTAATCTCCGATTCACGTCCCTGAATCGCCAGTTTGACATGAGACACAACAAAATAGGTGAAAACCGTCAGCATCTTTTGTGTAGGAACACGACCAATTTCAATTACAGTAGGCCTGTCAAGAAGACGACTGATGTCGAAACCGGCGAAAGGTTTAGTTGCGAAATCACGTCCACAGAAAGTGCGGAACAAAGTGGAGATTCTGTTCCTGCCAGCACGGCAGAAATTGACGGCCTCACCCGTAAAACCCATCTTTTGCATCAAAGCATCGTAAAGTGCCAGAAAATGCCCCATTCCATAGTTATTCTCAGCAACAGCCATATAATAGACATTACGGATGTAATCAGGGAGTGGGCTTTCTGCCGGCATAGGAGTGGAAAGACTCAACAAATCAAGCACTACCTCAGCATACTCGTATGGGTTGGTCCCACGTGGAGGAACAAGTGGATTGTAGCCTCGGAGTGTTGGAATGACCTGCATTTCAGGAAGAAGTCTTTTGAGTCTTCTGTAATCATACTTAGGTTCAACCACCAAGAAATTGACATGATACTTTAAATAACTATTATACAGAAGGTTACAAAGAAATGTGGTTTTCCCGTATCCTGGGGCACCCCACACCGATAGGGATGAACGCATATTCTCCGGCGTAAAGGATAGTGACCGTGCTAACGCATCATTAAATATCGGACCTATGGTCACACTCTCATCTTGGGGCTGGACCATCGCTTGATTAATGTCGCCAAATCCAGTGACGAGGGACCGCCCATCGCAGGAGAGATACGGCAAGGAGAGTAAATCGGAATGCTCTTCTATGGAGAAGGGTAACCAAGCGACACCGGAACTGGGAGTGAGTGCGAAACGATGGAACGCGAATTGAATCTCTCTCGGTATCTGACCTTGCTCACAACAAACATTGGCAGACCAACGCAGGTGGCTGCCGTCACTTATCAGGCGAACGATAAACGTGCCTCTGTGTTTCAGCAACCCGACCAAGAGGACGGACAGAGAGACTTCATCAAGGACAGATGTGTGGATTGCATGTTGGATGGCGCCATGCGGTGTCAAGGCATATAATGCGGAATCATTAGCGAGGGCTAGAATGTTTTGATCAGAAACCACATATTGGAATTTATGGACTGAAAGAAAGGACATAATAAACCCCTCAAGAATGTGATTTTTGTCTATTATGCACACATTGAGCTCCCCTGATGGGTTATAAATCCAATGCAGTTCAATCTGAAAAACCAAGTTCGGACAGGCCACTATCAAGTCACAAAGAGTGACCTTGTTTTCTGGAAACTTTTGAATCACTATCATCTTCTTTATTGTTGATATGGTTATAGTTCGTATAAATACAGACATTTTCTCGCCATGGCATAGCCAAAGCAAGCTTGGCTCTGCTCATTTGGCTTAACGAAAACGATCGTTTTCGTTCATTTCATTTGAAGAATATTCCTCATCAAGATAGGTATTCACTGCATCGCACCATGATTCATCTGCATCAGTTGCCTCTGCCTCATAGATCTCATCATCAATCAAATCGTCAAGGGCGTCTTCCACATGATCAGAATCATTGTACCACTCATCATCCAGCCCCCTATCTTCGCGGCCGTCGTCATCATTGGCAGTCCAATCCACATCATCATACAGCGAATCCGTATCACTTTTCTGTATGTCATATAGTTCGTCCTCTATAAGCGTCTCTACACTGCTTGGTGAGGTGCTATCTGCGTCCAAGTTGTCGTTATTGCTGGCATCTTGTCCCCAATCTGTATCTGGTTCCGACAAGTCAGCCAGCATCTTTTCCTCCGCCTCCACATAAGAAGACCACCCCTCTGTAGGCTGATGCCGTAGTTCATCAATATGGTCAACTTCAACAATATCTTCAAAAGGTGACTCTAAATGATATTCAAGACCTCCACCGGGCATATCGGATGTAGGCTCAACCATTGTGAATTCTAAAGCGTCTTCCGTTGGCCGCAGGGTCTCAAGGTTGATGATTTCACCAGCATCATCAGTGTAAATGGTTCCTGTCGCAACGTGAGACGCAAGGTTTCTGGAGTCAAAGTCACATTGGCTTAATGCTAAATCGCAACGAGCCTGAATCGGGTTCTGGGGCAGTTCTGGTGTTACATATCCCCCTTCAAGGGAACTCTCGCCGCCAAAAACCCGATAAACCGTCGTTTCGTTGGCCTCATTCAGGCTCAAATCATTGTCAAGGTAATACATAGTATTGTCTGTTATTAGTGGTTAAAACTTTTTAATCATGGATATTTTGGTCAATCATGGACATATTGGACGTAGCAGTCGTCAACATAATAACCGACCCTTTCCAAAACCTGAGAAGCAAATGTGGCTTCCCTATTAATATTCGCATTATCACCAAATTCATAGAATTGCTTACTTATCCAATTTTGAATGCGGTTTTCTATCTCTGTGACAATGGATTCCTGCTGACTGTCTCTCTCTTGCGAGGAGAGATAATCAAAGAACAGATTAGGATCCACATGAGAATGAATGGTAACATCGTAATCATAAGTGTTCTTCACTCCACCTGTATTTTGGTAGTGACTTATAGTGAATTGATCGAGTCGATTCAGAAGAATCCGGCATCCTTTGATATGCCAACAAAGCTTATATCTCCATGGCACAAGACACTGCCATTCCTCACCATACTGTAGTACATGTATTTGACGAGTGTTCTTCGGACGGAAGAACTCAAATTGTGAAAGGAGCAGACTAAGGAGTCCGTCTTTAGGCGTATATTGTATAGCTATCACATATTCTGGGCTCATCTGGAATTGGGGACGGAATCCAAAACCTGTCATGTCGGTGGTGTCTTCAAGAGCAAAGCAGTTGTCGTCTATCACATTAATTTGCTCTTTTTTGATATGTCTGTTAAAAAAGCTCTTCATAGTAAGTTTAGTTAGTATTATTGTGTTCAGATTTAGAAGTTCGTAGCAAAGTTATATCAATTCTTCAGAACAACCAAAGAAATTATACTCGTTATTGGTTCCATCCAGATTTGGAGCCAATAGTCAATACCCTAAACCAATACAATACAAGGATTGGTTCAATCAGTCATCTCTATAGAGATTGCTTAACGAATCGACTTTCTTTTTGAAAATGGCTCTGACTTCAATAGGAGCAACGACCTCAAGACCATCTCCCATTTGTAGGATTCTTCCGATAAACTCGTTATTCAACTTGACTCTGACAGTAAAATCGCCATAAGTGCCATCCTCATGTTCACCGAAAGGCTTGATAATCGTTTGCGACTCATGTATTTTCTTGGTGTCAGTAAGCATGAACATCTGATAACTATGAGCGCGAATAACTATTTCCTTCAATTCGGCATTCTTGAACAAAGTAAGACCAACTATATCTTTGAAAAAGGATTCATAAAACATAGGAGGCGCAGGAATATATTCGTGTTTAGATCTCTCACGAGGTTGGTTCTGTATCCTATCTAACGACAAGTTGTAACCATGCTCAGGAAGGTGGCCATCGCAATGTCCTAATAGATGCCATCTTCCATTATACTCTTTCAGATAGTGAGGATGGAAAATCAAAGACTCAAGTTCACCATCGTATGGTTTATAGTCAATCTCCAAAACCCGCTTGTTCTTTATCGCCTCGAAAAGCATAGGAAGATACTCTATATTCTCCAATACTCTGTCAAGGCTTGTACTGATTACTTGTTCACCTTTTCGCCTTCTAATCTTTATGTCTAATAAGTCTTGGCTATTCCTAAAATAGTACTCTAACCATGATGTGGGAAAGAATCCAGCGGAATTCTGACAAAACTCCCAATATTGACGTAAACTGTTGATGACCTTGGCGGTTCTCATATCGGCCAAAGGGTCTTGATTCTGACCGACATAACGGAAACGTTTGTTCCTGTTATTACCTTCTTCTTCAAAACAGCCTTCACCAACAATATCAATGATAGCTCGTCTTACACTACTAAAGGCTTTTTTCAGTTCTCCATATTGTTCGTAATATGACACACCACCTTTGAGTTCTTTTGCGGATTGTAGCCCAAGATAGTCTGCCATGATATCGGCATAAGTAACCCATGCCCTGCTGATGAGCCACTTGTAGGCTTTCAGTGCAAACAGTACATAATAACTTTCGCCATCAAATAGGTTTCTTGTCATACTATAAAATGTTTAATGAAATGAGAAATAAAGCAGATACAATGATTGAGAATACAAATATATAAAAACATTGTTTTTCACCGCTTTCCATCACAATAAAATAGACTAAATTCAGTGATTTTTTCCTAATTGTGCATGAAAGATAAGATTTTAATGTAATTTTGTATCTGATAAGACAATCCTAACCTCAATCATAGCACTATAATAGCA
>JAEEGL017062297.1_pt1 | contig 12747 bp, 10 predicted proteins | sample 9134231 | NCBI WGS metagenome assembly JAEEGL01 (sample SAMN16246548, study PRJNA631951) | gut metagenome | biome: gut microbiome; feature: rumen; material: fiber-attached | host: Bos | place: Iran: Karaj | collected 2018-10 | reverse complement strand
TTGGCATAGCCTATCGCCCAATAAATCAGAAAGACGAGAGGCAGAAAAAATACATATTCTATACTATTAAATAACATTTTGTTAGTATAGTCATCAAATTTTGCGTGCAAAGGTACGAAGAATAATTGACTTGTGCAAGAGATTAGATAAAAAAAAGATACAAGCTAAATGATTTTTGTTATGAAAATAAATACAAGCCAATGAGGGATAGCTTGTACTTATTTCTATAGTGAGGTTTGTGTGTTTGTAAAAATGATACAAGTTACAAAGATGTGTGAAAGTGTGAAAGTTTGAATTTTACTCGCCGAAGGTGTTGAAGAGATGGTCGAGATCTTCGTTGGTGGTGATGTTAGCGACCTTGTCGCGGAGTTCACCATGCGCAGCGAAGTCAAGACGCTGTACAGCAGTACCAGTGGCAGTTTTGACCACACGAATCAGTTGAGCACGACCGATAGCAGGATTCTCCGTAGCGTATTGTGCTAAAGCTTTGGCTTTACCTACGTTGTCATCACGTGTGTTGTCGTGCGGTTCAAGGATGTCCACAATATAGTCTCCACCATATTCCTTACGGATAATAAGGAAATCCGGATAGAACGCTTTGAATGTGCCTTTGTAGTTGTAGTATAGAGCCAATGCCGTTTCTCGTCCTCTTGACGGATTACGATACCAACAACGGAAATCATCCCGTTTCTGTTCTTCTTCAATCACGCGTTTCTCCCACGAGTTGAGTTTGATACGAACGGTTCCTGTCATCTCATCTACAAAGAGGTGGTCAGAATACTCGTCACCATCTTCATCGTTATGGAAGAAGACATTGTTGCTCAGATTGAACGGCACATTGGAAATCTCGGCACTATCACGCACGATGTTACGGTACTGCGTTTTGAGTGCATCGGAGAGACGAGTTGTCTTCTGACGATATTGGTCGTTCAGTTTGTGATATTCCTGTTTGGCGAAGTCATTGAGCATAGCCATTTGTAGTTCATCGCAGGTAAACAGAATGACATCTACCATATAAAGGCTAACACCTTCCGGATACGGATATTTCTGTCCGTACGCTATAGCTACACCTTCATTGCCTAATTGCTTTTCAGCGATACGTAACTGACGATCCAAGTCCACTTGTGATTCAGAGAACATGTTGCCGGATTGTTCCGTTTTGATTTGTTCTCCAAAGGCATCGTACACTTTCGCCAACATCTCAAAGTTCATTACTTGCTCTTTGGCTGCTGTGTATTTGCCGGTTTGTTTGAGATTAACGATATAGTCGTGGATACGTTCTACGATATCATCTATCACCGTTTCGTGTGCATTCACGTCCAAGCCGGACATCAGCAAGAAGTGCGACAAGGAGAAGAGCGATTTGAGATAGTCGTTCATTTGGAATGTACGCACGAGGTATGTTGGCAGCGCAATACCATTGATGTAATCTACAATCTTATCGCGTTCTATTTCCTCATACTCAAACTCAATCGGGTTATCTTCTATCTCGATAGGCTCATTGTCAATCGGAGCTTTGGGATAACTCGATTTATGCGGTGTTGTAGTTGGTGTCGACGGTGTTGTCGGAATATAAGGCGTAGCCGGAGTACCATCGATGCCATCAAACAATGTCGGATGGTCATCCACCTTCGGTTGTGGTTTATGAGCCGGACGAGTTGTTAAGATTACGTATGAACCATGCTCCAGTTCTTCGCCCAATACATCGGTTGGCAGTTCACCACCTTCGGAGTTCTGCAATTCATCGACCACTTGTTGTACTTTCTCGGCATCGAAATGCGGTAAGAACAGTTGCACGTCATTCAGCATGTCGTCCACCAATATACGTTGCTGTATCGGCGTGCGAACCATACGTCCGAGTAACTGCGCGATAGCTGTTGCGTCTGTGTAACGACGGAAAGACATCATCGTTTCAGCACGAGGACAATCCCAACCAGTGGAAAGTGTCTCTTTGAAGAACACTACGCGTGCTAATCGGTTATCTTGTATCTTCGACGGTTCTTCGTATGGCACTTCCAAACCGTTGATCGTGATGACTCCTTTGGTATCGCCAAAAGCATGTACTACTTCGCCTGCAGCGAATTGAATGCCGGATTTCTGTTCGATGTTACGCAAGCACTCATCGAGATCAGTTTCGGTGATATTGCCGTTGGCTCCATTCAATACTTGAACAACAAATATCGGTCGTACCATCCAATGGTGTTGCTCACGACAGAACGTTTCCCAATGGATGCACTTACTTACCCATTCTTCAGTTGCTGCTTGCAGGATAGTCATATCCTTTTGCTCGTTGGCTTCCTTGGGATAGTAGATGATGACGCGGTCTTTGAGCAGACCTGATGCACGTACTTCTTCAGTAGAAACACGAACAGGACGATTGGTGGCAGATGAGTTCTTGACCAGCTGGTTGAAACGCTCAATGGTTGCCGACATACCGATAACAACCGGAATAGGTTTGAGACCATCTTTCTCGCTGCCTAAGATGAATTTCTGCATGATGGTGGTCGCACGTCCAGCTTCTTGACCACGCATACCACGGTGTGCCTCGTCGATAATGAAATAGAGTTTGTCGGATTTCTCTTCAACGGTATTGGCAAGCGTTTCGTAGATGGTATATTGGCGATTGTCGGAATGTTGCGTGAGGTTACTGGTTCGACTCAGTTTCTGGGTATTGAGGAAATAGATATGTCCTTCTTCCAAAGTCTCGCGGTCGAAAGACTCATCTTCAATCACTACACATTGATCCAAGCGAATCTTGTCTGCACGATTGTCTATCTTCTCTTTCGATTGCAGGTTCAGTTCCGGCGAATCGGAGAGCCATACAAAGATAGCATCCGGTTGCTCCACGTACTTATCTGTACCAAAGAATATATCCTCGATGAGAGCGGACATGATAATCGTCTTACCGGCACCTGTTGGCGCAGTAAACGATACCACTTGGTTTTGGTGCGAGTGGCGATACTCGTTTTGTGCAGCGGCGCAATGGTCACGTAGACGTTCTACTGCGCGCTTTTGGAATGTCATCAATTCGTCTTTCATATCATCGAGGTATATTGATTCTAAAGTTATCTAAATAATCGCGGTACAATTGGCAGGTCTTGATGTGCCGTAACGCAAATGCACCGGTTGTCAAAGCTTTTGCCATTTCACGGTACATGGCATCGCTATCTACAATCAGATAGACCATACGAATGGATTCGTTCTCCATTATCTGTTGGAAGAACTCGCCAAAGGCTTTCTCGTTATTGAGCACCGCAAACTCATTGTTCGGTAATACGAGCATATCCGGTACGGCTTCTCCGTCCAAAATCGGGCATGTACCAATGGCTCCGGATTTCATCCAAAGGAGCGGCAATAGTTCGCGGAACTGCTTGCCGAGAGCCACGTTGTTCTTATCAAGGAAGTTGAGACGGAAGAAGATTGCATTTGTCTCAAAACCATCCGCCATCTGACGGTGGTCGGTGCCAAGGTATTCTCCTTTGAGCGGTTGACCGTTGACATCGGTTCCAGTAATCGAACAAACGGAACGCGGCCAGTTAACGTATTGCGCGATACCAAGACGCTCCCATTCTGCATCACCGGGTTTATAGCCTTGTGCTGTCAGCGATTTCGCTTCTTCTACGGACACTTCGTTGTTCGTTACCATGATACAACGACGCTGACCACCATCTTCTGCATTAAGCAGATTGACGGCATGGAGTGTTGTACCACTACCGGCAAAGAAATCTACGATAAGCGCATTGGGTTTATTGGCGACGAAGAAACGGATAGCATCGTGTACGGCATACACAGATTTTGGGAAAGAGAAACGATGACCAATAATATCATTGAGCATTTTTGTTCCCTTTTGTGTAGCATCGTGAGATGTAATCCACCATTGTGTTCCAGGAATGAACTTTGCAGCATATCCGCTTTCATCTACCACAATTGAACCATCATTATTGTAGCCTACAATTGGAAAATCTCCATTCTCAACTTTAGCTTGTTCACCTTCAGCCAAATATGAAAGAGAGGCTCTGTCTCCTTGCACCTTGCCTAATTTTACATAGTGCTTATCAATTAGTTTCAGCAGAGTATCTCTTCCTAAACGCCATCTTCCTTCTCGACCATCAGGGAAAATAGGCCAGATAGCAATAAGTCCTTCAGGTGCAACAACACTTTTTCTGTCTGTCTCTAAAGGAATACTATTACCTACACTTACAATTTGAGTGCATTCTTTATTTACATAGATGGGATAGAACATATTGGGTCTATCTGTACGCAAAGTCGCGGTACCAGATCTTTGCAGACCGTTCCATCTTAGTTTATCTTTATATCCGCCTTTTATTTTACCTCGCCAATCTTCGTTTAGAACGACAGGAGAAGGCGCACTTTGTCCAAATGAAATAAAGAATATGTATTCATCAGTTCGTGCAAATTGTCCACCGCGACTTACTCCGGCTGGGTTGATGACACTACTTACCATCTGCATTCTTGCTTCAGGGAATAGTTCTTCGAGCAGACAGCCTAAGTGCAAGTATTCTTTCTCATCAATGGTAACGATGAGGACGGAATCTTTCGGATTGAGTAATCGTTTGGCGAGTAACAAACGGCGTTTCATCATCGAGAGCCATTTGCTGTGACGATAGGTGTCAGCAGAATCGACATAGTCGTTGTTGTATTTCCAATCGCGTGCGCCGGTGTTATATGGTGGATCGATATAGATGCAATCGACTTGTCCCGGATAGAGATATGCCAGCAGTTGCAGCGCATAGTAGTTATCCGCTTCGATGAGTGCGTGCCATAGTTGGTCGTTCTGCGCATGACGCACGGAGTCCACCACTTCCAATCCCGGATAAATCGGACCATCATTCAGTCCTTCGGGCAAGTGGTCTTCGAACACAAGACCGAATTTCTTGTGCTTCATCACGCGCTTCAATTCGGCCTCAATCTGTTGTCTGAGGTCTTCATCCTGTATTTGCGCTACTAAGTCGTTTATTGCTGCCATACTCGCTATGTTTTCTTGTATCAGGGCATACAAAAGCGCAGACTATTCCAATTCGTTTTGGTATTCTCAGGCTACCACACCTTTTCACCACCAAAATACAGAATAGCCCACGCCATAGCGCGAGCGTAAACTTGTATTCGGAACGGTGAAACTCGTTTTGTGGTAGATTGAGAATGTCCCAAATATAGCAAACGCTTTAGTATGTTATTATGTCACAGAGACGCTTCTCTGCGATTCAGTTTTACGTCATGGATGGGACGGTATTTCGAATTTGTAAGTAATCCTTATAAGTAGGTAAGAATTCCTTACATACTGGTTTATCTCACATAATTCAGCACGACATCCGCAGAGATGCTTGTAATCACATCTATACAGCTGAGTTTATTGCCGGTGTCCTTGAGCGAGTGACCGCAATGGTACAGGGTGTCATCGGCAATGATCCAGCGATCGTGCGAGGCGTTTCGCCATTTATGCGTTTGGATAGGTTCCAAGCCAGTGGTAGCATTATGTGCATCGCGCAAGGTGGCATGCAGACCATTGGAATAGATATCCGCTGTAACGCCTTTGGCGCGAACATCCAGCATTTCAAACGTGGCAGCATCGATATATTCGTCGATGATAATTACTCGTTTCGTGGCGGTCTTGACGATCTTCTCAAAAATAACTCTTGCCGCAAAGAACTCGCCTTTGAAGAAGACTTGCTCTACAGGCGGTAAGGATGTACGGACGAAGAAGTCAATCTTTTCTTGGTGGTCGGCTAATTGTTTTTGCTGCGATGCTAGTTGATTTTCGATTTTTAGCAACCTTTGATTGACAGCATAACCCTTGAGCATGTAGTCTTTTATCACCTTATTAGCCCATTGGCGGAATTTGGTGCCACGAATAGAATTTACGCGGTATCCAACTGATATAATCATATCAAGATTATAGAATGGAACCTCGCGCATAACCTGCCTATTTCCTTCCAAACGAACCTGTGCAATTTTTGCACATGTTGCCATCTCGTCCAATTCTTGCGTTTTGTATATATTATGAATATGCCTAAGGATAGATGTTCTATCCGTTCCAAAAAGTTCTGCCATTTGTTGTTGGCTCAACCAAACGGTTTCATCTTGTAAACGCACCTCCAATTGGATAGTGGCATCGGGTTGATATAAAACGATTTCGTCTTTCATAATTTTGTGTCGCACGCAAAATTGCGTGCAAAGGTACAACTTTTTTTTGAGATATGCAAATTTATTTTGCATAATATGCGTGTGAAACCACATTTTTGTGCAATTTTGCAATTTATGCAATCGAGGCGACCGATTGGCCGCCCCGATTTCGTTTATTTCAAGCGTTTCCATTTGCCATCGGCGGTTTTGTCGATGCGGGAGAGTTTGCGCCAGCGACAGAGAAGCGAGTTGACACTGGTGGGTGTGACGCTTTGACCTTGTCGTGCGCGGAGTTTGATGAGGTCGCCTGTGGTGAACTCCTGCGGAAGTAAGGCAAGGAGGGAAGATGCTGCACCTCGCTCACCTGAGATGATGTCCAATGCACCGGCTAACTCCTGTTCCATCTGGTCGCCCCATAACTCCATCTGGTTTCGGAAGACGTACTCTGCTACCCATTCCGCAAATTGTCCGACCACTTTGGTGAACTTGCGGTTCTCCAAGAGATAGCACAGCATACCAGCTCTGAATCCCATCACACCGGCACGTCTGCGGAGTGTGTCCATGGCGTGGGAGTCCGCATCAATCGCTTGTTGACGCTTGCGTTCGAGCCATTCGGCAATCACTTTATCCAGTTGCGGACAGACCAGTGTTCCTTGCTCCGCATCGAGTTGTCTTGCCCATCGGATGATCTCCGCTTTCTCCGCCTCGGTATAAGGCGCGAACACCGGTATCTCTGTGAAGCTTGTATCCGGAAGTTGGGCAAAGCACACGCGGGTTGCAAGGCCATTCTCAAGGTCTTTGAAGAAGCGCTTCATCGAGTTGGGTGTGCCTGTGAGAAGCAGATTATAATAGACCTTGATATGAGCGTTAAAAGACGCATCGGACATGTACGCTTGACCATACTCCGCGTTATCGAAGGCTAAGCGGTATATATCGCTTTTCTGACTCCAGACACCAGCACGTTCAGACTTGACGAGCGTGTCCATTTCTTCACCGATACCAATCAAGTGCTTACCTTCCGCGTACGTGAGGAGTTGGAGCAGTTTCGCGATGGAGATAGCGACGCCGTTATTGCGAGGACAAGCGTGAGGATCTTCGGGTTGGTTCTTGCTGTTCTTGGAAGCACGCAGTTTGTCCTTGTACGCCTGTTCCTTCTCGCGCTCAATCGCGTCTTGCTCGTTGATTGGAGTGAGCAATAAGTCAAGCGGTTTGCGGATAAAACTCTTACCACTGGCGGCAGGTGCGGTAATACAGGCGAAGAACGAAAGCGATTGCTCCTGACGGTCGAGGTACTCAAAACGGATGCGTGTGGCGAGTGTGCCAAGGACAGGTAGCGAGGCAATGACCATTGCTGGTCGGTAGTCCGCCGGTAGTCTGCGGCATACGAGTTTGAGTAACCGCGGCAGTTCGGGTAACGGCAGAGCCGTTGACTTCTCCAGCGGAGCTTGCTCGTTGGCGTGTACCTCCTTTTCACAGATAGCGACTGCCGATTGGAGGATGACGGGAATCTGGGACTTGCGCGGTCTGCCAATGGCAGAGCTGATAGCTTGGCATCGTTCTGCTTCCGAGAGTCCGAAATCGGGTAAGACTTGCAGAAGCAATGCTGCGTTGAAGTCACAGATATAGCGCATGTAGTTGGCTAACATGAAATAGACCGTGTTGCGTTCGCCCTGAATGGCTCCGTCGGCATTGCCGGTTGAGAGGAGCAATTGCTCGACGATGTTCTTGTAAGGGATGCCGCGGTACTCCGGAAAATCCGGAACATCTTGACCGCTTTGCTCTTCCGGGCCGTGAGGCGGGAGTGCGAGCGGGATAGTATCCCGCATAATGGACGCTGCTTCTTCCGGCATCTCTAACAAACCGGACTCGTATATCCAGAGGATGTAGTCGCGGGGAACTACGTAGGATGCACGGGCGAGGTCTTTGGTGACGGCATCATACTCGGAAATGCCGAGAGCGGTAGCCATACGAAGTTGTGCGGCTTCAATGCTCTCGCCTTCTGCACGTTCACCGATGATGCGGAGGCCGTGACCAGAAGCGGTGATAGCGACGAGGTAGATGCGGTTGTCAGAGAGGACTTGGGTGTCGAGAGAGGCGAACCAGTCGCGTGGGTTCTCGACATGATCCACATCGAGCATGGCCAAGCCGGAAGGTGTAGCATCTGCAGAGATACGTTTGCCGTTGGCGAACGATGCTGCGTGGGGGATGATAATCGGCAGACGCTTCTTGAGCGCTTGCTTGCGGTCAGCGAAATCTGGCGCATCGGGATTGAGTGCGGCAATTTGTTCGCAGACGGATTTAACGATAGGAGAGTCAATTAACTCGTTCCATTTTTCTGAGTTGAGCGGTAGCGGTTGTCCGCTGGTCACGCTCTGTTGATAACACATTCTATTCATAATGTTTAATGTTTGATGTTTAATGTTTAACGTTGGCAGATTTCTCTGCATTCCATTTTCCTTTGGAGCGGGTCCACTCACAGCCGACTTGGTTGGCGTTTTCGTGGTTCTCCGGGTAGAGTTTGCGCTGTTTGATAGCGCGTTTGTGTACGGCTCGTTGCATGGTTTTCCATTGTTCCTCTGTGACTTCCATCTTCTCCAAACACATCGGGTTATAGATATCGCAGTCCACCATCCACGGGTTCATTGTCATGCGGCAGTGTGTCTTGAGCGGACCATTGATGCCGCGAACCACTCCGGTGTCGGTGTAGAACGGGCAGGCGCTACTACACTTCACGCCGCCACGTCTAATTGCTATCAGCAACATTTCTCCACCTCCTCCGCGAGGCACATATCAGACAGGCTTTCGCCCATGGTTTCGACCTCGGATGCGAGTATATCCGCGAGTTGACGTCCGTTGGCGTAGTCATCATGGTGGATATAGAATTCCACTTTGACATGACGCGAGTTGATATGGATACGTCCGTGCTTGGTTCGGTCGAGTAACCGCCAGTGCAGTTCGGGATGTTCCTCGTGCGGACGGGCGTCTCTTTCCGTGAACGTGAAATGGTCTTCACCGTCCCGACGGAGTGTGCCGTTAGCTTGGTTATTCACTTGCAGATCTTTCTGCTTCATCAGCGTCTTCAAATCGACGCACAGGTAATTTTGAGATTTCATAGCGAAAATGTTTTAGTGCTGAAGCCTTGATTTACGAATGGCCATTCTCGTGTACACAAGCTCAACCAAAACTTTTCGCGTTGTTTATTACTGTTGTTTGTTAATCACCGCCGAAGCGGTTTCGCTTTATAAATGGCATAAAATGTGCCACTTGGATTCGTGTGAGATTAGGCTACATGAAACGTGTATCGTGTGAAAAATAGCCACATGAAAGGCGTTTCGTGACACATGAATTAGTCCGTTGGTATTTCGGCCAGTTGCTTACTGAGCGTACGATAGAGAACGCGCCAGCGATCTAACACATAAGGTTCCCACGTGACGCCTGCCCACGGGTAGCGTGCGTTGCGCAGGTTGCGGCTGGCGAGACTCATCTCGTAGACGGAACAATGCGCGAGTAGTTGCGGCACGTTGTGTTCGTGTAGCCATTGGTCGAAAGCAGCCAGCGGTGGTCGCTTGGGATTGGACTTGAAGAGATTGTGGTCCTGCATACATTGGAGCACGACGAGCCAGTCCCAGTGTTCCCACATGAGAAAATAACGATCGGGCACGTGCATGCGTTGTATGCGTGTGAGGATAGCAACAAGATATTCATCTTGTGTTGCTGTTTCGGGCTTAAGATAGCCACGTCTGGTTAACACTTCACTAAGTGTTTCTGTCTTACCGCTACGCGCGGTGTCGTTTTGGTTTGTTGCCATAACGCTTTACATTTTTAAATTGTTAAGACATTATGGCACCGGTGCCAGCTGCTCCGAGTTTATAATGATCGATCGTTCTCGGTACACAGCGTTTATAATGTTTCGCTTCTGCTATACCTGAATTTAGTTGCTCAGGTTAGCTGAAACTTTTCACTATACGTATAAATCATCAAAAACGGGTTACTTTTGCAATTTTTCTCGTGCGTGTACATGTGTATGCGTAGTACAATAGTAAATAATAAAAACCTTACTTTTTTCAAAATGGCTGCAAAGTTACTGCTTTTTATCCATCTGTCAAAAGACACCTATTTTGCTGATTTCGAGAGCAAAATTACAGAAACTTTTTTACATGTCCAAATATTTCCATGCAAAAGAAATAGGAAAGATATGACTGGTGGATTGGCGCGAAATTGGAGAGAAACTCGCGCGTGATTAGCGTGAGATTAGAGGGGGATTTGCAAAAAAAAAGTCTCACATCAACAGTGAGACCTTTAGTGAGTTGTTAGGTAAAAATTAGATGGCAGAGAAGTATTTTTGTGCAATTTTTTGGTAGTACATCACCTTTCTTCCAGACTCTCTGTTCTCTGGTGCTCTGTTTTTCCAACCGCTTTCAGCGCTACCTCCAAGTATACTTAAAGCCGGAGATTGTCTCAATGCATCTTTAGTAGTAACTACTTTGCCGCAAATATCATTGATAAAATCAGCGGCGGCCAGATAAGCAGTCTTTGGGAAAATGTCTTTTTCAACCAATATCTTGAATACGGCTCCCCAATCGGCTTTGTGTTTACAAATACCAGATTCGTGAACAGCCCTGATGCCAGCTTTTTCTCTAGAAAATGGGATTTTCTTCTCTTTTGTTTTATCAAAATCGACTACGCCTTCTGCTCCGCAAAACGCTTTTTCATATAACCAATAATCTTCACGTGATGCTTGGGGTAACCATTCCGGAACTCGTCCGAAATTTTCACGAATCTTTTCTTTTGCTACTTTCTGTGCATCTTGTTTTGTAGGCATTGCTGAGAGATGAGGATTGTCCATATTTTGCAATTCCGTCAAACACTCTTTTACCACATTATCTCGATATGTGGCGAAAAGCTCTATTCTTTTCGGCAGCGGTACGGGTCCAACACCTAATTTGAAATTATCAAAAGGTTTGTTAGTTGCGATAAATTGTGATAAACCATAAAATGCAAGTATCTCTTGGAAACCAAAATCGGAATACCTCATTTCGTCCATATGTTTCATAGATACCGTTACCTCTAACTCGCGCCACCAACTAGTACTACGATATTTCATGTACGACTCAGCTACTCTGCGTCCAAAATCCACACCGATTTGCACAGTCATATGATCGAAAGTATCAATAAATGCATTTCTAATCTTCATCAATGTGTTATTCAACCACTCTTCGTGATTATAGTTCTGTGTTATATGCGATAGTGCTTCTTCAATTAGGAAATGCTCCCATGAAGAGCGCTTGCCCATATGTATGAGTAATTCATCTTCTAAATCATCGTTGGTATATCGAATATGAGCGCCAGCAAGCATTTCTTTTACTCTATCAACCGGAACATGACGTTGGTTTTTTTGACGATTAACATTCTCTCCTATTAAATCGGCTATGTGTGCACATAGAAAGTTACCGGCTAAACGAACAACTCCGTATTTCTTATATACCTTTTGTAACTTATTGTCGATGAGAAACATGTTATCTTTCTCGAATTCATTGATATATCGAGCAAGCATTTCGTATTCGGAATCGGTTAGAGCGTTTAACCTGACATCTCTTGCGTTAATCCGTCTTTCCGGATTGTTGAATAAAAATACAGAGGGATTAGTATCTTGCCAATGAAGAACAAGAATACATCCTTGAGTGCCATCCTCATATTCAAGATAAGGAGCCAGAACGATACATGGTATTTGTTTACTCATATAGTTATATTGTTGTTTTGCGCGATTTCGCGCAAAGGTACTGCTTTTTTCTGACATATGCAAATATTTGGAGAAGAAAGATTGCATGGATTGCAGAATTGCATATCCATGCATCTTCATTTTATAGCCATTATATAATATAATTATATTATAATAATGAGGATTTGAACAAGGTTCAGCGTTGTGCAATTTTGCAATTTATGCAATTGATGGTCGGGCGCTGGAGAGAAAATGCAGAAAAAATGATTTTTTTGCATTTTTTTTGTGCGAAAATTTGGAGAAGGCAATTTCTTCATAATATTTTTGCATCAGATTTGAAAACCAAGAGTGAAGGTATGTATTACCTATGTATTACCTATGTTAAACCTATCCTTATGGCCAAAGTTATCATCCACGACATCCCGCTACAAGAAGCAGCCAACATCCTCGCACAAACCGGAATAACCCTCGATAAGCACCAACTCCCCGATGGCACCTACCGAGCCTACGTCCGAAAAGACAAAATACCACTCTTTCTCTCCAACAATTTAAAACCAACACAACTATGAACAGGAAACAAATTTTGAAAATCATCGTCTCGGTGCTCATCGCAGCACTCACGGCACTCGGAGCAGCTATCGGCCTCAACTCCTGCAACGTCGTTAGGACGATCACCAACAAATCGGAGTACTATCAACGTGGGGATACCACTTGTACTATCGTAACTCGTATAACGGAAAGTTACGACGCCTCGAAGAAATGAAAATTTATTTAGGTTTATCGCCTTCGGCGGCAGTTACCTCCTTCGGAGGTGAGGGCACGTCCTGGCGGACTACATTAAGTTTACTTATAAGTAGGCTGGCGGGGCGGGCACGCAGAAGACCTGC